>Ga0209039_10002309_pt1 | contig 16406 bp, 14 predicted proteins | sample BogFormECP12_OM1_FD_188238 | JGI IMG/M metagenome (GOLD analysis project Ga0209039, IMG submission 188238) | Bog forest soil microbial communities from Calvert Island, British Columbia, Canada - ECP12_OM1 (SPAdes) (version 2) | ecosystem: Environmental > Aquatic > Freshwater > Wetlands > Bog ... | reverse complement strand
TCGGCGTGTTTGCGGGAAGTCTCGGTCAGCTTGGCGCCGCTTAGCATGCGGGCGACTTCTTCGGTTCGTTCATCACCGGCGACCAGCCGGATGCTGGTGCGAGTCCGGCCACCAGACTCTTTCTTCTCAATGACATAGTGCTGGTCGGCAAACGTCGCGATCTGGGGCAGGTGGGTCACGCACAGCACCTGGTTCGATCGAGCCAGCGATTTCAGTTTCTTGCCCACCGCTTCGGCGGCGCGGCCGCCAATGCCGCTGTCAATTTCGTCGAAGACCAGCGTTCGCTGGGCGGCCCTGCGCGATTTCGCGGGCGGGAACGCCCGCGCCACATTGCGGCCTCCCGCCTCCACGCTGGCCTTCAGCGCCAGCATCACGCGGGAAAGTTCGCCGCCCGAAGCAATGTGTTCCAGCCGCCGCAGGGGCTCTCCCGGGTTGGTTGAAATCATGTACATCACCTGATCGATGCCCGAAGCCGTCCAGTTCCCTTCCTCGTCGGAGCTGGTGATCTCAACCCGGAAGGCCGACTTCATGGCCAGGTCGTTGATTTCGGCCTCAACCAGTTTCTCCAATTTGCGCGCGGCCTCAGACCGTTTCTTCACCAGCGCCCGCGCCGCGGACAGGTATTGCTCTCCCGCCCCAGCCAGTTCGCTCCGTAACTGGCGCAGAATCTCGTCTTTGTTCTCCACCTCCGCCAATTTGCGGGAAACCTCGGCCCCGAACTGAATGACCTCGTCGAGCGACGGCCCATACTTGCGTTTCAGGCGATCGAGCAGCGCCAGGCGATCCTCCACCTGCGCCAGATGCTCGGGCGAAGCGTGAATCCCTCCGGCATAGTCGCGCACGGTCGCGCCCACGTCCTCCACGCTGATGCGGGCAGTGTTGAGCGCGGCCAGGGCCTCCTGAAATTTGGGCTCGTAGCGCGCCAGTTCTTCGATCTGCTTGTGCGCGGCCCGCAGCGACGATGCGGTCGAAGCGTTGCCTTCGTACAGCAAGTCGAAAGCATTCATGGCTGCGTTGTAGATTTTTTCGGCGTTGGCAAGAACGCGCTTCTCCGCTTCCAGGCGCTCGTCTTCCCCGCTCTCCGGGCGCGCCTGCTCGATTTCGCGCTTCTGGAACACCCACAGATCCACCAGCCGCAACCGGTCTTGTTCGCCGCGTTCCAGTTCGTCAATGTGGGTGCGAATCTTCTTCCAGGCTGCAAAAGCCGTCTCTACCGGCTCCAGTTGGCTCTCGGCAAACGTGTCCAGAAGCGCCAGCCGCTCCGACCCGTCGAAAGAAAGCATGGATTCATTCTGGGCGTGAATGGTCGCCAGATGTGGCGCCAGTTGCCGCAGGACGGCCACGGTCGCGGGTTGATTATTCACGAATACGCGGCCCTTGCCCCCAGCCGCGATCTCGCGCCGCAGAATGAGAGAGCCGTCGTCGGACTCATCCAGCCCGTTGGCTTCGAGGATCCTGGCGAGCGGCTTCTCCGCCGCGCCCCCCGCCTCGAACACTGCCGAGACCACTGCCCGTTCCGCTCCCGTGCGAATCACTTCGGTTGACGCCTTCTCGCCCAACAGAAGCGCCAGCGCATCCACCAGAATGGACTTCCCTGCTCCGGTCTCGCCCGTCAGCAAGCTCAACCCGTGCGCGAACTCCACCGCCAGGTTGTCCACCACGGCATAGTTTTCCAGTCGCAACTCAACCAGCACAGGCCATCCTGGAAACACGGAGTTTTGCGCAGCATAGCACGAAAGGCAGGGGTCAGGGGTCAGGGGCCGGGGGTCAGGGGCCGGGGGTCAGGGGTCAGGGGCCAGCATTCGATAGCCGCGTTACCAACGAGCTAACTCCCGGCCACGCTCGCCCGCGCTTCGCATACAATAGTGCATTCACCCTGGACTGAAACGAATCAACAGTGAGCCTCATCTAACACGACTTATGGCCATTGCTGGACCGTACGCGGTCGAAACTGATGTCCATTCCATCCCAGCGACCATGCTGGCGGCCGTCTACCGTGGCGTAAATGACGTCCGGATGGAGACCGTTCCGGTGCCTAAGATCGGCCCCGGCGAGATGCTCGTGCGCGTGCACTCCTGCGGCGTGTGCGGCACCGACCTCAAGAAGATATCCACAGGATCCCACTCCGCCCCGCGCATCTTCGGCCACGAGACATCAGGGGTCGTCGCGGCTATAGGGGAAGGCGTGAGCGAGTACCGCCCCGGCGACCGGGTCGTGGTCTTCCACCATATTCCTTGTCGACAGTGCTTCTACTGCCAGAACAAGACCTTCGCCCAGTGTGCCACCTACAAGAAGGTGGGCTGCACCTCGGGATTCGAGCCTTCCGGCGGCGGGTTCGCCGAGTATGTGCGGGTTATGGACTGGATCGTCGAGCACGGCACGGTTCGTATCCCCGGCGGCGTCAGCTTCGAGCAGGCCTGTTTCGTCGAGCCGGTGAACACCTGCATGAAAGGAATCGAAGCTCTGCGCCTGCGCCGGGGCGAAACCGTTCTGACGATTGGACAAGGGCCCATCGGCATCATCCTGAGCGTTCTGGCCAGGCGGGCAGGGGCCACCTTAATTACTTCCGATTTGTATGCCGAGAGGCTTAGAATAGCGTTAAGACTCAACTTAGGGCATACAATCGAAGCCGCGCGGGTAAACGTGCTCGAGCGCGTCCGCGAACTGACCGAGGGGCGTGGTGCCGACGCGGTGATTCTTGCCGTCGGCGGTAATTCTTTGATTCGTACCGCGATGGAGGCTACGCGTCCTGGAGGGCGGGTATTGCTGTTTGCGCAAACGCAGCACGGAGAGGCCGTGATCGATCCGGCGGCTATCTGTGTGGATGAGAAGGCTTTGGTGGGATCGTACAGTGCTTCAGTGGACCTGCAGGAGGAGTCAGTTCGTTTTGTGATGAATCGCGAAATGGATCTGGAACACCTCGTCAGCCATCGCTTTCCGCTCTCGGACAGCAAGAAGGCGCTGGATTTGGCGGCTCACCCTCAACCCTCGTCCATGAAAGTCCTGATCCAGCCCGGAAGTGCCTGGGCGCAGTACCCGGAAGGAAATTCGAAGTGAACGGAAAAATGACCGCTGCCGTCCTGTACGGCAAAGAAGACCTGAAGATCGAAAAGGTCCCGATCCCTCGGGTAGGGGAGGGCGAAGTTCTGGTCAAGGTACAGGTGGCGCTCACCTGTGGCACCGACCTCAAGGTGTACCAGCGCGGCTACCATGCCCGCATGATCGTCCCACCGGCCCTGTTTGGCCACGAACTGGCCGGGGTGATCGAAGAGGTCGGCTCCAGCGTGAACGGGTTCAAGAAGGGCATGCGGGTAGTGGCGTTGAATTCCGCGCCCTGCCAGATGTGCTTTTACTGTTCGAAGCATCAGGAGAATCTCTGCGAAGATCTGCTCTTCAACAACGGTGCCTATGCCGAGTACATCCGCGTGCCGCGGCGCATCGTGGAAGCGAACATGCTGGTCATTCCCGCCAACGTCAGTTTTGAAGATGCGGCCATGACCGAGCCGCTGGCCTGCGTGCTTCGCGGGCTGCATGAAACCGGGGTAGAGATTGGCGATACGGTCGCGATTCTGGGAGGCGGTCCGATCGGCCTGATGTTCGTCCAGGTCGCCCGCGCCATCGGCTGCAACGTGATTTCCGTGGTCAAGCGCGACGAACAGGTGGAAGCTGCCAAGCAGATGGGTGCGCACGAAATCGTGCAAACCTCAAGAGCCCCGAATGTAGTGGAGATCGTCCGCGCGCTTTCCCCGCAAAAGCGCGGTTGCGACGTGGTCATTGAAGCCGTCGGCAAGCCCGAGGCATGGGAGTGGGCGGTGGACATGGTTCGCAAAGGCGGCACCGTCAATTTCTTCGGTGGCTGCGCCAGCGGAACGAAAGTGCAACTCGATACCAATCGCCTGCACTATTCCGAAATCACGCTGAAGGCCACGTTCCATCACACGCCCGAGACTGTGCGCCGGGCCTTCGGGTTGATCGCGGCCAAGAAGATTCGTCCTACCGACTACATTACCGGGGAGGCGCCGTTATCGCGTCTGCAACAAGTTCTGCGTCACATGCTGAACCGCGGTGGCGACATCAAAACCGCGATCATCCCGGGGCATTGAGTCCGATTGTTGATTGTTGATTTTCGATTGCAGATTGAAAGCAAAGAAAGCAAGAAATACTGGAGCAATGAGATTTTCAGTCAGCAGTCGACAATCAACAATTTCTTCAAGGAATGATCCAGACCGCGACTCAAATCCCGCCGCTTTCCGCGCCCGCCGCCGGATGGAGCCGCCTCCCCGCCGCCTACGCCATTCCCGCAACTCCGCCCACGCTCGCTGAAGCCCGGGAATACTGCGCCCGGCTGGCGCGAACGCACTATGAGAACTTCTCAGTTGCAACCTGGTTCCTTCCGCGACGTTTGCGCCAGCATTTCTACAACGTCTACGCCTATTGCCGCATTTCCGATGACCTCGGAGACGAGGTTGGCGATACCGCCGCCTCGCTCGAACTGCTCGACCAATGGCAGGCCGATCTCGATGCCTGTTACGAAGGCACGCCGCGTCATCCGGTATTTGTGGCGCTGCAGGAGACGGTACGCCAGTTTGACATCCCGAGGCATGAATTCTCTGATCTGCTTATTGCCTTCCGCCAGGATCAAACGGTTACGCGCTTCGAAACCTTTGCCGACGTGCTCGCCTACTGCCGCTACTCCGCGAATCCGGTCGGCCACCTCGTGCTCTACCTTTGCGGATATCCTGATCCCGAGCGCCAGCGGCTTTCCGATTTCACCTGCACCGCGTTGCAACTGGCTAATTTCTGGCAGGATGTCAGCGTGGACTACGGCAAAGGCCGCATCTATCTGCCGCTCGAGGACCTGCGCCGCTTCGGCGTCAGCGAAGCAGACATCGGCCAGAACCGGAACACTTCGTCTTTCTGTTCCATGATGAAGTTCGAAGTCGAACGCGCGCACGATTGGTTTCGCAAGGGACTGCCATTGATCGACAAGGTCGATCGTGAACTCGCTATTGACCTGGAACTTTTCAGCCGCGGCGGCCAGGAAATCCTGCACGCCATCGAACGGCAGGGTTACGCAGTCCTGGGCAATCGTCCCGCGATCTCCAAGCCGCGCAAGCTGGCTCTGGTCGCGCGTGCTGCGATGAGCAAAGTGCTGGGAGGGGCGAAATGAGCGCTGGGACTCAGTCCGCCGCGGTTCCCTGGACGCCGGTGCCAAAGCAGCTCGTCATGGCGTATTCGGTTTGCCGCGGCATCACGCGCACGGCGGCCAAGAATTTCTACTACGCTTTCCTCGTCCTGCCGCGCCGCAAACGCGAAGCTTTATGCGCTGTCTATGCCTTCATGCGGCGCTGCGATGACATCGCCGACGATGCCACGCTGGGTCTGCCCGAACGCCGCCAGAAACTCGACTTGTGGCTCGACGCGCTTCACCGGGCCCAACAGGGCCAACCCACCGACGACGCCATTCTGCTCGCCCTGACCGACACCCAGCGCCGTTACTCGATTCCGGCCGGGTTGCTCGACGAACTTGCGCACGGCACCGCCATGGACGTGGCGGATTCCGCTGACGCCGGGGATGCCGCAGCAGCCGCGCCGGCCACCCCAGGCCTTGCTGTGCAGTACAGGAGTTTCGAGGACCTCTGCCTCTACTGCTATCGCGTGGCCTCGGTCGTGGGCCTGGTTTGCATCCATGTATTCGGTTATCGCGATCCCGAAGCCGAGCCGCTGGCCGAGCGCTGTGGCCTCGCGTTCCAGCTCACCAACATTCTTCGCGACGTGAAGGAAGACGCGAGCGTGGGCCGCGTCTATTTGCCGCAGGACGATCTCGAAAAGTTTGGCGTGTCCGCCTTGGAGTTGCTCGCGGCGCCCGACCCCGCACGCTTCCGCCCGCTGCTTGCCTTCGAGGCCGCCCGCGCTCGCGAGCTCTACACCGCAGGCGATGCACTGATCCCCTACATCTCGGAAGACAGCCAGCCTGCGTTGTGGGTTCTGGTGAACATCTACCGCCGCTTGCTCGACAAGATTGCGGAAAAACAATTCGACGTCTTTACTGCGAAAGTCGCCCTGAGCCGATGGGAAAAATTGCGCATCCTGGGGAAGGGCTTCCTGATGCGGATCATGTAGGGATTGAGTCATTGAGCGATTGAGTCATTGAGTCATTTAATCATTGAGTCATTTAGCAATTCCGTGATTGAAGAACTGCAATGTTCCATTCGGCGCATGAGTCAAAATGAAGTCAATCGCTAAATGACTCAATGTCGAAATGACTCAATGATTAAATGATTCAATGAGTCAATTCTTGCCTTCGTCTTCATCCCAACCCACAGTCGCCGTTGCGGGAGGCGGACTCGCCGGACTGGCCGCCGCCTGTGCCTTGGCCGACGCGGGTTTCCGCGTCACGCTCTTTGAGAAGCGGCCGTTTTTGGGCGGCCGGGCTTCGTCTTACGAACATCCCGGAACCGGCGAAGTGGTGGACAACTGCCAGCACGTGCTCTTCCGCCTGTGCACCAATCTGATCGGGTTTTACCAGCGTATCGGAGTTGCCGGCCAAATCCGCTGGTTCGACCAGATGAACTTCATCGAGCCGGGCGGGCGCACTTCGGTAATGAAGTCTTCGCCCCTACCAGCTCCGCTGCATACCGCGCCGTCATTTCTGCGCTTGGCCTTTCTGAGTGCGGCCGACAAGGTCTCGATTGGGCGGGCCCTCGTACCGCTGATCCTCACCGAGCAGCGTGACACCGGAAACTCGTTCCAACAATGGCTCGATCAGCACGGGCAGAGCAGGCAAGCCGTCGCCCGCTTCTGGCGTCCGATCCTGATCAGTGCGCTGAGTGAGGAACTCGATCTGATTTCCGTTTCAGCAGCGGCACAGGTTGTGCGCATGTCCATGATGTCGCCCGCCGCACGCCACATGGGCGTGCCGACCGTTCCGCTGACCGAGCTTTACAATGCCGCCGGAGACTATGTGCGCGCGCGAGGCGGCGTGCTGCATTTCCGGCGCCCGGTGGAAGGATTCGCCGCCGAGTCTTCCCGGGTGCGAGTGCGACTGGCCAGTCAGGAGAAAGATCAGGAGGAAGCCTTTGATTATCTCGTGGTCGCGCTGCCCTTCGACGCGCTCGACCGCGTCCTGCCCGCCGCACCGGAGAGTGCGGCCATCCGAGAAAAACTCTCGCACTTCGAGAACTCGCCCATTACCGGCATTCATCTGTGGTTCGATCGCCAGATTTCCGATCTGGATCATGCCGTGCTGCTCGATCGCACCATTCAGTGGATGTTCCACAAATCGCGCCTGCAGCCGATTCGCAGCCAGGCCGCCAATGGTTGCCAGAGCGGCAGCTACGTCGAACTGGTGGTGAGTTCGTCGAAGACGCTGATTGATAAATCACGCTCTGAGATCGTGGATCTCGCGCTTGGTGAAGTGCGCGAGTTCTTCCCGGCAGCGCGCGCGGCAAATCTGGTGAAGTCGACCGTGATCAAGGAAGTGAACGCAACCTATTCGCCGCGCCCGGGAATCGACGCGCACCGTCCCACGGCAGCAACGGATTGGCCCCGCGTCTTCCTTTGCGGAGACTGGACTGCGACCGGCTGGCCCGCCACGATGGAAGGCGCGGTCCGAAGCGGATATCTTGCGGCCGAAGCCCTGGCCCGCGCCGCCGGACGTGAGGATTGCCACTTCTTAAGTCCCGACCTTCCCGCGACCGGCTTCATGCGGATCTTTGCGTGAAGTTGAGCCCTGCAAACTTCTTTGCCACGGATCTACACGGATTTACACCGATACAGCAAGGGCGGGTAAAGAATCATCCGTGACAATCCATGTTAATCAGTGGCTAAACAGCGTGGGCGCGGCGGGGATAGCGCCCGATAATCTTCTGGATGAAGCCATGAATACGATGCAATCCCGCATTCGGTAGAAACATGAACGGGCACTCGCCGGGCACCAGCTGAATGCCATGAGTGCGGCAGAACTCGACTGCCGCGGGGCTGACCGCACCCTGACCGCCGGCCCGGTACATCCAGACGCGGTGTATGCCGGCCTCGGCGCAGTCGCGGACGACTGTGTCTGTTGCGGCTGAGGAGGTCATCAGGAGTGCGGCATCCACGGCAGGCTGGATGTCCTGCACGCAAGCGAAGCAGCGCCGGCCCTGCACCTCGGCTGTGTTGGGATTCACCGGCACCATGTCATAGCCGCGGCGGCAAAGCTCCTCGAACAACATGACGCTGAAATCCTTGGGTTCCCGCGAAACCCCGACCATGGCAATGCGTTTCTGAGCCAGGAAGTCTTCAACTGTTTCGAGCGACGCTCTTTCGGCAGCCATAGGGTTCTCCCTTGTGGATTCTCATCCGTCTGTTTGGGAAAAGTCAGTGACCAGAAACACGGGCTGCGCAAAAATAAATGCGCCGGAAGGTTCCGGCGCATAGTGCGGCAAGTGATGAACGCCCTTCTTTAGAGACGTCTTTCACCAACTCATCTTTCAGTAACTCATGGATCCTTTTTGCGGCGCAAGGTCCTTGGAGGTCATGTCGAAAGTGAGCATGAACCCGTTGGTTCCCTTGAACTCAAAGGCGTCTGGCCCCTCTTTGTAGGTCTCCAGTTCGTTGGGCATCATGACGAAGCCGTCGTTGCGCGGCGTGCCCCAGTATCTGACATTCTTCAGAACGGCGGGTTCGTCGGTCATGCCCTGAAAACGCTTCAGCTTGATCTCGGCGGTCTTGCCGCCGTTCAGCGTGGCGTGGGCCTGGTCCTTGTCGAAGGTCCAAGTGTCAATGTTACCCTCGGCAGTCTGGAAAGACTTCCACTTCACCGGAAAAACGTGGCCCAGGATGTCGCCCAGAGCCTGGCGTTGTTCCGCCGTCGTGGCTTTGTCAAACGTGGCCAATACCCGTTCCATCTGGCCCTGCGAGAAGTCGCCGCCGAGGTCGCCGCTAAGCCAGAACTTGGCGCCGGCGAGGTCGGTGCTGCCGTAATGCCCCTTGTTCACTTTGTAAGCATTGTTGAACTTGCAGAAGTGTTCGGTTTTGCCACTCTCGTGATGAGCGGCGGGATGAGCGTTGAAATAGCACATGCAGAAGTGTGGACAGCTGCATGCCTCAATTGCGGTTGCGTTAATCGCCCAGTCGGCTGCCGGCGGAGAAGAATGACCTACGCTGACGCAGAGCAAGGCGATGGCTACAAGTGATGCCATTCTGTGCATAGGAACGTCCCCCAGATGCGCGACAGTATGCCCCAGGCGGGGCCGCGGTTGCAAGGGGTGGGATAGGGAAAAAGCAGGTTCCTCGGCTCGTCCTTGCCGCTCTCGCGCTCCGGACGGCTCGGAATGACAACTGGGGGCAATGGCCCCGTGAGTCTCGGTCTACCCGGCCAGCAGCGCGACGCCGGCAGCCACGAGGAGAGCGGCGATCCAGCGGCGGCGGTCCACCTTTTCGTGGAGAAAGATCTTGGCGGCGAAGGCGGTGCCGATAAACGTCAGGGATGAGGCAGCGGGCGAGACCAGGCTGACGTCTCCCCAGGAGAGCGCAAACAGCAGGCTGAAGAAAGCCACAGCCATGGCAAATATACCGAGAATAAAGTTTCGATTCGCGAGCACTCGGGCCACGATCGCCCAGACGCCAACCTTGCGCCAGAGATGATGCACGTCGCCGACCTGCTTCATAGCGCGCGACAGCAGGGTGTCTCCCACGACTGAGGCCATGGTGACGAGCAGGATGGCAGTCCAAGTGTAGAGGTGTTTCATGATTTGGCTCGGCTATTCATCCGTTGAGCTGTCGGCGCCTAAAGGCGCGGATTCTGCAATCGGGTATGGCACCCCTGAAGGCATGCCCTGATACGAATCGCCAGAGCCGGCGATTCCTGTAACCCTGGTGGCTTCGGACTCAGGGGTGTAGCTCTTTTCCTGATGTTTGTGCGAGGTGAGCGCCGGGCCTCCGGCGACGAAGCTGACTCCGCCTGAAATCAGCACGATGCCCAGCCAGCGCAGCAGGCTGACATGCTCGTGCAGCGCGAATCTGGCGATCAAGGCCAGCAGGACGTAGCCCAACGACGTGGCGGGCAACACATACGTGAGGTCCGCCCACGAGAGCGCGTTCACGTAAGAGGCGAAAAAGGCGAGCAGTAAAACGATGCCCACCGCGATCCAGGGGTTGAAGACAGCGACGATAACGCTCCCCAGGTGATGGAGCGAGATGTTGCCCGTCTGCTTCATCCCGTAGGAGAGCATGGAGTCGCCGGCCGCGGAAAACACGGTTACTCCCGCCAGGACAAGATACTTGCGAAAGGTCACTTAGGCTCAGGTTTCAAGGTCAAGGTTTCAAAGTTTCAGAGTTTCAAGGTTTCAAGGTTTTCGCCCTTGAATTCATTGGCGTCTTTGAAACCTTGAAACTCTGAAACCTTGAAACCTGCCGTTACTACGCTTTTGCGGGCTCCGCTGCGGCGGCAGCTTCATGGTGTTGCTTGACCAGCTTGTTGCGGGCCGAGCGCAACTTCAGGAACATTTTGGCCTCTTTGTACAGGCGCTTGCGTTCACCGCCGTCGAACGCCGCCCTCCTCAGGATGCGAAAGACAGCCTTGGGGCGGAAATAATATTCGTCGTAGAAACGGTGGACGGCCGCGAGAATGTCGTCCGCGGGAAGCCCGGGGTACTGGAGGTGCACCAACTGGTGGCCGCCTTCGTCCACCATCTTGCTGCCGGCAACCATGAATCCGTTCTTCACGACATGGTCGTAAAGTTCGGTGCCGGGATAGGCATGGGCCACCGAGACCTGGATGGTCTCGACATCGAGTTCCTTGGCAAAGGCGATGGTGTTGTTGATGGTTTCGTGGGTTTCGCCGGGCAGGCCAAGGATGAAATCACCATGCACGATGAGACCGAGCTTGTGGCAGTCCTTGGTGAACTGGCGGGCGCGCTCCACGGTGGCGCCCTTCTTGATGTTCTTGAGGATCTGTGGGTCTCCGGACTCGTAGCCGACGATGAGGAGGCGGCATCCGGCTTCCTTCATCGCCTTGAGCGTTTCAAAGTCGGTGGTGACCCGCGAGGTGCAGGACCAGGTCAGGCCGAGCGGCTTCAGCTTGGCGCAAAGCTCAATGGTACGGGCTTTCTGGATGTTAAAGGTGTCGTCGTCGAAGAAGAATTCCTTCACGTCCGGCCACAACTCTTTCGCTCGCGCCATTTCGCGAGCAACATCATCGGTGGAGCGTTTGCGCCAGGGATGTCCGCTCAGGGTTTGCGGCCACAAGCAGAATGTGCATTGCGCAGGACAGCCCCGCGTGGTGTAGAGGGCCACAAACGGATACAGCAGGAAGGGAACGTTGTAGCGGGTAACGTCGAGGTCGCGCTTGTAGATTTCGGTGACGTGGGGAAGAGCATCGAGATCCTGAACCTGGGGCGCGTCGGGATTGTGCACGACCTGTCCGTCTTTCAGGAATGAAACGCCCGGAATTTCTTCCAGCGGCTTCCCCTTGGCATAGTCCACGACGGCGTAGTCGAATTCCTTGCGGCAGATGAAATCAATGGCGGGACAATCGCGCAGCGACTTCTCCGGCAGGACGGTCACGTGCGGGCCAACGAAGGCGATCTTGACGCTCGGATTCGCGTCCTTGATGGCGCGAGCCAGGCGGATGTCGCCCGGGAAACCCGGAGTTGAGGTGAACAGGACAACGAACTCATAGTCCTTGGCGATCTGGATGGTCTGTTCACCTGTAACGTGATGCGGCGGGGCGTCGAGCAGGCGCGAGCCCTGCAGCATCCCCGCAGGATAGGCCAGCCATACTGGATACCAGTAACTCTCAATTTCGCGGGTGGCAGGCCAACGGGAACCAGCGCCTCCGTCGAAATTTTCAAACGAAGGCGGATTCAGAAAGAGTGTTTTTAGGGGCATATTGAGTATGTTGGTATTCTAGCATCCGGATTGGATGCGCAACTTGCTTCCGCGGGTTCCGGGGTATTTGGCCAGGGGTCAGAGGTCAGAGGTCAGGGGTCAGTGACATGACTTCCCCATTCCTCTGGCCCTGAACCACCGGCCGCAGAGAAAATGATCTATTGGGCTTCGCTAGCGGAGGGAAGGCGGAACGAGAGACCGCGATCGTCGTTGGCCTTGACCGTGGCGGTGAGGTCGAGGTCAGCCAGGGGGATCCTCTCTGTGTGCTGAGCGGCGAAGCTCCAGAGCGTCTGGCCCACGATGGCGTAGTTCTGAATTTCCCGGGTGTGCCGGTCGCGGAAGACCAGGACGGTAGCCGGCATAATCGAGGCGCCCTGAGGTTCTGCACTGGTCCCGGCGTTGGGCGTGGGGCCCGAGCGGCGCCCGTAGAGATCCTGGTCGCCGTCAGCTTCCTCCTGGCGCAGCATTCGCTGCTCCTCGAGGCTTTGCTGGTTCATCTGGTTCGCGTTGGCCAGATCCTGCTCGTAGTCCTGGTTATAGTAGGAGGAGTCGGAGTCCCACCACCATGGGTCGTAGTAACCCCACCAGGGATAGCCATAGCCCCAGCAGCCGTAGCCGTAGCAATTCTTGCCAAATCCGTAGCCGCGAAAGCGTGGTCCGCGGAAGCGTGGTCCGCGGAAGCGCGATCCGCCGAAGCGTGACCCGCGGAAGCGGTCGTGCAGGAAGGGGCCGTGAGAGAGGCCCGCACGGGTGGAAGGAATGCGGGCGTAGCCACGAGAAAAGCCAGGGCCGGAGTGGATTCCGCCGGAAAAATGGCCGCCGCCGACAGCGCCACTGCTGACGTGTCCACCGGAGGAGCCGACATGGCCGCCGCCGCTAAAGCCGCCACCGTGGCCGCTGCCAAAACTGGCGTGACCTCCGCCGCCACCGCCGCCGTGACCACCGCCGTGCTGTGCCCACAAGGGTACGGCCAAGCAGAGCGCGAACGCCGTGATGGCTACCAGGCGACGCATACAGCCACACTCAGATTATAAGCCTGTTATAAGCCTGGTGGGCAAGAAAGGTTGCCTGCGTCTGGGGAGTTTGGCTCCGGAGGACGAGCCTGTCGAGCTTCGCTCGGCCGGACAGCCGAGGGCGGCTGTCCCCACATAATTCCACATAATTTCGTTCTGGTGCGGGCTATCTGCGCTTCTTTCCTTTGGCTTTCTTGGCGGGAGCTTTGCGGGCCGTTTTCTTCGCAGATTTGTGGGTGGGTTTGGGTTTGGGTTTAGTGGGCTTGACGGGCTTGTGAGCCTTCGCCGGCATCGGCTTCTCCGGTGCCTTCGGTTTGGCCACCGGCTTCGGTGCCGGAGCGGCAGGGAGCGCCACCGCCGCGACCTTTGATTTTTTCGCTGGTTTTGCAACTGGCTTGATTGCACCTGGCTTGTTTACCCCTGGCTTAGCGGAGGCTGCAGCGGCAGCCTCGGCGGCAGCCTTGGGGCCGCGGCCACGTCTCGGCGCCGGCGGTGGGGGCGGAGGAGGCGGCGCGAAGGGCTTCAGGAACTTCAGCGTCTCGGTGCGGGAGCGGAGCTTGCCATCGAGCAGCAGCATGAATACGTCGTGGGCAATCTTAGGATATGCCGGCAGTTGCGGCGTGATCAGCAACTCGGTCATTTCGGGCAACGGGATCTTCTGTTGCACCTGGCGCCACTTGGTGAGGTAGTTTTTGATCTTCTGTTCGACCGCCTGCTGGCGCGCGGTCACGGCAAGAAACAGAATCATCTCGGGCCGTGCGGCTGAGAGCAACGTCCAGGTACGCGAGGGAGTTGCGGCTTCCTTGCCCATCAGGCGCTTGGCCAGTTCCTTGGCGTGGTCTTCAATGTCGCGCCAGGCCTCGACCAGGTCCTTGCGTGGAATCAACCGCTGCAACTCGGAGATGTCGTTGTTGGAAAGGCGCGAGGTCAGGAAATACATCACGGCGGGACCGGCGTCAGGCGCGTACCCCAGATCCACCATTTGCTGGCGCGTCTTCATGAGCTGGCCGAGGCCGATCGAGTCCACCTTGGCGCTGGTCCAGTGCGAGTGCAGGACCTCAAGCCAGCCTTCTTTCTCCAGCATCTTGACCACGTGCAGGGGGTCATCTTCGTGGGCCAGGGCCGCGATCTCATGCCCGATGGAGCTGCGCAGAATGTAGTCGCTGTACTTGCCTTCCTTGGCCGCGTCGTAGCGGGCCTGCGTGCGCTCTTCGAGCGGCCAGTGAAAGCGGGCGGCGAAGCGCGTGGCGCGGATGAGGCGGGAGGGATCCTCAAGGAAGGAATAGTTGTGCAGAATCCGGATCAGCTTGGCTTCGATGTCAGCCGTGCCATTGAAGGGATCGAGCAACAGGCCGCGCGAACCCTCGTTCAGCGACAGCGCCATCGCGTTGACCGTGAAGTCGCGGCGGCGCAGGTCTTCGTGAATGGTGGCCGGGGCAACCGTTGGAGGTTTGCCCGTCTTCTCATACTGCTCGGTGCGGGCCATGCTGATTTCCGCCCGAGCGTTACCCGGCAGCGAGATGAACACCGTACGCACGTCCTCTTCGACGGCGGCGATCTTCGCCCCTGCCTTCTCCAGATCTTTTTGCAGCTTGAGGGGATTGCCCTGGACGGTAAAATCGAGGTCGCGAATGGAAAAACCGCTGATGAGGTCGCGGATGGCGCCGCCGGTCAGGTAAAGATTCATGCCGGCTGCACGGGCCACGTCCTGGACCAGGCCGACGCCTTTGAGTTGGTCCGGCGTCAGCCGGAGTTCCATCGTGTAAATATAATCAGCCATGCGCTTTCAAGCGGCCTTCCAGCCGTCGTTCGGCTGGGGTAGTTGCTGACTGCGACCTCAGACCGGACCGGGCTGGACCAACTGAGATTTCCACAAGATTTCCACAGCTCTGCCCACCAAATCTATCCAGGGCCTTAGCCACTTAGTGCAAGTGGCTAGATATAAAGTACTTAGGCAAAGCGTAATCTTAGCGGTAAGATAAAGAAAATAACACAACGTTTACATTTTGGCTACTGCCAAGGCAGATTCCGCAAGTTTTTGCCAGAAAAGTGCGAGAATCAGGAACACAGGGGCCAGGGATCAGAGGTCAGAGGCCAGTAAAACCTTGAAGATTCTTGCTGACCCCTAGCCCCTGACCCCTGACCTCTGCTTCTTATGCCTTCAACACACAAGAAAGTCATCGTGCGCAAGATGGACCGCGACTCGGTATCCGGTTACGTGTCGCCGGCGGAGTTTATCCACGAAGGCAAGCTTGAGTTGCTGAATACCTCGGGGACGGTCATTTCCATAGACCTGCGCGAGGTCAAAGGCGTGTATTTTGTGCGGGAGTTCGGAGACTCCGAGTCTCTGACGCGCAAGACATTTACTTCCCGTCCCCGTTCGGAGGGCCTGTGGGTGCGCCTGCGGTTTAAGGACAGCGAAGTGCTCGAAGGACTCATGCCCGCCGACCTGGCGCAAGCCCTGCCCGAGGGATTTCTGGTCAGCCCGCCCGATCAGCGCTCGAACACGCAGCGGATCTTTGTGCCGCGTACGGCGCTGGAGTCACTGACAGTGCTGGCGGTGATTGGAGCCACCCGACGCCAGCGGCGTCTAGCGGCTGAAGATCAGCGGCAGGTTCCGATGTTTGAAGAGTAGTCCTCGTCTTTCCAGCCTTAGTCTGGGCATCGTTGCGGCCCCACCAGCGCGCAAATCGGGTAGTAGATCAGCATCAGGGGGATCAGCACCGGCAGCAGCACGATCATAACAACCAGCAGGCCCACCGGCGTGTGCGGGAAAGGCCATGGTGCTTTGCTTACCTTGGCGTCATGTTCCACTACCGTGATGGGGATCAGCACATCCATTTGCTGCACCGGGCCCAGGCCGGAATCCACGTGGATGCCCTGAAAGGTGATCCTTCCGTTGAGAACTCGCGGGCCGAGGGCCGCGCTGTCGTCGGCGTGCAGGTTGAAACGAATGAGAGGCAACCGGGCGACCGGGATGGGTTCCGGCTGGAAGTTGACTTTCTGGAAGGAGGGCTTCGGATAAAGGAACTTGCTGAAGGTCAGACCCTCTGCCGGCTCCAACTCCAACTTTAGCGGAACGATGCCCGAGACCGGCGATTGGGGCGTGGTCACAAAGCCGCGGACAAGACATTGCACTGCCACTTCCTCGCTCCGCCCACGGCGGATTGCGTCGTAAAAAGCGTATTGCCGATAGGTTGCCGGTTTTGGATGAGACGGGTCTGACGCCTTTGGCGCGGGCTCGGCGGATTGCCCGGGCGGAGCCGAGGGGGCCTGCTCCGCCTGAGCCGCCATCAACGAGTGCAACAGAATCACTGCAACCAGGTTGCGCCACATGTTTGCCTCCTGTCTGGAGGCCAGTTTTCGCAGGTTCCGCGATCGACCGCAATGCACCGCGGCTCAACTAATTGTCATGCGCCAAGAGCTTGATGGAGAAAAGGTTGCAGGCGGAAATCAACTGCATTCGCGGCTCGCAAACCGCCCGACCAAACCTCCATTCTGGTGAACACTCTTCGAAACCCG
>Ga0209039_10002307_pt1 | contig 16420 bp, 14 predicted proteins | sample BogFormECP12_OM1_FD_188238 | JGI IMG/M metagenome (GOLD analysis project Ga0209039, IMG submission 188238) | Bog forest soil microbial communities from Calvert Island, British Columbia, Canada - ECP12_OM1 (SPAdes) (version 2) | ecosystem: Environmental > Aquatic > Freshwater > Wetlands > Bog ... | reverse complement strand
CCGCCCTGGCTGACCGTGACCGCCGAGGCGAGACCGATCTTGCCCGGGTTGCTGGTGAACCCGTCGATGGTCGACCAGCAGGTCAGCGCGATGGTGATCATCGCCAGCGGGATAGCCAGGCCGAACACGGTCAGCCCGGCGGACAGCCGCCGGGTGAGCGAGTCCCTGGCCCCGAGCACCAGTGCGGCGGGCAAGTGGACGACCAGGCCGAGCCGGGCGATCAGCGACAGGTGCCCGCGGGGCGGGCTCGGCTGGACGGCGGCGACCGGCGACACCCGGCCGGCCCACCAGGCCGGGATGACGGTGGCGATCGCGACGGTCAGCACGGTGCCCACCCCGATCAGCGCCGTCCACGCGCCGGACAGGGGCGCGAGGCCCACCGGCGTGCCGTCCGGCGGCCGGACGAACTCCGGCGAGGTCATGATCCGCGCGGCGATCAGCCCGAGGGCGGCCCCGGCCGCCCCGAGCAGGGTCTGCTCGGCGAGCAGCATCCGGACCACCTGCCCGGGCGTGAACCCGAGTGCCTTCAGCATCGCGATGTCCTGCCGCTGCACCAGGACGCGGCCCGCGGTGACGTTGGCGATGGCGCACGGGGCGGCCACCAGCGCGATGATCCCGAACAGGGCGAGCAGCAGCCCGAGCAGCCGGTCGTTGCTCGCCATCGAGGTCTTCACCTGCTGCCAGGTGGAGTAGCGCTCCACGGCCGAGTACTCGCTCAGTCCGTTGTAGAGGTTCCAGATGGTCTGGACGACCTGGCCGCTGGCCATCGTGGAGTTGTCGAACAGCCGCAGGCCGACGATCTCCTGGGTCTCGCTCGCCTGCGGCTCGACCTGGCTCAGCAGCCCGTGCTGGACCCAGATCAGGCCGGGGGTCCACTGCGGGTAGAAGCCCTGGTCGGCGGTGTCCGCGATGCCGATCACCCGCATCCAGACGGTGGTGCCGTCGATGCCGTCCACCATGAGCTTGTCGCCGACGCCCACGTGCACGGCCTGGGCGAACGACGCCTCGAGGACCACCCCGTCGGGAGCCGCGGACCGCAGCCAGGTTCCGGCCACCACGAGCGGCGCGGACATCGCGGGCAGGACGGGCGTCATGGCCCGCAGCTCGACCGGCGACCTGACCGCGCCCTGCTCCAGGGTGGCCGAGGCGGCCTGATAAGGCCGGGCCACCGCCTGGACGTCCGGGATCGAAGCCAGGTCGCTCGTGTCGGTGCCGTTGGCGAGGTAGATCAGCGCGTCCGCGCCGCGGGTCCGGGCGAACAGCTGCTGCCAGGGGTTGACCGCGCCCTGCAGGAGCATGGTGGCCAGGAACAGCGCGGCGACCACCCCGGCGACGACGACGATCGTGACCAGGGCCTGGCCCCGCCGGGCCCGCAGGTCAGCGCGGGCCCACCGGAGCGTGCCTCGCATCAGGTCTCAGCCTCTCAGCTCCAGGACGTCGCCGACGCCGTTCATCCTGCGCGGGATGGGCACGATCCTGGCGTCGTCGGCCACCATCCCGTCGAACAGGTTGATCACCCGGTCGGCCAGACTCGCGACCCGGGCGTCGTGGGTGACCATCAGGATGGCCTGGCCCCCGGCGTGCGCCCGGCGCAGCAGCCGGAGCACGTCACGGGTGTTGGAGCTGTCCAGGTTGCCGGTCGGCTCGTCGGCCAGCAGCAGGCTCGGCTCGTTGGCCAGCGCGCGGGCCAGCGCGACGCGCTGCTGCTCCCCGCCGGACAGCCGGGCCGGGGCGGCGCCCGCCTTGTCGGCGATGCCGAGCTCGGCCAGCAGCTCCTCGCGGCGCTTTCTGGCCTGCCGCGGAGTCACGCCCGCCAGCAGCGCGGGCAGCTCCACGTTGTCGGCGACCGTCATGTTGGACAGCAGGTTGAAGAACTGGAACACGAACCCGATGTGCTGGCGCCGCAAGACGGCCCAGGCCGCCTTGGACAGCCGGTCCACGCGCTGCCCCCGCAGCCAGATCTCACCGCTCGTGGCGGGCTCGAGGCCGCCGAGAACGTGCAGCAGGGTGGACTTGCCCGAGCCGGACGGCCCCATGATGGCGACGAACTCGCCGATGGCGACCTCGATGTCGACCCCCCGGACGGCCTCCACCGTGACCCCGTCGGCCCGGTAAACCTTCACCAGCTTGGACGTCCTGAGCAAGGCTGAGGACTCAGCCGGCCAAGGCAAGCCTTTCGGCGCTGAACGGCTCACACAAGTTCCTCCTGGCATCTTTCCAGCCAGTCGAGGTCCGCCTGCAGGTGCAGGACGGCGCCCTCGATCAGGAGCCGGGCGGTGGTATCCGCGGGATCGGTATCGGCCTGCAGCTCGGTCAGGTTACGCATTATGCCCAGATAATGCCTGCGCTGGGAGTTCATGAGCTCCATCCGGTCCGCGAGTCCCGCCATCGGCGCCAGGATCAGCTTGATGAAGAACTCGTCGCGGACGCGCGGTCCGTCGCTGGGCTCGCCGACCCAGGCCCGCAACGCCTCCCGGCCCGCCGGAGTGAGTTCGTAGACGCGCTTGTTGGGCCGGGTGGTCTGCTCGACGTCCTCGCTGCGGACCAGGCCGTCCTGCTCGAGGCGCTTCAGCGTGACGTAGATCTGGCCGATGTTCGGCGATGGATACGCCGAGCCGAAGGTCTGTTCAAGCGCGAGCTTCAGCTCATAGCCGTGAGCCGGCTCCTTAGCGAGCAGTGCCAGCAAGGGCTGCCGCACGATCCCATCACCTCCATGGGCCCGCCAGAGCCCGCGCTCAGATTACAACTTTGCATTACTCGCCGGTAAGGCCCAGCGCCACGGATAAAAATCGGCATCGGGGGTAACACCGCAGGTAACTGCGGCCTCCCGCCGTCTGTGACGAGCTTCGCCCGGACCCCGCGAAACATGTCGGACTCGTTATGTGATGCTGTTGACATATACCTAACGGCGGTGCATAACATGTATGTACGAATTTTACACGGCCCTGGGGTATTTGGGTGGAGGCCTGCAATGAGGCGTGCGATGCCGAGGCGTGCGATGCCCGGTATCGCAGTCGTCACTGCGGGCCTCCTGCTCACCGCGGGGTGCACGTCGGGTGGCGCCTCGACCGGCGGGTCGGCTCCGCCGACGGACGGGATGGGCCCGATCACCTTCGCCATCGGCAAGGACAACCCTGGCTGGCTGCAGGGCGTGATCACCGGATGGAACCAGCACAATCCCAGCCAGAAGGTCACCCTGCTGCTGCTGCCTGAGGCGTCCAACGACCAGCTGGCCCAGCTGGTCGCGAACCTGCAGGCGAAAAGCGACGAGTACGACGTCATCGACATGGACGTCATCTGGACCGCCGAGTTCGCTTCCAACGGCTGGATCATCCCGCTGCCGCAGGGCCAGTTCCCGCTGGGTGATTTCCTCAAGCCAGCCGTCGACACCGCTATGTACCAGGGCCGGCTGTACGCCGTGCCGGACTACAGCAACGCGGATCTCCTCTACTACCGCAAGGACATCCTCGCCAAGGCGGGTAAGCAGCCCCCCAAGACCTGGGCCCAGCTGCAGCAGCTCGCCGAGACCGTGGCGCCGAAGTACGGTCTCTACGGGTACGCGGGCACGTTCGCCCCGTACGAAGGGCTTACCGTCAACTTCGCGGAGGCCGTCCAGTCGGCCGGGGGATCGATCCTGTCCCCGGAAGGCACCAAGGTCACCGTGAACTCAGCCCAGGCGCTCCGGGGGCTGGAGTTCCTGGTCAACGGGTTCCAGCAGGGCTGGATCCCCAAGGTCACGCTCACCTATGAGGAGGAGCCGGCCCAGAACGCGTTCGAGGCCGGCAAGTTCCTGTTCCTTGATAACTGGCCCGACGTGTCCGCGGCCCTGTCCGTGCCGGGACCGCAGAACCAGGTGTACGGGAAGTTCGGGATCGCGGCGCTGCCGGGCCTGACCGGCCCCGGGTCCAGCTCGCTCGGCGGAGCCAACCTCGCGATCAGCGCGTACTCCCAGCACCAGCGGACGGCGCTGAACTTCATCAAGTACATGACGGACCTGGCCAACGAGCGGCAGATGCTGGAGCAGGGGTCGTTCCCGCCGGTCTGGACCCAGCTCTATACCGACAAGAGCCTGATCAGCAGCTATCACTACCTGCCCGTGCTCGAGCAAGCCATCAATTCGGCCCAGCCGCGCCCGGCGATCACCAATTATGACCAGGCCAGCCTGGCCATCTCGAGCACGGTCTACCAGGCCCTGACTCACCAGAAGAAACCGCAGCAGGCCCTGACGGAAATGGCCGGGCAGCTGACTCAGATCATCCGCAACGGCTGAGGCCGCCAGGGCTGACCGCACAGGGGTCGGCCAGCCCTGCGCCGATGATCAAACCAGCAGGCCAGGACGGATCCAGAAGGTGGACGGCCGACGCTTAGCCAGTCACCTGAACGCGAGCGCCAATATATAAAGTTAAAGAATAACTACTTTGAGTGAGGGCACGATGTGCGGACGATCACTCAGATATTCCGGCAGACGTTCCATCAGCAAATGGCAGCTAACCGCCCTGGTGGGAGGGGCTGGGGCTCTTGACGGCGCGACGGCGCGGCGCGACGATGAGCTGGTTCGGTGGAACCGGTTCCAACCGCCCGTTTCGGGAGCGTGACGATGCCGTCACCGCGTCGAGCCACAATCGTGGATGTAGCTGCCGCCTCGGGCGTCGGCGTAGGCACAGTCTCCCGGGTCATCAACGGCACGGCCAACGTGCGGGAAGCGACCCGCGTTTCGGTGCTGAGGGTCATCGACCAGCTGGGGTACCGGCCCAGCCACCTGGCTGCCTCGCTGTCCCGCGGCACGGCGCGCACGATGGCGATCATGGTGCCGCACCTGACCCGGCCGTCGGTGGTGATGCGGCTGGCGGGTGCGCTGGCGGTGCTGGACGAGCAGGCGTCGGACACCCAGGCGATGGGTGTGCTCACCGCGGCGGACCGGTGCGGCATTCCGGTTCCCGGCCGGCTGTCGGTGATCGGCTTCGATGACACAGAGTCGGCGGCCCTGCTCGGCCTGAGCACGGTCCGCCAGCCGCTCGAGGACAGCGGCGCCGAGGGTGCCCGCCGGCTCTGCGCGCTGCTGCGCCAGGAGCGGGTCAGTCCGCTGCGGCAGCAGCTCGCCCTGGAGGTCGTACACCGCTCGAGCACGGCGTGCTTTCGCGTGACCGGGCGGCGGACCGGATCACCAGCAGCAGCCCGGCCGCGGTGCTCCGGCGGCCGGACCGAGGGCAGTGCGGCACGCGCTGGCCGGCCAGCTTCGCGGCGGCCGGGAAAGGGAAACGTTACTCGTCGTCCAGCGAGGCGGTGCGATGACGCGCTGGCCGGGAACTGGCGGTGGCTGGAGGGATGATGATAGGCGACAGCGGCAGAACGAGCGCTTCCATCCGTCGCGCTCAAGCGCGGGGTGTCATGCGGGTTCGACGCCGGCGGCTGGTCGCGTGCCTGGCCAGCGTCGTCCTGGCCGGGACGGGACTGGCCGCCTGCAGTTCGGCCAGCGCCGGCACCGGACCGGTGACGCTGGACTATTACCTCTACCCGGATACCTCCACGGCCACGGCGACGGCCATCAGCAACTGCGACGCGCAGAGCGGCGGCAAGTACACGATCTCCTACCAGCAGCTGCCGCAGGCCGCGGACGGCCAGCGGCAGCAGCTGGCCCGCAGGCTGGCCGCACACGACACCGGGATCGACATCATGGGTCTCGACGTCACCTGGGAGCCCGAATTCGCGACGGCGGGCTGGATCGAGCCGTGGACCGGCACGTACAAGGCGCAGGCCGTGGCCGACACGCTCGTGCCTGCCCTGAAGACCGCGACCTGGAAGGGCCAGCTCGTCGCGGTCCCCGACAACACCAATACCCAGCTGCTCTGGTACCGGTCCGACCTGGTACCGACCCCGCCGACCACCTGGGCCCAGATGATCGCGGATGCGGAGCAGCTGGCCAAGGAGGGCAAGCCGCACTACATCGAGATCCAGGGCGCGCAGTACGAGGGAGCGACCGTCTGGTTCAACACGATGGTGGCCAGCGCGGGCGGCACCGTCTTGAATCCGGACGCGACCAGGGTGACGCTGGGCGCGCCTGCCGTGAAGGCTCTGTCGATCATGAAGCAGCTCGCTACCTCCACCGCCGCGGACCCGAGCCTGTCGGTGCAGATGGAGAACCAGAACCGGCTCCAGATGGAGGCGGGCAACGCCGCCTTCCAGCTGAATTACCCGTTCGTGTATCCGGGCATGAAGATGGACAACCCGAAGCTGTTCAAGGTCTTCAAGTGGGCGCTGTATCCGGAGGTCACCCCCGGCGTGCCGGCCAAGGTGACGATCGGCGGCATCGACCTCGCGGTGAGCGCGTACTCCCAGCACAAGGACCTCGCCTTCCAGGCCGCGCTGTGCCTGCGTGACAAGCAGAACCAGCTCATCGGCGCCAATGTCGGCGGCGTCCCGCCCACGATCGCCAGCCTCTACAACGATCCCGCGCTGTTCGCCAACTACCCGTTCCACGCCGACATCCTGCAGGAGCTGGAGAACGCGAGCGTACGGCCGAAGTCGCCCGTTTACCAGGTCGTGTCCATCGACATCTCGCACCTGATCTCGCCGCCCGCCAGCATTAGCCCCGTAGGCACAGTGAATTCGATGGTCGGCCAGCTTAACAACGCCCTGCAATCGAAGGGCCTGGTCCCGTGAGCCGCCACCCGGCGGGCCGCGGCCCGGCCGCGAGGAAAGGAGGGGGCCGGTGAGCGCCAATACTCAGACGGTCACCGTCGGCGCGCCGGCGGAGGCGCGACCTAAGCGCAAGCCGCAGCTATCGGAGGGCGCGCGGGCCGAGCGCAGGCTGGGCTTTATGCTGATCGCGCCGGCGGTCATCGTGATGCTCGCGGTCGCCGCCTACCCGATCGTATACGCGGTCTACCTGTCGCTGCGGACTTACAACCTCGCACTCCCGCAGGACCAGAAGTTCGTCGGGTTTGCCAACTACGGCGCGGTGCTCAGCTCCCCGTACTGGTGGCAGGCGCTGGAGGTAACCCTGATCATCACGGTCTTCTCGGTGGCAATCACGCTGGTACTTGGCATGGCGCTGGCCTTTGTCCTGAACCGGACGATATTCGGCCGGGGTGCCGTCCGCACCATCTCGCTCATCCCCTACGGGATCGTGACGGTGGCCGCCGCCTACGGCTGGCTGTACGCGTGGACGCCAGGCCAGGGCTACCTGTCCGCTCTCTTCAACAACAGCGCGCCGCTGACCAATCATGTAGAGTCCCTCATCGTCATCATCATCGCGGAGATCTGGAAGACCACGCCGTTCATGGCGTTGCTGCTGCTGGCCGGGATGTCGCTGGTGCCTGATGACCTGCTGAAGGCCGCGAAGGTGGACGGCGCCACGGCCTGGCAGCGCTTCACGAAGATCATGCTGCCGCTGATGAAGCCGGCGATCCTGGTCGCGCTGCTGTTCCGGACGCTGGACTCGTTCCGGATTTTCGACAACATCTTCATCCTTACCCAGGGCAGCAACGGCACCGGATCGGTCTCGATCCTCGGCTACGACAACCTGTTCAACGCGCTGAACCTGGGCATCGGGTCGACGATCTCGATCCTGATCTTCATATGCGTCGCGATCATCGCCTTCGCGTACATCAAGGGCTTCGGCACCGCGGCCCCCGGCACGGACATCGGAAAGAGGTGACCCGCTGATGGCTGCCATTACGCCGAGGCGGAGGGCAGGCTGGGCGACGGCGAACCTCGTCGTCATCGCGCTGGCGCTGATCCCGGTGCTCTGGCTCGTCTCGCTGTCCTTCAAGACGCCCGCGGCGGTCCTTGACCCCTCCTTCCTGCCCGCGCAGTGGACCTGGGGGAACTACCACGGGATCCTGACCTCGGCGCAGTTCCTCCGACCGCTGGCCAACTCGATCGGCATCGGCCTCATCTCCACATTCATCGCGGTTGTGCTGGCCTCCATGGCGGCCTACGCGATCGCGCGGCTGCGGTTCCCCGGCAAGAGCGTGCTCATCGGGATGTCGCTGCTGATCGCCATGTTCCCGCTGATCGCGCTGGTGACCCCGCTGTTCACCATCGAGCGCGCGCTGGGACTGTTCAACACCTGGCCCGGGCTGATCATCCCCTACGTGACGTTCGGCCTGCCGCTCGGCATCTACACGCTGTCGGCATTCTTCCGCGAGATCCCCTGGGAACTCGAGAAGGCCGCCAAGGTCGACGGCGCCACGCCCTTCCAGGCGTTCACGAAGGTCATCGCCCCGCTGGCCGCGCCGGGAATGGTCACCACGGGGATCCTGGTGTTCCTGGCCTGCTGGAACGACTTCCTGCTCGCGATCTCGTTCACCTCGACGATAGCGTCCCGGACGGCGCCGGCCGCCATGGAGTACTTCAGCGGCGGCTCGGTATTCACCGTTCCGACCGGTCCGATCGCGGCCGCCGCGGTGGTCATCACCATCCCGATCATCATCTTCGTGCTGTTCTTCCAGCGCCAGATCGTCGCCGGGCTGACGTCCGGCGCGGTCAAGGGCTAGCGGAGTTAAGGAGAGACAAGTGGCCCCAATCGTGCTTGATCACATAACCAAGCGCTTCCCCGATGGAGCACTCGCGGTCAACGACTTCAACCTGGATATCGCCGACGGGGAATTCGTCATCCTGGTCGGCCCGTCGGGCTGCGGGAAGTCGACGACGCTGAACATGATCGCCGGCCTGGAGGACATCACCTCGGGCGAACTGCTCATCGGCGGCCAGGTGGTGAACAACAAGACGCCCAAGGACCGCGACATCGCGATGGTCTTCCAGAGCTACGCGCTGTACCCGCACATGACCGTGCGGGAGAACATGGGCTTCGCGCTGAAGCTGGCCAAGACGCCGCAGGCCACGATCAAGGAGAAGGTCGAGGAAGCGGCCAGGATCCTGGACCTCACCCAGCACCTGGACCGCAAGCCGGCCAACCTGTCCGGCGGGCAGCGGCAGCGGGTCGCGATGGGCCGGGCGATCGTGCGCGACCCGGCGGTGTTCCTGATGGACGAGCCGCTGTCCAACCTCGACGCGAAGCTGCGCGTGCAGACGCGCACCGAGGTGTCGCGGCTCCAGCGGCGCCTGGGCACCACCATGGTCTACGTCACGCACGACCAGACCGAGGCCTTGACGCTCGGCGACCGGGTCGCGGTCATGCGCACCGGCGTGCTGCAGCAGGCGGCCTCCCCGAAGGAACTCTACGACCGGCCCGTCAACCTGTTCGTGGCCGGCTTCATCGGGTCGCCGGCCATGAACTTCATGGCCGGCACGCTCGAGGAGGGCATGCTGCGCACCAGCCTCGGGGAGTTCCGGCTCAGCGACCGGCTGCGGCGCGAGGTGGAGAGCTCCGGGTCCGGGCGGGAAGTCATCGTGGGCCTGCGGCCGGAGAACTTCGAGGACGTGGCGCTGGTCTCGGCCGACAACCGCCCGCACGGGCTCACGTTCCGCACGAGCATCGACGTCCTGGAATCCCTGGGTTCCGACGTGTTCGTCTACTTCACGCGTGAGCTCGGGCAGGGGGTGAACTCCGCCGAGCTCGAAGAGCTGGCCCGGGACTCGGGACGCGCGGACTCCGGCGCCAGCGGCGAGACCATCGTCGCCAGGCTCGACGCCGCCACCCACGTCCGCGAGGGCCAGGACGCCGAGCTCTGGGTGGACGCCCGGGCGATGCACATCTTCGACCCAGCTAGCGGCCGCAACCTGTCGCTGGGCGATGATGACGGCGGGACTGCCTCGGTGCAGGCGGCCCCGGGCCAGGCCGACGCCGGCGAGGCGCAGGCTCCTGACCCGGACGCCCGGTCCGGCGGTGTCCGGGCGGTTCCCGGCCAGGCTGGCCCGGCGGGGGAGGCTACCTGACCTTTCGCCGCAGCCGTTCGATGATCTCGTCGTTCCATTCGTGGGTCCGGATCAGCCGGTACCGCTCGGCGGCGACCCGCATGTAGGCCTCGGCCTCGGTGCGGGAGCCGATCATGTCGGCGGCCCGGAGCATCCGGACCACGGGCCCGTACTCCTCGGCGAATCACCGGCTGGCGATCTCGCTGCGGTCCATGAACCGGTGGTTGTCCTGCATGCACCGGCATCCCCAGGCCTCGACGGCCTCGCCCAGCTCGGCGTATGACCACGGATCGCTGAAGGTGATCTTGGCGTAGGCCTGCTCGGGCAGCGGGACCCGGGCGCGGAACAGTCGCTGGTAGTCCTTGACCAGCAGGTCGCCGCGGCGGCGGATGCCCGCGGCGGGCACGACGGTGAGAACCTCGGTGACGTAGGCGTCGATCGTGGTGGCGCCGGTGGCCATCGCGATCGAGACGCGGTGATGGCCGTCCTGCACGAAGTGCAGGTCGCCGATGCGGTACACGTCGATGGGCGGGATCGGCTCGCCGCGCCGCTGAGCGAGGGCCAGCCGCTCCCATCGCTCCCTGACCCGCCCGCTGGTAGGCCGGAACCGGCGGTCGAAGTCCCGGGTGGAGTCGACGGTGCCGACGACCGTGTCCAGCCGGATGGTCTGCAGGCCCAGCCGCCGCTCGCCGCGCATGCCCAGGGCGGCGACGACCTCGTCGAACGGCAGGATGAGGTTGACGTCGTCCGGCTCACGGCGGAGCCAGTGGGCGAGCCGGGCCAGCGTCTGCCGGCGCCGGACCCGCAGGAAGTCGTTCTCGGCGTCGGATTGAGGGAAGCCGGTATCAGCGGGCATCGCGATGACCGGGGAGCAGCTCAGCGAGGCCGGCGCCCGGCTCGATCTCGAGCAGGTGCCATCCGGTGACGCAGCAGCGCGTCATCGACCTCGTCGGACACCGCGAGCACGCGGACCATCCCTCGATCATAGGACCGGGCGGGCACGACACCGCTTTTCCTCGCGAGTTCCCTCAGTGCGCGGCCGTTTCCCGCACATCCTGGCGTACATCAAGGCCGCGCTGCCGCAGCGCCGCCTCCACCCGGTAGATCTCGGCCTGCGAAGCGCGGTCGCCGCCCCGCGGCGGGCCGATCTCCAGCCGCCGACAGGCCGCCGACAGTGCGTCCACATATGCGCCGCGCAGCGCCTGCACCCGGTGGTGTTTAGCCGTCAGGCCGGACCGGGTTTCCGTGTCCTCAAGCTCCGAACGCAGCCGACGCAGGTCGGCCTTCAGACGCTCGACCGGCTCGGGGGGCAGGGCCTTGTAACGGGCCTTGTAACGGGCCTCGGCGAGCCAACAGGCCGCGCGCCACGCGCCGATGAGCGCGAATCCCACCGCCGTGGGAAGCGCAAACAGCAAGAGATAACCGACAACCGGGCTCACCTATCCAGTGTCGGCTCGGCGGCAGGCGAAATCAAGCGCGCGGCTGCGCGAGCGTAGGCTGCGCGAGCGTAGGCTGGCGCCGGTCTCACCGCGACCCTTGTGAGGAAACAGATGATTGAGAACGCCGACGGGCAGCGCTGGTGGCACGGCGCCGTCATCTACCAGCTGTACGTGCGGTCCTGGCGGGACAGCAACGACGACGGGTACGGCGACCTGCGCGGCATCATCGAGCGCCTGGACCACCTTTCCTGGCTCGGGGTGGACGCCATCTGGCTGTCTCCCACCATGCCGTCTCCGGACGAAGACTGGGGCTATGACGTCAGCGACTACACCGGCGTCCACCCCGAGCTGGGTACGCTGGCCGACCTGGACGAGCTGATCGCCGAGGCCGGCCGGCGGGGCCTGCGGGTGCTGCTCGACCTGGTGCCGAACCACACCAGCTCCGCGCATCCCTGGTTCGTCGAGGCCTCGGCGAGCCGGGATGCGGAGCACCGCGACTACTACGTATGGGCCGACCCGCGACCAGACGGCGGGCCGCCGAACAACTGGCTCGACTTCACCGGCCGGCCCGCCTGGCAGTGGCACGAAAGCGGCCAGTACTACCTGCACAACTTCCTGCCGGGCCAGCCGGACCTGAACTGGTGGAAGCCCGCGGTCCACCAGGAGTTCCGCGACATCCTGGATTTCTGGTTCGAGCGCGGGGTCGCCGGGTTCCGGATCGACGTGGCCAACGGCCTGTACAAGGACGCCGAACTGCGCGACAACCCGCCGGCCACCAGCGGCAGCCCGCTCCACGGCTCGTTCGGCCTGCGCCCGGTCTACAACGTCAACCGCCCGGAGACGCACCGCGTCTACCGCGACTGGCGGAAGATCGCCGAGAGCTACTCGCCCGCCCGGCTGCTGCTCGGCGAGACGTGGGTCGCCGAGCCCGAGCGGCTGGCCGCCTACTACGGCGACCACGACGAGCTGCAGCTCGGGTTCAACTTCCCCTTCGCCTTCGCCCGCTTCGGGCCATCCCGGCTGGCGGCGATCGTGGAGCAGACGCTCGCCGCGCTGCCGCCCGGCGCGTGCCCGGTGTGGATGGGCTCCAACCATGACCTGGGCCGGTTCCCCAGCCGCTGGTGTGGCGGTGACGAGCGCAAGATCAGGCTCGCGCTGCTCGTGCTGGCCACCCTGCCCGGCACCGCCGTACTGTACTACGGCGACGAGATCGGCATGGCCGACGTCGACGTGCCGGTCGCGCTGCGCCGGGACAACGCGACCCTGGACGTGGACCAGGGCGCCGGCCGGGACCGGGCCAGGACCCCGATGCCGTGGGACGACTCGCCAGGCGGCGGCTTCACCGGCCCAGGCGTGACGCCGTGGCTCCCGCTGGCAGACCACCCGGTCCGCACCGTCGCCGGCCAGCGCGATGACCCCGATTCCACGCTGGGGCTTTGCCGGCGGCTGCTCGCGCTCCGGCGGGCCGAGCTCGGCGGCGGCATCGCCGAGTTCGAGAACTTGCCCGCCCCCGAAGGCCAGTGGGTGTACCGGGTCGGCGACCTGGTGGTCGCCGCCGACTTCACCGGCCAGCCGGCCTCCCAGCCGGCCGCAGCCGGCGAGGTGCTGCTGACCACCGCCACCGCGCAGACCGGGCCGACCGCTTCGCCGGGGGTCCTGGGTCCCTGGGAGGGCATCATCACGCGCCGAGCGCGACGGAAATAATCAGGCCAGGGCGGTTACCACGGCGATGACGGCGACCAGGGCGCTGGAGGAACCGGATGATCACTGACGGCTCCCAGGAGACCGAGACGGCGTACCGGCGGGGGGCGATGGCCGATGCTGGCTGACCGGAGATGAACGCCGAGTTCTTCGCGCTGGCGTTCCTTTCGGCGCTGAACCCGAAGCTGCTGGCCCTCGATCTGCTGCTGATCGAGAACCGGCTCGCCATGCTCGTCGGCGCGCTGATCGGCATCCCGGGCGCCAGCTACCTCACCGCGCTACACGACCTGGTCACCGGAAAATCCTCGACTGCGACCCAGGTCATCGCCGTCGTCATCTTCGTCATCATCGACTTCATGCTGATCATCATCCCGTTCGCGTTCCTGGAACTGCGGCCTGAGCACGGCCATGGTAGGGGACCAGATCAGGCCTACAGGCCGAGGCTGCGGCCGATGATCTCTTTCATGATCTCGGTGGTGCCGCCGAAGATCGACTGGACGCGGCCGTCCGTCCAGGCCCGGCCCACCGCGTACTCGTGCATGTAGCCGTATCCGCCGTGCAGCTGGACGCAGCGGTCCGTGACCCGGTTGCACAGTTCGGTGTTCCACCACTTGACCATGGACGCCTCGTCGGGAGTCAGCCGGTCGGCGCAGTGCTCCATGATCGCGCGGTCGGTGAACTCGCGCGCGACCGCGATCTCGGTGGCCATCTCGGCTAGCACGAACCGGTTGTGCTGGAACTTCCCGATCGGCTGGCCGAACGCCTGGCGCTGCTTGCTGTACGCCAGCGTGTCGGCGAAGGCCTGCTCCGCCAGAGCGAGCGCGGTGACGCCGATCGTCACCCGCTCCCGCGGCAGGTTCTGCATCAGGGCGACGAACCCGCCGCCTTCGGCGCCGAGCAGGTTCGCGGCCGGCACCCGGACGTCGGTGAAGAACAGCTCTGAGGTGTCCTGTGCGTGCATGCCGAGCTTTTCCAGGTTCCGGCCGCGGAAGAAGCCGGGCATGCCGCGCTCGACCACCAGCAGGCTGATCCCGCGGTGCCCGGCCTCCGGATCGGTGCGCGCCGCCACGATGACCAGGTCGGAGAGCTGGCCGTTCGAGATGAACGTCTTCTGCCCGTTGAGCACGTAGTGATCCCCCGAACGGACCGCGGTGCTCCGTATCCCCTGCAGGTCGCTGCCCGCCTCCGGCTCGGTCATCGCGATCGCCGCGATGAGCTCGCCCGAGCAGTAGCCGGGGAACCAGCGCTCCCGCTGCTCCGGCGTGCACAGCCGGTCCAGGTACGGCCCGATCATGTCGTTGTGCAGCTGGAACATCGGGCCGGTGGCACCCGCGCGGGCCAGTTCCTCGTTCAGGACCACGTAGTACCGGTAGTCGGGGTGGCCTCCGCCGCCGTACTTCTCGTCGATGTGGATGCCGAGCAGCCCGGCGTGTCCCGCAGCCAGCCACACGTCGCGGGACACGATCCCGTCCCGTTCCCACTGCTCGTGGTAGGGCGTGATCTGCTTCGCGATGAAGGCCCGCACCATGTCACGGAACGCGTCGTGTTCTTCGGTGAAGATTTGCCGCCGCATCACTGTCCCGCCTCCCCCGGCATCGTAACCCGGCGGCATTTCCGGCCGGGCGGTGACCCGATCGTGAGGCGATACTGGCCGGGCTGAGGCAGCGGGAGTTCCGGGTCTTCGGGGCGGCCGGGAGCACGAGGGCCCCGGACGCGTCAGCCGCAGTGGCGGAAACGCGGACCGTGGGCTGAAACCAGGACCCGTTCGGCGCAGTCGAGTACCCGCTGGCCGGCCTCGACCACTTCCCGGCCCACGCCGTCGGCCGGGATCTTGGCGATCTTGAAGGTCTGCGCCCGCTCGGACATGCCCGCGCTCCTAGGGCAGCACTGGATCTTAAGGCAGCACTGGATCTTAAGGCAGCAGAGGGCTCACGCAAATAAGCGGCCCACTGGGGGTCGCCGTCGTGATGAGCGCCCACTAGCCTCCAGTGGGCGCCGCGTGGTACTACTGGCGGCACCGCCAGCGTCCAGCCGAGTTCCTCCAGCAGCCGGTCGGCCTTTTGGTGGTTGCAGATGGTGCAGGACGCCACGCAGTTTTCCCAGACATGCTGGCCGCCCCGGCTGCGCGGGATCACGTGGTCGATGGTCTCCGCGCGGCGGCCGCAATAGGCACACCGGTAGTTGTCCCGGCGCATCAGCGCCGCCCTGGTCAGCGGCACCCGGTTGCGGTAAGGAACGCGGACGTAGCGGCTTAGCCTGATCACCGAAGGCGTCACCAGGGCGACCGTCGCCGCGTGCAGAATCGCACCCGCCGCGTCATCGTGCACAACCTCGGCCTTGCCGCCGAGCACGAGGCACACGGCTCTACGGAGACCGATAGTGGTCAGCGGTTCATACGTCACGTTGAGCAGCAGCACTCTTCGCACCGCACCTCCCGCTGGCGCCGGTCGTCTATCTGAACCTCATGCTCCCAGTGTGTCGCCTGGTACGCACATCCGCCACCACATAAGCGTACAAGGTGACCGAAACCATAGAGTGCGACCATGAGCGAGTTCGGATACCCGCAGGCACGCAGGCTCGACTTGACGGAGGACATCGGCGGGCATCGGGTCAGCGATCCTTACCGCTGGCTGGAGGACGACACGAGCGACGAGCGGGCCGGCTGGCTGGCGGCGCAGGCTGAACTGTTCGGGTCGTACCGGGAGGAAGAATTGCCCGGCCGGGACCGGCTGGCCGCGCAAGTGCGCGAGCTGCTGCGCACCGGTTACGTGGGGACGCCAGTCTGGCGAGGCGAGCGTTCCTTCTTCACCCAGCGCGCCCCTGATCAAGAGCACGGTGTGCTGTGCGCCCGGCTGGCCGACGGTCCGGTAGAAGTACTCGTCGACCCGATGACCGTCGACCCGTCCGGGCTGACCACGCTGGACGCCTGGCAGCCGGACAAGGAGGGGCGGCTGCTGGCCTACCAGCTATCCGAAGGGGGCGACGAGGAGTCGCTGCTCCGGGTGATCGACGTCAGCACCGGTTCCCTGGTGGACGGGCCGATCGACCGCTGCCGGTACTCCAACGTGGCCTGGCTGCCCGGCGGCAAGGCCTTCTACTACACCCGCAGGCTGCCGCCCTCGGCCGTGCCGGACGGGGAGAGCCAGTACCACCGGCGGGTGTACCTGCACCAGATCGGCACCCCCGCGGACTCCGACGTCCTCATCTTCGGCTCGGGCCGGGACAAGACCGACTACTACTCGGTCTCGGTCAGCCGGGACGGGCGGTGGCTGACCATCTCGGCCTCGCGGGGCACCGCGCCGCGCAACGACCTGTGGATCGCCGACCTGTCCGAGTCCGACCCCGCCTCCCCCGACCTGCGCGTGATCCAGGAGGGACTGGACGTGCAGACCGGCGTCCACGTCGGCCGGGACGGGCGCCTTTACGTGTACACCGACGCTGACGCCCCCCGAGCCCGCCTC
>Ga0209039_10002306_pt1 | contig 16428 bp, 14 predicted proteins | sample BogFormECP12_OM1_FD_188238 | JGI IMG/M metagenome (GOLD analysis project Ga0209039, IMG submission 188238) | Bog forest soil microbial communities from Calvert Island, British Columbia, Canada - ECP12_OM1 (SPAdes) (version 2) | ecosystem: Environmental > Aquatic > Freshwater > Wetlands > Bog ... | reverse complement strand
CTGCTGCACAATCTCGGCCGCTTTTCATGCCCGCTGACCCTGCTGAGCCAATATCTCCCGATCGAGTACGAGGCGATTCGCCAGGGCGCACTGGAGAATAATGCTGCGGATATCATCGGCCACCACATTCGACGTGTTCTTCGATTCTATAGTGTGGCCTGCGGCGCGCCGGCAAGTTGATCCACTCCGGAATGCCTCTTTTGGCTTAGAGCTTACATGTTCAAGCTGAGCCCGCTTTCATCGGCGGGCTTTGGCTTTTTAGCACCCGTTAGCACCCGCTTTAGAGTGCGGCTTTTCTAAGTGTTGCATTTTCTAGGGTGCGACTTCGCACTTTTTCGAAGCACCCGCACTCGCACCCGCTCAGACACCCGTCTACCACGTATTTTCAAGTACTTGGCAGTTCCCGCAAGCCTGTTAAGTTGTTGAAAGTATTAGATATAAGAGAATTGGCAAGGTATTCATCGCAGTGACCGTTCGTAATTTGCAGACGCATTGTGCCGGACAGGCCGCCTGCTCCCATCACAAGCACATCGGATGTGAGTCGGATGCATAGCTGTCGAAGGTTCGCTCGCCTCGTTCAACGAGGTCGTTGAACGATCCGGGCACACTCGGCTGCAATTTCCCGGCTAGCTGGTCTGAGCACTGTCGCGTCCGCCCCGAACCTGATCAACCACCGCTTGATCAGTGGAACAAACTGTCTCTCAAAGCATGCGAAGTTCGTTTTCCCAGCGGTCTCCCTCACCTACGACGGCTTATAATACTCAAGAACTGGCCAATTTCCGATGGATCTCATACCAGTGGATGAGCGAGGTCAGCTGTTTATTTCCCCGTCGAATCGATGACTGGCAGCTGATTGAAGATCATGGTATTACGGCTGTGATCGACCCGGACGGCGATCTCGACCTGGGTATTCCGAGTGTTCCCAATCACATGCTTTATGTCTATTTTCCCGTCTACGACGAAGGTTTGCCGGATTTGAATAAACTGCACGCGCTGGCAAGGCTCGGCGCTCACCTGGTGGCGAGCGGCGAAAAGGTTCTCCTCGGAGCAGGGCTCGGGCATAGCCGCCGGGCCGAGCTTTTTCTCCGACTCTATCGCCGCAGCCTAAAAACGGCGGCGACCCCTGCATGATCGGACGACCAAAGTCCATGCCGCGGACTGAGACCCGTCAGCACAATTCGCATCGGAGCGACGCCACTGCCCTTGGTCAGAATGAGGTCAATCCTCTGTGGTGTAGAGGGACCTATTCCTGAATCCTCCAGGAAGAGTGGCCAGGTAATTCCTGCGTTGTTCGGATGTATCTTGCTCCAGACGTCCACGAACCCTGCGCTAGTCAGGATCCCGTAAGCCGGACCATTTTCCCAACTGGGGGCATGAGCGTCAGAATTGAGGTCGCCGGCCAAGATCAGCGGCAAATCAGTGTTCAAAGGGCCACTCAGCAACTCATTAGTCTGAGCTGCCTGGTAGTCGGGACTGAAGGTTTCCAGGTGCGTTGTGGCAAACCGATAATTCTTGCCTCGTACCTTCACATCGACGGCAATCCATCCGCGCAGAAACGGGATCGACTGACCGGCAACGGTGAAATTCAGCGTCGCAGCCGCGCTGAAGTGGTCGGCTTGCTGATTGCGCACTTTGAGCTCTGCGGCAGGAAGATCGGTGCGCACCAGCACCGCATCGTAATCCGTGAGCCCAACCTGGATCATGTTCTGGTAGTTGGCGTCAAACGCCGGCAGTGAGATGTCGGCATTCTTCTGGACTATGATCGCTTTGTAATGGAGCCCGCGGGTTTTGAGCGCTGCCATCAGCGAGTCCAACCCGCTCACCACGACCGTCAATTCGGTCGATCCATACGGACCTGAGCTTAAGGTTGTGACTTCCTGCAGAGCGATCATGTCGGGATGCTGCCTCTGAATCTCGGCGGCGATACCGTCGGCGCGCTGGGCAATGTTGCTGTTGAGCATCTCCTGATAGGTTTGCGTGATCGCGACCAGAATTGCGGAAAGATCATTCGGGTCTGCTGTCAGCACGTACCAGAAGTCCGAGCCAGCGTCCATGTTACGGGTCATGACATTCAGTTGGGGAGGTTCGCAGGCGCTTACACTCTGCACTCCAGCACTGAGCAGCACCAAAACTACGAGTAGGAATACTAATTTTCGGATCATAGCTTGCTCCTTACTTATTGGAATTGGAAACGAACAACCGGGCGGTGGACGAGCTTCTTACTCCCCAACCGGGCCCCTGCCAACTTCTTCAATTTGCCCACGCGATCGACGGGTGCATTGCGATTCCAGACCGCAACCACGAGACAGCGTTGTTAACAGCGAAGAGAATGATTGAGGGTGGTCAGGGAGTTGGTGACGCAGCGCGACCATGCGTTGTTTTCACGACGGCGCTGGCCGCGTTTCGTCGAAGAGGTGGCACCAAGCAGAGAGCCGCCAATCGACTCGGCGGCCGTGGTTATCCGGGCCGAAGCTTTCGGTACTGCGATTGAGAACAGAGGAGTGCCTTCGAAAGGCAGTGTTTCCGATTCGTCGTACGGGGTTTCCGGGACATCTTCTGCCGGAACAATCAGACACACACCGAAGCCCAGAAGCACGAAAACAACGAGAATGAAGCGGCGCGATCTCATAAAGGATGCGCTTCCAGCGAATGCGGGTCATTCGCCTCAAAGGGTGCTGCGTTCTCAACTGATGGGAACTGCTCTTCGGAGAGGCGGGAGAATGTACAGCCGGAATTGTACTACTGCTCGACTGGGGCGGCGAAGAAAAATGACCGCAGACTGGCTCTGCCAATGTGCAAACTTGCACACGGGCCAGGGATAGTTGGCGCTATACCGATTACGCTTATTGACCGGGCCGTAGGCGATCTCATAGTCCCGGCAGGCGGGAGGCGACCGATCGCCTTGCTTAGAATCTCTTTTCGAATTCGGTTAACGCGTATTCCAGTTTCCACTGTTCGCGGGCGTGCTCGCTGGCGGCGAGAAACTTCTCGCAGCCCGCTGAAGGTTTCTCAGTCCCAGCGTTATCCGCTGCGCACGCGGCTACCGGGCGGAATGCGCCTTTCGTCTCCGCCCACAGGCTCGGACCCGGCAGGAAGCTGTGCTCCAGGCTCTGGCGGGTCATGCGCTTCAAGTCGGCGTAGGAGAGCCGGTATCCCTCAACCGCGCGCAAGTATTCCTGCGTCATGTCGGAGCGAGCCACGCCTTCGTCATCGGTAGAAATGGCGACTGGAACGCCGTACTTCATGTAAATGGGCAGGGGGTGATCGTCGCCGCTGACGCCGAGGATCTGGTCGTTCGACGTGAGGTTGATCTCGACCAGCACATTGCGCGAAGCCATTTCCTTCATCAGCCCGATAGGGTCTTTTTCCTGCATGACGTCCACGCCGTGGCCGATGCGCTGGGCGTGGCCGCGCTCGACCGATGCGCGAATGTGAAAGGCAAGATCCTCCGGCTTCACCAGGCCCATGGCCAGTTCGCCCGCATGCAGACTGATGTGGACTTTGGGATAAATGCCGTGCAAGTAGTCGAGCATGGCCATGTGCTGGTTGAAATCGCGAATGGGAACGTACCAGTCCTCGGGCATGACCAGGTTGAGCCCGACAAAATGCGGGTCGGACGACGCCAATTCGAATCCGAGCAGAATCTGGGCGAACACCGCCTCGTGCGGCAGTCCGCGCAACACCTGATAGATGTAGCGGACCGTGACGCCGCATCCGGGTTCAGCTTCAGGCGTTCTGCATTTCAGTTCGGTGCGCGAGCGGGTCTCGTCCTCGGCCAGCGTCTTACTGGTTGCGGCGGCGATTTCTTTGAGGCCTCCCGCCAGCAAGCGGTCGCGCATCTTGGCGAAGTCGCTGTCCCAACCCAGCTTCATGCCCAGTTCGGCGGACGCGCCTCCGTCGGCCGTATGCATGAATTCGATGTATTCGACATGCTCGCGCGCGGCGCGATTGATCACGGTGGCGACCGCTTCGGCTACGTGGCCGTGCGATGCCAGGCTGAACTTGTCGAAGGTAGCGAAGAAGTGGTCGTGACCGGATTCGTCTCCGGGGCGCCAGTTGCGCATGGACCAGGCATCGATGATCTGGTTATAGAGGACGTGGTCGTCATAGGCGCAGCGGATAGCCGGCTTGGCCGTGTATTTCTCGCAGGAATCGCAGGGGGGAGCCATGAGGCGCGAGGTGGTGCGGTCCACGCAGAAATTGTCGGAGACGGCGAAGTCAATCAGATCTTCGGCGTAGATCGCGCCATCGAGGTGATTGTGCAGATCGCCGCCTTTCGGCATGTCGTGGAAAAAAGCCAGCAGCAACGCGGGTTTCTGGCGTATCGAGTCCAGATAGCGCGCCGTTTTCTGCTCGGCAGTTTGCGCCGCGGCGAGGCTGGAAAGAAGGAGGAGAATCAGACCGCGGCGAATGATTCGCGTCATCAGGCTCACGTGCGCGCCTCCGGAAAGCAGGATTGTAATGCGTGGGTTGGCGCATGCGCCAATCTGAGACAACCGGGAACAAACACGTAGCCCCGGACGCATTCGTCCGGGGGGCGTCGGGGGGCGCTCGCTTCGCTTCGCGGGGCGGACCCTTCGACTCCGCTCCGGGCAGGCTGCGTCCGCCCCTACGCGTTCTGCTATTGTTTTGTTATGCCGCAGGTTACCGCCAAGCCCACCCGCAGCTTTGCCAGCGACAATAACGCCGGAGTCCATCCGGAAGTGCTGGAAGCGATCGCGCGCGCCAACCAGGGCCATGTCATTGCCTATGGCGACGATCCGTACACGCGATCCGCGATGACAAAATTTGAAGAGCACTTCGGCTCGGGCATTGACGTATTTTTTACTTTCAACGGAACCGGCGCCAACGTGCTCGGTTTGCAGGCGCTGAGCCGGCCGTATCACGCGGTTCTTTGCAGCGACTACGCCCACATCTACATGGATGAATGCGGCGCGCCGGAAAAACATACCGGATGCAAACTGATCCCGCTGCCGCATCAGGACGGAAAGATCACCGTCGACGCGGTGCGCCATGCCTATCACGGCATCGGCGATCAGCATCATGTGCAGCCCCACGTCATTTCGATTACGCAATCCACCGAGATGGGAACCGTTTACCAGCCAGATGAGATCAAGGCGCTCGCGCATTTCGCTCACGAACACAAAATGTTTCTGCACGTGGACGGAGCCCGCATCGCCAATGCCGCCGCCAGCCTGGGCCAAACGCTCCGCCAGGCCACACGCGACCTCGGGGTCGACGTGCTCTCGTTCGGCGGGACCAAGAACGGAATCATGGGCGGGGAAGCGGTCGTCTTCTTCAATCGCGCGTTGAGCGCGGACTTCCTGTATCTGCGCAAACAGGGTATGCAGCTCGCGTCGAAAATGCGATTCATCGCGGTGCAATTCGAGGCGCTGCTCACGAACGACCTGTGGCGGCGCAGCGCCGAGCACGCCAACCGCATGGCGCGGCTGCTGGAAGCGGAACTACGGCGGATTCCGCAAGTCAAGATCGTGTGGAAGGTCGAGGCCAACGGAGTGTTCGCGCAAATTCCGCGGCAGGCCATGCCGAAGATCAAGGAGCGGTATTTCTTCTATCCCTGGATCGAGGAGGAGTGCATCGTGCGCTGGATGTGCTCGTTCGATACCACGGAGGAAGATATAAAGGATTTTGTGAAGGTGGTGGCAGAGGCGGTCGTGAGCTGAACCAGGGCTGAAGCATGATCCCTTGCGGGTATTGCTTTTTGCCCAGCCTTTGACTACATTGGCCGCAATCCCCCGCGGGATGCGAGGCATCCCGGTTTGAGAACCCAAGTTTCAGAAACCAGGTTTGAGAGTCTAGGTATGAGAATCGAGGAGTGGTCCATGAACGGGAAGTGGTCGAGCATTGTCGTCCTGATGGCGGCTGCGGCTTTGTTGCTCTGTCAGCCTAGTTGCGCGCGTAGCCAGAAACTGATCGCGATCACGGTCAGCCCGCAAGGCACCACCATCACTCAATCCCCCGGTCAACAAGTGAAGACCCAATTTACTGCGTACGGGAGCTATATTCACCCGCCAGAGACCAAGGATCTGACACAGAAGGCGGTCTGGAGTACGGATACGCCCTCGATCATAGAGGTAGTCCCGGGCACGCCGGGATTGATCCAGACCACGGGTAATGGGTGCGGCACGAATCTCGGCGTCACCGCGAGCGTGTACACCGACAACAACAATCCCTCGGGCAACGTGGTGGTCGGGTCGGCGACCATGAATGTCAGCTTTGGCACCAGTGGTAGTAGTTGCCCATAGTCGGCGAGGCAATTCATTCCTCTAACAGCTTTCCTAGTGTAGGTTTGTGTTTTTCGGGGAGCTTCTTCTTATTGGGGACAACCTTTCCAGGCGGGGGCGAACCGACGCGCTCTCGCGCCAGTTCTTTCACCGCGGTTACGGCTTGAAATCGTCGGGGCTTCTTCCTGCGTGGCATTGTCGTGTGCCTGTGGCATCCATGTTGCCATAGCTTGCTGGTCGCAAAACTGTAATAATCAAGCTTCGCGGTCAAGTGGTTGGCCGAGGGGCAGGCGGGATCGTCTCAGCGGCTTGCGGCCGCGACCGGCGAGCGACGACCATGGAAGAACGCGATTTTTTTGATGAGCGGCAGGAAAAGAAACCGGCCACGCTGAACTGTCCACACTGCCAGCAAGCGGCGGAATATGAGGTGACGTGGGTGGTCCGGACCAAGAAGCGCCAGCTTCCCGGACGCGCCGACGAGCGCGATCGCGCGCGTTTTGCCAAGGCGCGTTCTTACATGCTCCGCAAAGACGACATGATGGCCTGCAAGAACATGCGCTGCAGAAAGCGGTTTGAGATCACGACGGTGCAGTCGGTGGTGTTCACGGAATAGCCGCCCTGAGCCGTTCCTGACTGCGAAGTCTGTGTTGTCGCTTTTCTTCTGCCCCTTCGGGGCTTGCTCTTTTCCCGCGTATCACCCACGGCTTACGCCGTGGGCTGCATTCTTTCGCCGCTTCGCGGCTGGCGGAGATGGTAAGAAGCCGTGCCCTTCCCCAACCGATTGTGAGACCCCGCTAGATCAGGACCGGTCTCCGGCGTGCTGGAGGGCGCGGATTCCGGGCAATCCTTCGAGCCCGGCTTTTCTTCCTTCGCGCTGCGCCAAGGCGAGCATGTCCTCCTCGCGGTCCGAAGGCAACGAGTGGCGTTCGTAGGCGGCGACTAATTCCTCGACTCGCTGCCGGGCGCGTTCCAAAATATCCGACGTAGAGCCATCCGCCGCCGAAAAACCGCGATCAATCACAGCCGAAGGGAAATGCTGTTCCTTGCGGAAGAGGGCGCGGGTCTCTTTCAGCTTGAGGAAGTCACCGTGCAGGCCAGTCTGCGCGAACATGTCCAGGGCCAGCGATACGGTGCGGGGCTCGATGCCTTCGATTAACCGCTGCGCCGAGGCGATCGCTTCGGCGTCAATGACCAGTTTCTCGATGCTGTGACAGGCCAGGAAATCGAGCATGCCGGCACCGGAGATCATATTGATTCCGGCGAGCGCGCCGAGCACAGCCGACATGCCACTCTCCATTTCCACCTGCGCGTCAATGACCCGTCCGTCGCCAGCAACCAGATAAGCATGGGTGGGCAGGCCGAGATGCTTTCCCACCTGGGAGCAAGCCACATCGAGCATGACGGTTTCGATGGCGCCCATGGGAGTCTTGCCGGTGCGCATATCGAAGATGGCAGGCGCGCCTCCCCAAACGATGGGCGCTCCCGGCTGGGCGAGTTGATGGATGGCGATGCCGCTGATGCATTCGGCGGCGTGCTGTACAACGGAGCCTGCCAGCGTGACCGGAGCGGTCGCGCCCGCCAGCGGCATGCTGACGATTTCGGCCGGCACTCCCGCCCGCGCCAGGTCCACCAGATTTTGTGAGGCGAACTCCGACCAGTTCAGCGGCGGCGAAGGACACACGTCAAGAACGGCGCGGGGCTGGTGCCGAAGGGCCTCGGGGCCTCCGCTTTCGATGGCGAGCAACTCTATCAGCGTGTGCAGGCTGGCGGCGGAGAAGGCGCCAGTGACGACCGGCTTCTCCGAATACCAGAGCACCAGCAACAGGCGATACCAGTCGCCCATTTCCGCGGGAACGTCATTGCAGACCATGGCCGTGGACTGCGCGGCAAACTGGGGCAGCATTTCGGCGACCTGAACCATCCGCACCAGATCGGCAGCCAGGGCCGGACGCGGCTGCTGGGTGGCGGGATCGAGAATATTCAGGCACGACGAGCCGGGATCGAAGTGGACGTCATCGCCTCCGTAGCGAACGGCAGGCCTGCCGCTGCGATCGTAAAGGCAGAATCCGCGCGGCGCCAGATCGAGCAGGCGGCGAGCCAGAGGTTCGGGGATGTGGGCAACCCCATCTTTGACGGTGATGCCCGCAGCCCGCAGCAGGTCAACTACATACGGCGCTACCCGCACGCCGGGATCCTCGATGAGTTCGAAGGCTTCGTCGAGAATGCGTTCGATCAGCGGCTTGTCGAGCAATTCCAGTTTCGGTCTCATATCAAATCTCGTGTAGTGGCGGACGCATTCGTCCCCCGGGTCGCATAAGCGACGCGTGTCAGCGGCGAGGACCACTGCGGACCTTCCTCGCCGGCTCTCTATTGCGCGCTATGCGCGCAACCCCGGACCCTTCGACTTCGCTCAGGGCAGGCTGCGTCCGGGGCTACATAAGCAACGTCTCTACGGCATAGCCTGCAGTTTCCTTTGCATCAACTCGCGTGCCAGGTCTACGGCGCTCATGGCATCTTTGGCATAGCCGTCCGCGCCGATTTCTTCGGCCCAGCGGCGCGTGACCGGCGCTCCTCCGACCATGACCTTCACCTGCGAGCGCAGACCTGCTTTCTCCAGCGCTTCGACCACGCCTTTCTGATTGCGCATGGTCGTCGTCAGCAGGGCCGAGACGCCGACGATATCGGCATTGACCTCGCGCGCGGTAGCGGCGAATTTCTCGCCGGGAACGTCCACGCCCAGATCGTGAACGCGGAAGCCGTGCGCCGTCAGCAGAGTGCCGACAAGGGTTTTGCCGATCTCGTGGATGTCGCCCTTGGTCGTGCCCAGCACGACGATGCCGGACAGGGGACGCTCGGCGCCGAGCTTCTTCAACTCCGGATCGAGCACGGCCATGGCGGCGCGCATGGCCTCGGCCGAAGCCATCATGTCGGGCAGGAACATCTGGCCCTTGGCGAACTGCTCGCCTACTTCCTGCATGCCGGGGACGAAACCGTTATTGATGGCGTCGAGCGGTGCGACGCCCGAGGCGACGGCCTGCTGGGCCAGGCTGGAAGCGGTGTCCGGCGCGCCGTCAATGATGCTCTGCCGCATGGCGGAAAAGTTGTTATCTGGCATAAATAGCTCTCCGCCATGCTGGCGCGGGAAGACGGTCGGAGTCTGTGATCGGGATCACAGCGAAGTCCCAGCATCAAAGCGGCCCTGCTCCCTTGGTTCCGCATTTCCTCCCTCGCTTTCTCGTCATTTATACTGACTGGTTTTGCTGTGGACGCATGACGCCACGGCCGAAGGAGTTTTTCTCTTTGAAAATCCTGGTCTGCCTGAAGCAGGTGCCGCAGAAAGACGCGCCGCTCAAGCTCAACGAAGCGGGCACGTGGATCCGCGACGACGTATCATACGAGGTCAACGAGCCGGACGCCTACGCGCTCGAAGAAGCGCTGCGCCAGAAAGAAAAGCACACCGGCGAGGTGGTTGTGATCACCAGCGGCCCGGCGCGCGCCCAACAGGTGCTGCGCGAGGCGCTGGCCAAGGGCGCCGATCGCGCCATTCATCTGGAAGACGACAAGTTCGTCGGGCTCGATGCGTTCAATACGGCCAGGGCCTTGGCGGCGGCGATCAAAGACGAAAAATTCGATCTGATCTTCACCGGGCTGCAGTCGGACGACTACGGCTACGCCCAGACCGGCGTGATCCTCGCGGAATTGCTGGGATGGCCGCACGCGACGATCATCATGCAGATTGAAAAGACCGACGGCGGGATTCGGGTGAAGCGCGAACTCGAAGCCGGATACTTCCAATACGTAGACATGCCTTTGCCCGCGGTGTTGACGATTCAGTCCGGCATCAACAAGCTGCGCTATGCCACCCTGATCGGCATCAAGCAAGCCAAGAACAAGCCAATGCGCAAAGTGCCGCTGGCCGAAGTGCAGGCGGCGGTGGGAGAGAATTTGCAGAAGATCGAGCGCCTGTACGTTCCGCAGAAAACGAAGAAGACAGAACACATCGAGGGAGCGCCGGCAGAGATCGCCAGGAAGCTGGTGGACAAACTGCGGAACGAGTTGCACGTGCTGTAAGGGATTGTGTGGGGCCGGGTCTCAGACCCGGCCAGGCCGAGCGAAGCTCGGCGGTTGCGGTGCTGCAGGCAAAAAGCAGTTCCTCGGCGGGCTCTGCCCGCTCGGAATGACAAGCGAATTTTCAGGAGTCTAGGGGCCAACACCCTTTATGGCGGACATCATCCTCGTCGTCGTTGAACAGCGCGAAGGCAAGCTCAATCGCGTTTCCTGGGAAACCATGGCTGCGGGGCAAGCGATCTCCGCGGCTACCGGCTGGGCTCTCGAAGCGGCCGTGGCAGGCAGCGGAGTGTCCTCGATTGTCACCGAGGTCGCGGCGAAGAAGGTCGCGAGGGTCTACGCTATCGAGTCGCCGAAGCTCGAGCCCTACACGCCCGACGCCTTCGCCGCCGCGCTGAAGCAATTCCTCACCGCGAAGCAACCCAGACTGGTGCTCATGCCGCACACTTACCAGGTGCGCGACTTCATCCCCAAGCTGGTTACGGCCATGGGTCGCACCGTGATCAGCGACTGCATTGGCTTCAAGCACGAAGGCGGGAAGTTGCTGTTCACCCGGCAGATGTTCCAGGGCAAGCTGTCGGCCGATGTGAGTTTCACAGGCGATGCTCCGTGGTTCGCGACGTTTCAGAACGGATCGTTCCGCGGCGATAAAGCCGAAGAGGGGGCGAGCGCCGCGCCGGTCGAAACCGTGAACGTCGAAATTGCAGAGGGCGTCATCCGCAACCGGCCGCAGCCGGCTTTTAAAGAGGCCAAGCAGGCGGTGGACCTTACGCAAGCCGAAGTGATTGTTTCGGTGGGCCGCGGCATCAGAGAGCAGAAAAACATCGAACTGGCCAAGCAGTTGGCCGATGCGCTGGGCGGGGAGATCGCGGCATCGCGTCCGATTTGCGATTCGGGCTGGCTGCCCATGGACCGGCAGGTGGGCTCCTCAGGGCAGACGGTCGCGCCCAAGCTGTACCTGGCGCTGGGAATCTCGGGCGCAATTCAACACATTGTGGGGATGAAGGGCTCGAAGACAATCATCGCGGTGAATAAAGATTCGGATGCACCGATTTTCGAAATCGCGGATTACGCCGTGGTGGGGAATCTGTTCGACATCGTCCCGCCGCTGATTGAGGAAGTGAAGAAGGCAAAGGCGGGATGAGATGTTTGGTTTCCTTGCACAGAGGCTCGTTACCACCTTGTCGCTGGCGGCGTTGTTCCTTGCGGTAGGGTGCAGGAAGGCGCCGAATCCAGTAGAGGCCCACAGGCTCCTTGTTGGCAAATGGCGGCTGGTTATCAAGAGTGATTGCGAGCATTGGGGCGTCAAAAGCGACACTTTGATTCTTCACTCTGATCAGAGGATGGAACAGCACATCACACTCCTGAATGGCAGGAAGTACGACTTGTCCCAGGAGCGTTGGGAATACTTTCCCGATCACAGCATCTCTCTTGATCGGCGCCTGATTGTCTCTGATCCTCAAAACGCAGGCATTCCTCAGTTACAGGTGTTGATTCTGGAGTTCAGCGATCCGCCGGCAATCGTGCTGAACCCCAGCGAAAACTGTTTCTACGAGAGATTCTCATCAGAAGAGTGAGACGACGCTCTCCGTCGACCGTAGCTTCCTACTCTCCTGCTTTGCCAATCGCCGCTGCCGCAATCTGAACCACGTCCAGCAACTCCGGAGGCGTAGCCGAGTTCGCGGCCAGGCCGTCGCGCAGCATCGAGTTGCAGAACGGACACGCCGCCGCCACCACGTCCGCTCCCGTCGCCGCCAGTTCCTGCGCCCGCTCCAGATTGACGCGCTTGCCGGTTTCTTCCCCGAGGAACATCAGGCCGCCGCCTCCGCCGCAGCAGAAGCCGCGTTCGCGCGCGCGGGGCGGGTCCACGACCTTGCCGAAACGCGAGATCACGTCGCGAGGCTCGTCGTAGATTCCGCGATAGCGGCCCAGGTAGCAGGCGTCGTGAAAGACGACGCTCTGCCCATTGCCACCCGCCGGCAACTTATCGCGATAGCGCGCCAGCAACTCGGTGTGGTGCTCGATGGCAATATCGGCGCCGTGTTCTTTCCAATCGGTGCCGATGGTGCGCACGCAGTGCGGGCAGATGGACACCATTTTGGTGACCTTGCTATCGCGAATCTGCTCCAGGTTTCCTTGAGCAAGTTCGCCGAACAGATAATCATTGCCCAGTCGCCGCACCGGATCGCCCGAACATTTTTCCTGCTTGAGGACGCCAAAGCTGATGCCCAGATAACGCAGCACTTCGGCCAGCGCCAGCACGATCTTGCGGCCATTCGGATCATAAGAGCCGAGACAGCCCATCCAAAGGCAGTACTCCTGCGTGCCGTCGAAATACGGCAGGTTGTTTTTCTCGATGAACTTCTGGCGCTCGGAAGGCGCAAATCCCAGAGCATTGCCGTGGCGCTCCAAGGTCACGAACAACTCGCTGCCGTGAGTGTTGTCCCATTTGCCCGTGTTCACGGCGCCACGCCGCAAGCCCACGATCAGAGGCAAATGCTGAATGCCCACCGGGCACTGAAATTCGCACGCACCGCAAGTCGTGCACTGAAATGCGGCTTCCATCGAAAGATGCTTGCCCAGCAGCAACTCGTCGCTCTTGGGGCCAAACTCATTCAGATAATGGCGCGTGCCGAGAATGATTTCTTTGGGATTCAAAACCTTGCCCGTGTTGTTGGCGGGACAATATTCGGTGCAGCGGCCGCATTCAACGCAGCTGTAGGCTTGCAGGCTAACGATGCGGGTCAGGTCCTTGCCGCTGTCGAGGCCGAAATCCTCGTCGCCGACCAGTGGCGGGATGCGGCTGAATCCATCGCGCTCCAGAAATATGGTGAATGGGCTGAGCACCAGGTGCATGTGCTTGGTTTTGGGAATCAGCGGCAGAAACGTCAGCAGCACCAGCGTGTGCGCCCACCACAGCGCCCATCCTGCGGCGCTTCCTTCCGGCACCAGGAACGCGACGAGGTAGGTGACCATCAGGGCAAAAATGAGAAACGCGATCAGCCCGGACTCGGGCGAGAGCGGCTCCAGCCACTTGGGGCGAATTACGAACCGGCGGAACGCCAGCCCGGCGATCGAAACCGCTACAGCGACGGCGAAAGCGCCCGCGAACCAGAAATAGAAGCGTCCGAAACCTTCGCGCGAGAGAAACGCCAAGCCGAATGCGCTCGCCAAGTGATTCAGTGTGACCAGCGCGAACACGCAAAATCCCCAGAAGACGAAGGCGTGGGCGAGGCCGGGCAGCGGGCGCTGGGCAATGACGAGTCCCTGCGCTCCGACTTCCCAAAGCACTCGACGGATGCGCGGTCCGATGGGACGGAGCTGAAAATCGGCGTCCGGCTTCGACTCGCGGATGATGCGCAGCACGCGGCCGAATTTCCTCCAGAACAGCGATACAGATGTGACGATGGCCAGCAGCAGGACGATGCGTCCCGTCCAGTTCATAGAAGAATGTCTCCGGACAAACCTTCGGCGGGCTCAGAGCAAGCCTTGCTCAGTCTAACAGGACGGGTAGTCGCATCTGTGTGCCGTGGGCAATCCTGGCCGCGAAACTTCCTAGCCACGGATTTACGCGGATGAACACAGATAAGACGTCAGCGCTGTCATTGCGGGCGCGGCGAGGAATCTGCCTCGTTCTGCGCCAACAAAAAAAGGGGTGATGCAAGCATCACCCCTATCCAGCACAAGCTTGCCAAAAAGGCAGAGAAGCACACCTCTCTGGGCGCTCATTTCTGACGCGATCATGCTTTCACATGTCGTGACGACCCTGGTGCGCCAGATCACGCGCCAGCTCTTCATCGGAGAGCTGCTCGTAGGCGTGCTCGCCATGGAGCGACTCATCGAGGCCGATCTCCTCCGAGGTCTCACTGACCTTTACGGTGGTGAAGGCATCAATAATCCGCAGCATGACATAGGTGAACACGAATGCCCAGACCGACGAGAACACCACGGCCGTGACCTGCTTCAGCAGGAAGACCGGATCGCCGTGCAACAGCCCATCGGCTCCCGCAGGATTGAATTGCCTGTCGGCGAAGATGCCCAGCATTACGATCCCAAGAAAGCCGCCGACGCCGTGAACTCCCCATACATCGAGCGCGTCGTCCCACTGCAGCTTGTTCTTCATTTCCACGGCGTAGTAGCAAACCACGCCGGAGACGATTCCGATGATCACCGCCGTCGTGGGAGAAACGTAGCCCGCGGCTGGAGTTACAGTAGCCAGTCCCGCCACGGCCCCGGTAAGCAAGCCCAGGAACTTGGGCTTCTTCTCGTTGAACCAAGCCACCATCAGCCAGGCGACGGCGGCAAACGAAGCCGCGACATCGGTATTCAGGAAGGCTGTGGCCGTCACCGAATCCACCCGCATTTCACTGCCGGCGTTGAAACCGTACCAGCCAAACCAGAGCAGGCCGGTGCCGAGGGCTACCAGAGGAATGCTATGCGGTCCGCGATCCTGCACGCGCCGCTTGCCCACATACAACACGGAAGCCAGAGCCGCCATGCCGGCGATGTTATGTACGACGATGCCGCCGGCGAAGTCCTTCACGCCCCATTGCTGGAGAAATCCTCCGCCCCACACCATGTGTACAAACGGGAAATAGACGAAGGTCAGCCAGGCGGTCAGAAACAGCATGTAAGCCTTGAAAGTGACCCGGTTGGTGAACGCACCGGAGATCAGCGCCGGGGTAATAATGGCGAACATCATCTGATACGCGATAAAGACGAATGCCGGAATTGTGTCGTTCCCTGGCGACGGAGTGCCGAGACCGATGCCTCGCAGGCAGACGTAATGAAGGTTTCCTATGACTCCGTGCCAGTCGCCGCTGAAGCACAGAGAATAGCCGTAGAGGTACCAAATGACGGTGGTCCAGCCCATCGAGACGAAGCTCTGAATCATAATGGCCAGGACGTTCTTGCGGCCCACCAGGCCGCCATAAAAGAACGCAAGTCCTGGCGTCATCAACATGACCAGGCTGGTGCATAAAATCATAAAACCGGTGTTACCGGTGTCGAGATGAAGCATGCAGTCCTCCGACCGAGATGTAGAGAAGTAGCTCGCGGATGGCGAGCAGGGGTCCGAACTGGAAACTCCCGCGCGGGTGGAAGGGCCCCTGAGACCCAGGCTGCGCGGAAAGCGGTATTACGCTCAGAGACTGAACCTGGCCCGGAATAAACTCAGTGAGATATATCACGGCAGGGTGTGACGGCAGACACAAGGTAGGCCGCACTATCTCGCGAAGGCCTCTTTGCCACGGACTTACGCGGATAAGCACGGATAGATCTAAAGCGTTGTCATTCCGAGCGAAGCGAGGAATCTGCTGTGCATCTGGCGTGCTAGCATTTCATCATGCATCCGAATAAACTGTGCAACTCTGCCGGTCTTGCTGTCATCCTGCTGCTTTCCATTTCTGCTTTGGCCCAGCAGCCTGCTCCTTCCATTCCTTCCACCGGCTTCGCCGGACTGGATCAATACCGGGCGTCGCGAATTGCGGTTTTTACCGACGACTACGGGCAACTGGCGCGCTATCGCGAGGCCAATGCTGCGCTGGCTCCGCCGGCCGCGGGCGAAACCCGAGTCGTGTTCTTTGGCGACTCCATCACCGACATCTGGCATCTCGACCAGTATTTCCCCGGCAAGCCGTACATCAATCGCGGCATCGGCGGACAGACTACGCCGCAGATGCTGGTGCGCTTCCGCCAGGATGTGATTGATCTCGATCCCAAAGTTGTCGTCATGCTGGCGGGGACGAACGACATTGCCGGCAACACCGGCCCCATGCGCAACGAGGACATCGAGGCCAACTACGCGTCGGTGGCCGAACTCGCAAGCGCGAACCACATTCGCGTGGTGTTTTCCTCGGTGTTGCCGGTGCACAACTACACGGAAAGGTCGAAAGACTTCTTTGCCCAACGTTCGCCGGCGAGAATTCTCGAGCTGAACAGCTGGCTCAAGGACTACTGCGCCAGGAACAACATCGTGTATCTCGACTACTTCTCGGCGCTGGTGGATGACAAGGGATTGCTGAAGAAAGAACTGGCCGACGACGGGCTGCATCCGAATGATGCCGGGTACAAGATCATGGCGCCGATGGCAGAGGCGGCGATTCTGAAGGCGATG
>Ga0209039_10002305_pt1 | contig 16432 bp, 17 predicted proteins | sample BogFormECP12_OM1_FD_188238 | JGI IMG/M metagenome (GOLD analysis project Ga0209039, IMG submission 188238) | Bog forest soil microbial communities from Calvert Island, British Columbia, Canada - ECP12_OM1 (SPAdes) (version 2) | ecosystem: Environmental > Aquatic > Freshwater > Wetlands > Bog ... | reverse complement strand
GACGGCGAGGGTTAACGCGACCGGCCACCGAAACCGCTTGCTGGCGTATGCGCTCACGAGCACGAGCAGGATGAGCGCGCCTGCAAGACCCAGCCGACGCAGCAGCAGGGCGAAAAGTACGTTGGACAAGGTTACCAGAACAAGTTTGCTATAAGCCAGGTTCCCCACAGAAGGCCCGGGCCGTAGCAGTGCGCGTACGATGAGGATAGACCCGAGCACAGCAAGAAGCCCCCCGAGCACTGTGGGGAAGTATCCGGGTCCCATGCGCATTGTCGTTCCCATGGGATAGCGCTGTCCAATGCCGGCAAAGGCGAGCCCCACAATGAGAAAGATTGCGCCGGACCAAAAGTCCTTCGACGCGGCCGTAGCCTTAATATCTGCCATGCTTATCCCTTTGTGCCCTCACTGTTTCTCGATCTTTGCCTTTTCGATGACACCCCGCCACTTGGTGATATCGGATGTAAGAAGCGTCTTCAGCGCGTCGGGCGTCCCTCCGCGGGCTGTCACTCCGAGTTCAAGGAGTTTGCTCTTGACCTCCGGTGCTGCAAGTGCGGTGTTGATCTCCTTGTTGAGTCGATCGATGATTGCGCGAGGTGTCTTGGCCGGAGCCGCAATCGCGTTCCAGGATGATGCCTGATATCCCGGAACCCCGCTTTCAGCAATGGTCGGTATATCGGGAAGACCAGAGAAACGCCGATCCGAGGTGATCGCGATAACCTTGATCACGCCGCTCTTGTACTGTGAGATGATCGGCGCCAGCATGTCGAAGGCGAGTTGTACATCATTTCCTCTGAGTGCAACGAGCACGTCAGGGCTCCCTTTATAGGGAACGATCGTGGCATTGATGCCGGTCATGTTCACGAAGAGCTCCGCCGAAAGATGCTGCGTGCTGCCGATGTTGATCGTTCCGATATTCAGCTTTCCCGGGTTCGTTTTGGCGTAGGTCAGCACATCCTTGACAGAGTTCCACTTCGAATCCCCCTTCGCGACCATCGCGATGTCGAAGAAACCCAACGTTGACACGGGAGCAAAATCTGCGACGGAGTCATAGGGGAGAGACTTGAAGAGCGAGGCGCTGACTGCATTGCCGTTGGACATGAGCAGGAGTGTGTAGCCGTCCGGGGCGGCTTTCGCAACGGCATCTGCGGCGACGATCCCTCCAGCGCTCGGCCGGTTCTCAATCAGGACCTGCTGCCCGAGTTGGGCTGACAACTTCTGCGCAACCACGCGACAGGTGAGGTCTGCCACGCCGCCCGGCCCGAAACCGACTATCACGTGGATTGGCTTTGTGGGATAAGTTTGGGCCGACGCATTGATCGCAGCCCCAAGGAGCGCCACAATGATCAACCCCATCAGTATCATTGCCCTCAAAGATTTCATGATGCAATTCCTCCTTTTTGGTTCGTGTTCATTGTAGATCCTCGGTTACCTGCGGGAAGAGGCGCTGATAAGCCTCCGCATATTTGATATCCTTTTTCTCGGAGTTGCGTGCAGCCTGCACACCGCGATTCAGCGCCACGCGGGTGTAATATTCCCAGAGATATTCCTGCGCTGCCAGCACTTCGAATGCCTTCCGCTTTGTGCTCCAGACCGGGGTGATGTCGAGGAACACCTGGGGCTTCCAGTTGCACTGTTCGGTCTGATGCGGCTCGAACAGGAAAACAGGGGGCGCACCGAGCACGGGACCATTCGGCTTGTGTCCATGGGCTTGCGCCACAACCCGGGCCTCCTGGGCCACGTGCGCTGCCAGCGGGTGATCGAAGTTGTAAGGGTCTTCCAGGGCGTGCGTCAGAACAAACTGAGGCCGAAGAGAACGGTAGATATCAACAAGCTGATCCAGGTGCGCGGGGGTGAAATGCATAGGATAATCGCCGCAGTCGAAGAACTCAATCTCGCCGCCAAGAACTTTTGCCGCCTGAAGCGCTTCTTGTCTTCGCAATTCCTTGACCCGCTCCAAAGTCATACCGCCTTCCTTCCAGAGCTTGGCCGACTCGCCCCGCTCGCCGAAAGAGAGGCAGACTATTTTAACCTTCCAGCCGCGGCTTGCGTAGAGTGCGATGGCCCCGCCCGCACGCCAGACAAAATCCCCTGAATGAGCGCTCACCACCAATGCTGTCTTATCTTGTTTCTCTGCCATAATTGTTCTCCTCCTCATGCTTCTGTATCACAGTAAGAGCTCAAAATGTGTCCGTAGCACCGAGCGCAGGTTAGCTATATGCCGCCGCATCTGCCTTCCAGCGCCGTCCGCATCGCGCCGTTCCAGCGCCGCAAGGATCTTGCCATGCTCTTCCAACGAATCCTCTCCGCGCCCCTGAACGAGCATGGTCTTAACATTGTAACGCTTGAGCTGGTTCTTAATCGCCATCACCATCTCGACGGCCGGACGATTAGGACAGACACGGTAGATCACATCGTGGAAGCGCCAGTTGTTCTGCGAGTATTGCAAGAGATCATGGGCCTTGAGGCACTTCTTCATTGCCGCCAGAATAGCGCGCATCTCCTTAAGTTCTTTGTTCGTCAGAAAGGGGACACTCTGCCTGATCACAAAGCCTTCCAGCAGTTCGCGGACCTCGAGGTACTGCATCACTTCCTCAATGGAGAACCAGCGCACCCTTGCACGCTTGTTCTCTTCGATGACGACAAGGTTCTCACTTTCCAGTTTCAGCAGGGCCTTCCTGACCGTTGCGCGGCTGACGCCCAAGTCAGCGGCGAGCGCGACCTCTGTCAGGCTTTCAGATGGCCGGAATACGCCATCGAGTATGCGCTGACGCAATGTCTGATGAACCTGGTTGGTCTGATCCCGCATTACTTTTCCTGTTTCGGGTGAAGCGATTTATCGGCGTCTTCCAGCGTATCATAGTATCTGACGCCCAGTTTGGTGAGCACTTCGCGAAAGCCGTAAAAATCGATACCGAGCTGCCCCTCCTCGATCTTCTGCGTTGTGGCCTGTTCTTTCTTTTCGCGGGCGAGAGACTTTTCTAGCGCTTGCGGAATATCCTCACGTTTTATCACGACAACGCCGTCGTCGTCGGCCACGATGAGGTCGCCGGGTTCAACAAGGGCGCCAGCGCAGACAGCCGGGGCATTTACCCAGCCAGCCTTGCTCTTAGTGGTGCCCGTGCAGACGATTGAGGTTGTCCAGACAGGAAAGCCAAGCTCACGGAGTTGTGCGGTGTCCCGCACCCCCCCATCCATGATGACTGCCTTCACGCCACGTTTCATCAAGCTCTTGGCCAGCAGCTCGCCGATCATTCCATGTTTGTTTGATTCGCCTTCGGTTGCCACGACCAGGATATCTCCAGGTTGGCAGCACTCGACTGCGGCATGGATCATGATGTTGTCTCCGGCAGGGCAGGTGACCGTGACCGCAGGGCCGCAGACTGCCTTGGCCTGCTGAATGGGTCTCATGCTGTCGTTGATAAGCCCGGTCTGTCCTTGCGCTTCGTAGACGGTAGCTGTCCCGAGCCGGGCGAATTCGTTGCAAGTCTTTTCATCACAACGCGGGATTGTTCTGACAATGTAACGTTCCATACAGTGCTCCTTACACGTTATTCATCCGATGAGGGACGCGGGATTCTTAACGATCATGGTCCTGACATCGGTTTCGGAGAAGCCATTGGCCAACAGTTTCTCCCCGTAGAGTGCGAGGCCTTCGTCCGGGTAAACAGCGGTAGACTGTCCTAGGTCGGTTGCAATAACCACACGATCCGGGCCGATCGCTCGGATCTGCCCGATAGCCACATCCCACGCGACCTTGCTCGTTGCAGGCGTTGTATAACAATGCTCGGCGAACGCGCCGCTCTTAAGCAGGTCCCTCTGCTCTTCGACCGTGTAGAACGTCGATGGGAAATCTACGTGCGTAATGATGATGCGCTCCACCTTGCGCTCCTTCGCCGCCTTTACGAGGGCGAACGCCTCCGGCTTTGAAATGTGACTGGTGGCAAGGATCATGTTAAATCTCGCAATGATGTCGAGCACGCTGAAGACTTCATCTCTCAGCTTGCCATCCTTTAAGATGCAGATGGTGGGTGAAAAGATTCCCTCGGACTTCATCTGCTCTTTGATCTGTGCCCAATAGGGAAGCTTTTGTGATGGGCTTTGCGCAAGGTGTGCCAGCTCGTGCTCGGAATCCACAGTTGGGAACCAGACCAGCTTGGCTCCAGACCTGCCTGCCATCTCAACGGCCATGGGATTAATACCCCCCACCGAACTATTTAACGTGATGGTACCGATGGCGTTGCAGTGCGGAAATATTTTTCGGATGGTCTCGGCGCGCTCGGAAGTGCAAAAATAGTGTGACTTGATCGCATAACCTTTCATTCCTGAAGTGATGATCCGCTGAGCCATCTCAACGTCGTCCATCTTTCGAGGCAGAACATCGGGCGCCGAATGTACGTGTAGGTCGTACGCTTCATTCAGTAAGGGATTCACTTTATTAGCCTCCATAGTTGATGACATTAGTGATGAACACTTCTACTGACACTAATGATACCATATAGCTATCCCGTGTCAAGCCTCTTGAGTCTGTCGGGTATCTGCGAATATTCTTGACGCGTGCTCCGGGTATTGCTATCTTCTGCGCATTGATAGGGAAGGAGGAAACAGATGGGGATACTGGGCGGCAAAGTTTGTATCATCACCGGCGGGGCGGGTAGCCTCGGTCTCGCGAGTGCAGCGCTTTTCTTACAAGAAGGCGCCAAAGTCATGCTGGTGGACAATAATGGGGAATCTTTAGGCCGTGCAGCCGAATCGCTGAAAGCAAATTCTGATTCTGTCGGAACCATAAAAGCTGACGTGTCGAGCTCGCATGATACGCAGAACTACATTAATCGAACTGTTGCCACATGGGGCAAAATCGACGTCCTGTTCAGCAACGCGGGGCATAGCGGAACCACCAGGCCTATTATTGACTATCCGGAAGAAATCTTCGACGTAGTCATGGCGGTCAACGTACGCGGCTCGTTCCTCGCATGCAAATATGGATTGCCCCGGATGAACGACGGCGGAAGCATCATCATTACGTCGAGCATTATGGGTGTGACTTCGAGTGCCAATTCATGCGCTTACGTGACATCCAAGCATGCGCTTGTAGGACTGATGCGTACGGTAGCAAAAGAAGTTGCAGCGCGGCGGATACGAGTCAACATCCTGGCGCCGGGTCCTATCGACAACGCATTTCAATCGGAGATAGAAAAACGGATCAGCGCGGTCACTGGACAGGATGGTACTGCAATGATCAATGCGCGCATTCCTCTAGGGCGTCATGCCAGGCCTGAAGAGATCGCCCGCTCAGCGCTTTTCCTCGCTTCCGATCAGAGCAGCTTTTCGACGGGGTCGATCTTCTTAGCGGACGGCGGCATGAACGCTTGATAGCAGCTTGCCTTCAAGCGCCTACCTTCGTTGCCCTTCGGCCTGTTCTTACTCGACGTACCGCTAGGTACGCCTGCGTAGCCCAGGCCTCGGCTCGCCTCGGTATCCATCTTGAATGCAAGCTGCTATAAGGTTCGACCATCAGGTCTTGCTCCTCGTACCTGCCAACTTAAATTTTGGCCGCTTACGAGTGATAATCTTAAATACAGCTTGGCATAAGGCAGTTTATCTCGTTTCTGGTTTTGCTGGTCTGACCAAAGAAACCAGAGAAACTAGAGAAACGAGAAAAACCGGTCTTACTTGATTTTGAGAAGCTTCTTCGCATTTCCTCCGAGTATCTTCTCCATATCGGCGGGTGGGATCTTCAGGGAGGTGAGCCCGGCCATGTTAGCTCTGATAAACTGCTCGCCTGATTCAGGGCCGAAGGGGTAATCAGAGCCGTAGAGCACGTGGTCAGGGCCCAGGAAAGCATACCCGCACGCATACGTCTCCACGGGCCCGCCACTCAGAGCGCTGTCCCCGTATATGTTCTTCCAATAATCGGAAAAGTCTCTAGGTAGTTTTCCTCTGAGAGTTGTCAGTCCGGACTGAATTCTCCCCGCGAAATAGGGAAACATGGCCCCGAGGTGGTGCATCACCACCTTCAGCGTGGGAAAACGGTCAAGCACACCGCCAAAAATAAGCCTCCAGACGGCTTGGGTGGTGTCAAAAGGCCATCCGAACCGCGACATGAACATCCATTGGCTCTCATCAGCCAGAGGGTACGATTTCCAGTTGCAGGGATGGAGGAACAGCGGCAGATCGTGCCTGGTCAGTTTCTCGTAAAACGGAAAGTATTCTGGAGAGTCGAGCCCTTTTCCGTTCTGGTTGGTGGCCACGGTGACGCCCCGGCAGTCCAATTCATTGACTGCACGATCGAGTTCGTTCATCGCGCTCTTCATATTGAGCAGAGAGATCGCACAGATGTTGACGAACCTGTCAGGATGAGCCTTGCACAGGGCGTAGTTGTCGCTGTTGGCGCGTTCGCAAGTGCTCGCAGCCATTTCAGCGTCGAAGCCGTCCAAAGACTCCATAGTCAGACTGACGGCCTGCACGTTGATGCCGTACTTGTCCATGATGCTCAAGCGAGCTTCAGGGTCGGCATTCTGGATTGGGCATGCAAATTTTCTTGGCCCGTCTTTAACGGGGGCCTTGCCCTCCTGTTCCCATCTGGCCTTTTCTATAATTTCAATGTTGGTGTGTGAAACGTGATGACAGAATATATCCACGATCATTTTTGATCTCCTTTCCTGCTTCGTCGACTGAGCCGTTTAAGGGCCGACGCAACCGATCAGTCTGCACACCCTCATTCTTATGAACATGTGCGTCACGCCCCACGGCTCTGCGTATCAGGCAGCGTCATATCATGGTAAATAGGTGCTATGAATGTCAAGAAAAAACGGAACAAAATGCGGTTACGCTCAATCTTTATACAGGTGGATCCCGAAGACAAAGTTGGGTTGGTCACATTTGAGCACCGTAAAGCAATGGCGCACTCCGGCTGGAATAAATACCGCAAAAGGAGATTCCACGGTGAAAACCTCATCATTCATCTGCACTTCAATGGCAACGGCCCCTTTCTCTTCTGTGGCACAAAAATAGATTTCCGGGTTATCGTCATGAATATGGGGTGAGGCATGCGGCGCCCGTACCTTCGTGCTGGCATCCATGCCATTGATCCTGATGTTGACTCCGGGAAACATATGAGGATAAACCCAGGACGGGGCCGGCTGATGGTGGCCCGGCATCTCGACGAGGCGGGGCAGGTCGGTAATCACATAGTGCTCGTACTTGCCGGATTTTTTCTGCTCCATAACTTCACCTCCGAATCAGGGTTGAAATATGCGGGCTGTCTGATGACTGAAATAACGCAATATTTTGCGGTACCTCGACAGCCAGGCGCTGCTGTTTATGGTGTGCATTCTCCACAGTACTACCGCAATCTCCCCATTTGGGTCAACAGGATTCTTTGAGCGATTGGGCGGGAAACGAGGGAAGGGTTACCTATCTAGGCTCCCTTGCTGAAGGCTGCTGCTATCTGAATTTGATTATCGATAGACGTAATGCCCTGGATACCCTTCACGATCGTCTCCGCGTTTGCTTTCTCCCAGGGCACTCCCACCGTTCCTGTCAGCCGGAGCTTGCAGGGTTCGATAGCACAAACGGACACATAAGGCGGTGAGAAACCTTTCTCGATAAGCGCAGCCTCGGCCTTCCTGGCAAGGCCCATCATGGCGAGCGATTGCATCGCATCCATGGAGCGAGTTTTCACTTCTTCGCTGGTGGCCATATGGGTCACGATGTCTGCCGCCAGCGGCACAGTGAGATGGTCCATGTTGAGCACGAGATCGTAGAGTTCGGGGTTGTCCCAATCCACGCCGAAGGCAAACTTGATGAAAGCCGCCCGCTCGTGGTCGCTTTTACGGATCGCCCTGGTGGCCGCTTCCCTCCCGAAGCCTCTTCCCTTCAGGTTCTCGATGCGTTTATCCAGCGAGGCAGTTACCCTGACGTGCATGGCGCACGGAAATTCCCGCAAGAGGATATGGCTTCCTCTACCGAGGAACAGGGCATTCCCTCGGCTCGCCAGTTCGCACAGGACGGCCATCATTCGATCCAGGTGCATTTGGGGACGCGACGAAAAAATCCTCTCAAATAAAGAAGGTGCCTTTCCGTCTATATCTTTAACATCCTTGAGGAAGCCCATTTCCCGTGCCGCATTCTCAATGGCTTCCGTGTCGTAGAGGTGGTAGCGCAGCTCTTGCACGACCTGCCTGGCGATTTCCGATCCATTGGCACCCATTCTTCTGGAAAGCGTAATGAAATACATGGTGCACCTCCTTCGTGCGTCGTCACTCACGAAGTGCAAGGCTTGGCTTTGTGTCTACCTTCCTAATAGCGCCGGGCGAACTGCTAATCTGCCCTGCCAACGGCTGGATCAGAGATGGATGCTTCATCTTCCTATTTTCAATTCTGGTCCAGGTGTTTGCACTTGTCAAGCGATTTTCGAGATCCTTCAAGCTGAAAATGTCGTCGTAACTTCTGACGTTCGGGAGCGGATCGTTGGCAGAACATGTCATGTGGCAAGTGTACCGTGAAGCTGCGCCAATGATATAGAGTGCAGTATTTGCTAATTCTCAGCAGGCAAACTTACGACCCTTCCTAGTCTCGATAATCGCTTTGGAGTCTCAAAACAACAAGCCGCTGATTTTCGCCGGCGTAGGCTGGTGACAACCATCGAAAGTCCGTTGTTAGTACAGTGAATGGGGCTTTGCCTTACAAAGAGGGCATAGGCGTTCTGGCTTTCATAAAAAGAATGCTGCCCATATCCTCGTAGACACCTTTCCAGTCGGGATTGCTGCGAATTGAATCCACAGGAGGGCTATCAGGCTTGAAGAGCACCATATCATGAGCATAGGTATCGAGAAACTCCTTTTCTTTGCCCTTCATATAATCAAAATATTGGTTTGCTACATGGCCCTGATAGACCGTCTCGTAGCGACCATCCAGGGCAACTTTCATACGTGGGCCGAGGTTCCAGATCAAATATTCTCCCCACATAAACTCAGTCAGAATATTCCCTGATAGATGGTTTCTCCTGATATACTCCAACGCGCCTGTCGGATAGTATATGATGACCCCTTTCTGATATGACGGAATCATCAGCGAAAAAGAAGAGGAGCCGAGAATGACGCAGAAAAGGAGAATTGGGACAGCAGTGATAAAGGCCCTTGTCATTCGCGTTGAACGTAGGAACACCGCTGACAGGTTTTGTCTCAGGCGCGCCCCGAGGCTGGTTGAGCGCGCTTGCAAATCCTTAATATATGGCTGAATTAGGCCAGGAAGGTAGACGGCGGTAACCATCAAAAAGAATACCTGATGACGGACATGTTCCAGGCCTAAAAGGAAAGTGACGGATAGGACGAGGATGGGAGTGATCTCTTGCCAGTTCCACCAGAACAACATGCGCAGGGAGAAGATCCCTATAAACATGTAATAAAAGATGAGGCTGAGAGACATAGTGTGCGTTTGATAAGCGGTAAGAATTGAGGCCCATTCGGTTATGTCACGGCGGGGCAAAGTAATCGCGTGAAACAGATACGTCCAGTAATCAACCCCATATGGATTGGCAAGACTCGACAAGACCAACAATAAAAGGACCGGAAGGTAAGGCCAATACGTCCGGTGCGAGAAGGCGTCCCCTATAAGGTAAAGAAATGCTATGCCAAGCCCCGCCAGGAAGCCGCCATGCATATTGCACCAGATGATCTGGATTGGAACCAGAATAAGCAACAAAGACCGCTGTCCCTTCCAGCGCGACCTTTCTAAAACATAGATCGTCAGGGCAGTGAACAGGTAGGTGAAGGTTTGTGCCCGAACCACTGCCCAGTAGCCCATTCCCAGAAATCCGGAGATTAAGACGAGCCAGAATAGCGCGCTGGCCCTGTGGCTCTTGCGTATGCGGGCTGCGAGATAGAGAAACGCCAAGGTTGCCAGAGCAACCAGGTCCCTCAAAATAATCACTCCCGGGTCGCCTGCGAAAGTGTAAATGGGATAGAGAATCGTTCCCGTGAGCCATTCGTGATAAATCCATTGGCCCGTTGTCGGCAAATAAGTAAAAATGTCCTGATAAGGAAAGCTATTGGAATGCCAGAATAACCGCCCAAAGGCTATGTAGCCCCAAAAATCAACGTCGACGGTAGTCGACCTGCCCAGAACAACCAGTACTAAAGCGGATAAAGAGAGTAGTATCAGCGCATGCTGGATGGTATGTTTCTTCTCGGACGTCCAAGCCACGATCACACTACCTCATAAGCCCAAAGCCCCCGCGAGGCGGCCGGAGACTTCATAGGGGACAAAGGACCGCAATAGACGGTTCTGTGGTGCATTTCACGTTCTAGATTGACCTGAGCCCTCGATGTGCCTTAATATTCTGAAGAAGCTCAAAGTTGGTACGAACAGATTCTATCTTCTCACCTCGCTGAAAAATGTTCGATTCCTTGATGGGCCCCAGTCTTCCGGCCGCAGCGGCGAGGTAAGCAACCTTCTGTGGATTGATGCCCATAATCCGGGCGCAGGTCGCGTCGGCGGCAACAAGGTTTGTTCCCATCACGATCACTCCGGCCTGCTTGGGCTTCCCCATGATCGGGCCATCGCCTTCCATGCCGACGATGCCGTCAACTATCGTGAAGTGCGCTCCGACGGTGACGTTGATGTCAAATATAGACTTCTCGATTCCTTCCCAATGGAAGACGTTCTTAGGCCAACCATAAAAGATACCCGGCATCACCCCAAAGAGATTCTTCATGGAGAGCGTGATCCCTGCCCAGTGATGAGTCTTGAGTTTGGGCATCGAGACGATCCAGTCGACGCGTTTCAATGTTTCGGGCAGTATTAGTTGTTTGAGCTTTGTCCTGCCTCCGGCATTCCGTACTGTATACCATGAGTCCTGATTGAGATCTGTGAAGGTGATACGTTCGCTTCGCAAGACGTCAATCAGTCCGGTTTCCTCAAGGACCAAGAGCGTATCGCGGCAATGTCCCGGGCCTTCGGCCACGATAATCTCTGCCGCTCCGTACTTCCTGAAGGCCTCAATTGCTCCTTGTATCATAAGGGGATGAGTAGTGATGTGCGCTGCACCCTGACGAGATTCAATAAGATTGGGCTTGAGAAGGATCCTTTTCCCCTCTATTTCCTGCCTTGCTACACCGAGCTCTCGTAGACCAGCACCAATGATCGATGGAATGTCTGCGTAGTATCCGCCGGCTTTACCGATGAAGGCGTCAGCAGTCCGCCTTTCAACGGTGCAACCGCTGCCCAGCATTGCGGCGCCGCCTGCCGCCAGGCCCATGCATCCTGTAATAACCGCAGACAAAAACTCACGTCGATTCATAAAATTAAGGGCTCCCTCGCGTTCTTTCATTTCTGAGCCCCGCAACTTTCGAGAGATTTTGAGATATCACCATCAACGAAGAAAGACGCTATAAGGAGGCAAAGGAGAGAGGTCCCGTACACCCCACGCCTGCCCTGCAGATCGAGGCTTTCGATTATCCAGGCGCGACCCTGATCAGGCTTTTCCCCCCAGGCACTGAGAGCAAGCAGTGCCCAGCAGAGCGAAAAAGGGCTTCTGTATCGTTCTGCCTGGTTTCTGAGATAGTCAAGGCTCTTGCGTACCTCTGCCCTGTCGACTTGTCCGGCAAGGGCTGCCAGGGCAATGCCGGTGCTCCCAGGCTGTTGGTATAGCTCCTGGCCATACACGACAGTGTTACCGTAATTCCATCCTCCGTGCGGAAGTTGCCGATTCATCAGCATCCTCACAGCCTCCCGCGCTCTTGGGTGCCCCTCATGCCCTGCCGTGCGAAGTGCCAGTAAGGCCAGCGCCGTCGGTTCAACCCAGGAAGACGTGTTCTCAATCCAGGGCCATCCCTTAATCGACGGATCATCGGCAACGGGGCTGTCCGGTGTCTTTTTCGACATTCTTCCAACTGTGTTGAGTAAAAAACTGATTGCAAGAGCATGGGCATTTCGCTCAACCATGGAACCTTGCCAGGCAAGGACTGCGAGAGCCGTGGGCCAGCAAGCCGGCGGGTATTCTTTAGAAAGACTGACCCTGCCATCCTTCATCTGGCTCGCGGCCAGGCGCGTTCTCGCAGCAGCTATGGCATTCCTATCCGAGCCGCCAGCTGTAGCCAACGCTATTATGGCCCAGGCGGTTGCGTCGACGCGATACATGGCCTTGGGTAATTCAACAAAGCCGCCGTCCGGCAGAAGTCTCTCGTGCAGAATCAGAATAGCCCTTTCTATCTTTTTTTCATACATATTCTATATCACGCTGTTCACAAAGCGTCTGAGCCGGCGGCTGTGTCCATCGTCTGCGGGTCGAACTACGTATTGTTGGCCGGAAGCATGGCCGCCACAACTCATCCAGACGTATTACTACCTTAAGATTATCGGCAAAGAAACGTTAGTGCTAAGTGGACGAGCACGGAAATCAAGCCGGTACAGTTCCAATTTTACCCTCTCTGTTGACATACGCGCACGAAATATTTTCGCCGAAACACAGGACAGGACGCCGGCCCCTATCCCGTGAAAAGGCCCGTGCAATAAAGGGAGAAGGCAGATCTGGGGCCGCCTCCTAGACGACTTGGCTTAATACTTCCTACGCACAAAAAATAGCCCTATGGGTAATTGTCTTAGGTTGAATACCGAAGTAATCTGAAAGCATGGATGCAGGGAATCATAAAGTACTGTTCTCATAGTTGCTGCAATCCATAGTTTTGCAAATCGATTTTACCAAGGGGAAAGGAGGTGAATAGAATGGAGAGGATCAAGAGATTTCTGAAAGACGAGGAAGGCGTGACCATGATCGAGTATGGTCTCCTCGCAGCCCTGATTGCCGTGGCTTGCATAGCCGCCGTCAAATTAGTCCAAGGGGGCCTGCAGACCACGTTCACTAACATATCTCAGAACGTGGGCAGCTAATGGGGCAATGGAGACTGGGGGCACGCCGCTCCGACAATAATGCGGCGTGCCCCGTCTCGCAAGGAGCAGTCGTGATAGGTAACATGATGGATTTTATGAGGGTTGAGAAGGGCGTGACAGTGATCGAGTATGCTGTCATCGTAATGCTGATCGCTCTGGGGTTGGTCGGCTCCTTGATGGTAATCGGCAGCTCAGTTACAGGCTTTTACCAGTCGGTAGCAACCCTATTTCCTTGATTACTCGGAGGGGAATGACGGCGGACATGGATCAGTTTCAGCGAGGCAAAACATGGTAACCCTGATTGCGGCCATAATAATCTCTTCAGTTGCTGGGGTGGCTGATATCCGCTCTAGGCGCATTCCCAACTGGCTGACATACTCTGCCATGCTGCTCGGCGTCGGCTACCACACCATCGTCAACGGGACGCAGGGATTCTTTTTTGGGGTCGGTGGCCTTTTCGTCGGACTCGCCCTGCTTATAGCTTTTTATCTGGCCGGTGGCATGGGAGCCGGCGACGTGAAACTCATGGGTGCGGTCGGCGCTCTGCTGGGACCGAAAGCTGTTTTCACGGCCTTCCTTTTTACCGCCCTTGTGGGCGGTATTTACGCGGTGACGCTACTTTTCTTACGTTTTCGGCTGATGGGGACGGCGATCCGATTGAGCACGATGTTCAGTTCATTGAGGTGCGGCACAAGCCTTAGCGTCGGGTCTGTTGGCAGGAATGAAGAAATCACCGTTCTCAATTACGGTGTCTGTATAGCAATAGGGGTATTACTTACCGTTCTATGGAACGTCTATGGAGAGTAGAACATGGAAAAAGGCAGGGATGTACAGGGCCGCATGTATTGTCAAAATAAAAAGACCGGGAGTTGAGTTATGGGACGAAACAAAGCGCTCGTAATACTTGGCATCGGTGTGTTGATCGCTCTCTTGGCCAGCCTGTTCACGTATGGTTGGCTTCAAAAGAAGGGCAGAGCACAAGCACAAACCTTGGAAACAGTACCAGTCGTGGTGGCATCATCCGATCTTCCGTGGGGCACGATGCTGACAGAGGACATGGTAAAATTGGCGCCCTTCCTAAGACAGAGCCTGCCCGAAGGCCACTTCGCCAACACCACGCAGGTGGTGGGCAGAACGCTCGTACACCCGGTTAAAGCCAACGAGCCCATATTCGATTCTAGGCTTGCGCCGACCGGCAGCCAGGGTGGCGGCGTTGCCGCAGTTATAACTCCGAAAAAGCGGGCCATGGCTGTCAAGGTGGACAAGGTCGTCGGCGTATCGGGCTTTATCCATCCGGGGAACCGCGTCGACGTGATCGTTACCCTCCCCCAGACAGGGAAGATCACAACTCCAATCACCAAGATCGTCCTGGAAAATGTGCTGGTGCTGGCAACGGGCGCGGAGGTTGAGAAGAGTGGGAACAGGGAGAAGCCTTCCCAGGTAGACGTTATCACGTTGGAGGTCTTGCCCGAAGAGGGTGAGAAACTCGCTTTGGCAGCCAGCGAAGGGAAGCTGCAACTGGCCCTGAGGAACTCCGCCGACACAGGGGACGTGGTCACCAAGGGCACCACCTTCCCTGTCTTGATAGGCTCGTACAGTGGGCCGGGTCAGGTCAGCCAGGACGAGCAGCCGGCGAAACCGAAAAGACAGATGGCAAAGAAACAGGTGGCACAGCCGACACAGCCCGTACCCTCGCTACCGCGGCCCATGGTCTCCGTTGAACTGGTCAAGGGCGGCACGATCAGTTCCGTGAATTTCAACAAGGGGGAATAGGACCATGATAAACCAGAGGATAAATCTTCAAATGAAAAACCTCCATTTAACAATGTGGCTTTGTTTTGGAATCGTTTTCGCGCTCTGTTTGTCTCTTCCACGCGTGTCATGGGCAGCGGATTCGGCGACGACGAACGCAACTCAGGCTGAAAAGTTGACAGTGACTGTGGGAAAGTCTGTGGTCATCGATAGTGATAGCCCTGTAAGGAGGGTCTCGCTGGCTGCCCCGGACATCGCCGACGCTCTAGTGCTTTCACTGCGGCAGGTCTACATAACCGGCAAGAGCCCCGGGGTAACGACCTTAACACTCTGGAGTGAGCCTGAGAGGGTGTCAAGGATTTTTGATGTTGAAGTCCAACCTGACATCGCACGCCTGAAAACTAAGCTCCACGAACTTCTCCCCGGAGAGAAAGACGTTCGTGTAACGAACGCTAACGGCGGTATCTCCCTGTCGGGCACGGTCTCCAGCGCCACGAACCTGAGTCAGGTGGAGGCCATAGCCCAGGCCTTCGCACCCGTGGACAAGGAAGGAAAGAACAAAGTCACGAACCTCCTGGAGGTGGGGGGCGTGCAGCAGGTGATGCTCGAAGTCAGGGTCTCGGAGATGTCCCGCAGCCTCATCAGGCGAATGGGCATCAACTTCAGCGTCCTGAGCCAGAGTGGGAAGCAGTTTGGACTGAGCCTTCTCGATAACCTGGTGGCGCTGCCAGGTTCCGGGGCGTTTCCTGATAACCCGCTGTCCGTCACTAACAACATCAATGGTATTCTCCGTTTTCTCGCAGGCGGGTCCACCTGGACGGTCTTCATAGACGCCCTGAAGGATGAGGGACTCTTGAAAGTTCTGGCTGAGCCGACTCTAATCACGCTCTCCGGTAGGCAGGCGAGCTTTCTCGCGGGCGGTGAGTACCCCATACCCGTTCCACAGGCATCGTACGGCGCGGCCATCATCACCATTCAGTACAAGCCCTTTGGGGTGGCCCTCAACTTCACTCCGACTGTGCTGAGCAGCGGGAAGATCAGCATGCTGGTGGCCCCGGAGGTTTCAGAACTCGACTTTTCACAGGCTGTTGCGATCCAGGGGTACCTCGTACCCAGTCTGACCACGAGACGGGTATCCACTACGGTCGAGCTGGCAGACGGGCAGAGCTTTGCCATAGCCGGCCTGCTGAAAGATGAGGTGCGTGAAGACGTGAGGAAGTTCCCTATCCTGGGAGACATCCCGGTATTAGGTGCGCTGTTCAGGAGTACTTCCTTCCAGAGGAATGAGACGGAGCTGATCATCATTGTTACGCCGCACCTGGTGAAACCGGCTGATATGGCCAGGCAGACGCTTCCGACCGACGCTTTTGTCGCTCCAAACGATTTCGAATGGTATCTCCTCGGCACTCTGGAAGGCACGGACAGGGCAGCGAATTCGGCGCCTTCATTGTCTAACCCGCCTGCTGCCTCGATGAGGCGAGGCGGTCTGGAGGGTGATTTCGGTCACATCATGCCGTAGCACTGATAACGGAAGGTTAAACTTGAGGTTAAGGTTAAGACGAGAAACAAACCCGGGTAGATGACATGAAAAACAATTATTGGAGATATACACGTAAGAATCGAGAGAGGGAGGATAGAGGATGAGAGCATGGTTGCTTGTAATAGGATTGATCTTAATCGGAACACTGGCCGGTTGCACGGGTTACAACACCGGTCTTGTCGCACAGGAGTGGGGCACCTCGTACAAGCTGGCGGTGGCCAACCAGACCCTCAACCCCGATGCGGAGAAGAA
>Ga0209039_10002304_pt1 | contig 16432 bp, 17 predicted proteins | sample BogFormECP12_OM1_FD_188238 | JGI IMG/M metagenome (GOLD analysis project Ga0209039, IMG submission 188238) | Bog forest soil microbial communities from Calvert Island, British Columbia, Canada - ECP12_OM1 (SPAdes) (version 2) | ecosystem: Environmental > Aquatic > Freshwater > Wetlands > Bog ... | reverse complement strand
CGATCGCGGCCGAGAGGAAGACGTACGTCTGCAGAAGGGGACCATCCACGACCCCGGCGTATACCACAAGCTCCACCGCGGTGGCGAGCGCGGCGAGCCCGAGCCCGGCGCCCCACATCAGCTGAGCTCGCGACCGAACTCGAAGGGAGCGGAGAAGGCCGCGCGCCGACAGCCCTGCGAGGATCGCGGTGAGGGCGGCCAGCGAAAGCGGAACCCCGAGCGAGACCGTGTCCATCCTCCCTCCCGAGACCTGCGGGCTTTCCCTACGGTGTCGACTTGCCAGCCTCAGGCGTCGCTTTGGGCTGATTCCGGCCGTTGCGTCGTACGGGCGGGACGGACTCACCGTCCGAGAACTTCTCGGGCACTCCGAGGACCACGGCGACCATCGCCGCGAGGATGAACAGCCCCATCAGCACGAAACCGGCGTTGAACAGCCAGTACGCCCAGCTCCCCTGCTGCCAGTTGAGGAACACGTAGTAGTACCCCCCGAGCAGCGCGAGCAGGATTGAGAGCATCGCGAACCCGGCGATCGGAGTCCGGATGCCCCGCTGGTCCACGTAGAAGTCCACGGCGAGGAGAGCCATGCAGATGGCCGGGATCCCGATGAGGGCGAAGTACTGCAAGGCCCCGAACGTGAGGTCCTGCGGACCGCCGGATAGGCCCGACTCGTTGAACTCGATGTAGAACCCCTCGAGCGGTGTCGCGATGAACGTGAAGATCCACGTGGCGAGGATCGACGCCCGCACGGGGTCACGCCACGTGGGGGTTCCGCGCGCCCTCGTGAAGAAGAGGGGAACGAGAACGATCATCCCCCCGATCGCCGCCCACAGCATCGTCGTGTCGTCGCTCGCCATGCCGTTCGCGGCGGTGTACGAGTAGAACTGGATCGACCCCCCGGGGTCGCTCGCGAACAGGAGCGGAGGGATTCCGCCCGGGAATACCGTCGTGTACGTCTCGAGGAAGAACATGATGCTGAGCGCGATCACGCCGGTGATCGCGACCCAGAGCCCCACCACCGAGACGGTCCGCTTCCAGCCGGTGTAGTGGAGGACCTCGAACCGCTGCGCGGTGACGGCCACGATGCCGAGGATGAGGCACATCACGATCGCGTGGGAGTGGGACCCCATCGCCGACTGAAGGACGGCCGCGGGCCCGCCGAGCCAGTTGACGTACCCGCTGAGCAACCCCGGCGACTGGCCGATGTCGATCACGAAGTAGTTCATCCAGAACACGACGAACCCGGTGATCCCTGCGACGAACGTCCCGATCACGGTCACGAACGTGAGCCAGTACGCCGAGTCCATCTTGCGGAACTGCTTCCATGAGGGGAGGCTCGCCCACCGGGGAATCATCCCCATCATGTTCTTGTCCGGGTCGTACGTCCCCTCCATCTTGGCGGGGAGAAGGTACAGCTCGACGAGCAGAGCACCGCCCACATCGGCGAGCAGGATCAGACCCAGGAGGATGAGGCCGAGCGGGATCGGGGCGAGCTCTTGGTTGAACACCGGTCGCAAGTAGAAGAACGCGCCGATCGCGGCGATCACGTTCGCGACGAGCGCGCGATACGAGAGCGGGAAGTCGATGGGGGGCTCGAACTTATCGAGGTCGAACGCCATGAAGACCAGGTAGACCCCGAGCGCCGCAAACCCGATCGCGATCGAATGGAAGTAGAGGTCGGAGGCGCCGAACGAGAACCCGGGAGGGATCGTTCCCTGGGCATCTGGCGAAAGTCCCAGCACGAAGTAGAGAAGGGACATCACTCCGATGATGAGCAGAGTGATCCAGACGTACGTCTTCTGAGGGTGGAGGTACCCTCGCTTGGTCATCAGATACCGGCTCGCCGGTTTCAGCTTCGGTGAGGCCGGCGCCGGGTCCCGCGCGGGTGCGGCTCCGCTTGCGTCTGTCATCTGTTGCTCTAGGTCGGGAAAACGGGTGAGCTCGGTCTCGCGCGTACGGTAAGGGTTGGGAGTCGCCCCGCCTCGGCACAGATGGGCGGATACCGAACGTGACCTAACCTGCCTATGCTCACGAGCTCCGACCTTGCGAGGGCGACGCACGGGGGGTCAAAAGTCGCTCCGTGAAACCGGCTCGACGGTTCGGGGTGAACTTCGGTTGACGAGTCATTCTTGACGATGGGGCCTGACCTGCCCTCAAGCTCGGAGGGAACGAGAGCCTCGGACGAATCGATGGGGTTCATCGACGAATCGACCCGCTGGACCGCCCCGGGAGAGTTGGCCCGATCGCAGGCACACCCGGATCAAACCTGGTGGGAAACGCTGTGGGCGTACGGCCAACTCCTGAAGCCCAAGATGGTGGCCCTCCTCGTCTTCACGGCGGCCGTCGGCATGGTCGTAGCCGCCGCCTCCTTCGGGATGAGCCTGAGCCCCACCACGTACCTCGAGGGTCTCGTCGCCATCACGGCCGGGACGTCCGGCTGCAACGCCCTCACCGGCTACATCGACCGGGACATCGACCGGCTCATGGGCCGTACAAAGGAGCGACCGTTGTGCACGGGGCGAATCTTCCCCGCGTACCGCGCCGTCGTTCTGGGGGCGGCACTTCTCGGCGTTTCCTTGATCCTCTCGGGGCTTCGCAACCCTCTCGCTCTCGCGTTCATGTCCGTCGGAATCCTGGACAACGTGGTCGTCTACAGCCTGTGGCTCAAGCGGACCACCCGGTGGAACATTGTCCTGGGTGGAATCTCGGGAGGAATGCCCGTCGCGTTCGGCTGGGCCTTCGTGACCGGGTCGATCGGGCTCGCCGCGATCCTCCTCGCAGCCCTCGTCGTGCTCTGGACCCCGACCCACATCTGGAGCCTCGCGCTCCGGTACCGGGACGACTACGCCCGCGCCGGTGTGCCCATGCTTCCCGTCGTGACGAGCGAAAAGACCGCGCTCCGTTGCATGGTCGCCACCGGTGCTCTTCTCGTTCCGTTCAGCCTCGCGTTGCCGTGGACCACTCCGGTCGCGGGCCTCGGATACATCGTCGTCTCGGCCGTCTTTGGCGTGCCGCTCGTCGCCATGAGCATCTGGCTGTGGCTCCGGCCGACGCCGTCCGGGGCGTGGACCCTCTTCAAGTTCTCCAGTCCGTACCTCACGGTCGTCTTCCTCGCGCTCTTGGTGAGCGCTCTTTGGTGACCAGGGCGCTTGCCTAGGTTCTTCTTCTGACCGAGCCGGGGGTCCCGGCGGGCGAGGGCCCACGCCCCGATCTTCGGGCTAATCTCGTGAGCGAAGCAGCCGAAGAAGCTCCTCGTGCAGAATCTATCGAGTCTCGTGCAGATACGCCTCGGACGCTAGGCCCGGCGCTTCGCCCCCTTTCCACCTCGAACGGGGCCACGCGCCCGCCGGCTGGGCCGCGGCGCGGATCGCCATCCGGGACAGCTCGGAGATCCACTCCGCGCGGTCCGCCTCCGCGACGGGGACCTCGCGGACCTCCGCGATCTCCGGAGGGCGGGCGACGGGGTCGCCGGCCACGTGCTCGAGGGCGAACGCGAAGTAGACGTCGCTTTCGGTCTCGACGACGACCTTGTGGCGCGTCAGGAGAAGACGTCCCACCCGGACGGTCACCCCCGTCTCCTCCTCGAACTCCCGGAGGAGGGCCGCCTCGAGGCTTTCGCCGGGTTCGACGTAGCCGCTCGGGATCGTGAACCGGGTCCGATAGACGGCCCGGTTGACGAGCGCACGGTCGTCCCGGATCAGGACGCCCCCGACGCCGACGCGCGTGTGGGGCGGCGGTAGCGGGGGGATCGGCGGGGTCGGCACCGGCCCGAAGGGGACGGGCGCGGCCTTAGGGCTTTCGCGCACGTCGCCGCGGGTCGAGTCCGGGGCAGCGCGGTTACGAGTCCGCGAGGAGCGAATCGAGGAACCCGATCGGCGGCGTGCCGAACGCGAGGAGCGTGTCGTGGAACTCCTTCGGCGAACCGTGGAACCTCTCCTTCAGGTACTTCGAGCGCACGTCGAGGATCGCGAGCTTCCCGAGCGTGTAGCAGAAGTACTCGGGGTTGTAGGTGCCGCGGATCGCCTCGCGCTGGGCGTGGAGCTCCTCGAGGTGGGCCTCCGTGCGCAGGAGCCGGGCCGCATCGGCGACCGACATCCCCTGGGTGTGCATCCCGATCGAGACGATCAGGCGGCAGTCCCGGAGCAGCGCGTCGTGGAGCTGGGTCACCTCGGCGGACGTCGAGCGCCCGTCGTAGCCTGCCTCGAGCATCGCCTGCTCGCAGTAGTGCGCCCAGCCCTCGATGAACGAGTAGGAGAACCAGACCTTCCGGGCGAGGCTCTGCTCGGTCCGTCGGAAGTGGAGCGACTGGAGGTAGTGCCCCGGCCAGACCTCGTGGACGGTCGTGTTCTTCAGCATCGCGTGGTTGAACGTCCGCATCCACTCCTCGGCCTGGATGGAGGTCCACGCCGGGTCCACCGACGTGATCCAGTAGATCCCGTCGACCGGCTTCTCGAACGGACCGGGGCAGCTCATCGCCGCGGTCCACAGGTCCCGGGCCCACGGCGGGGTCTCCCGGACCGTGACGACCTCGGGTTCGGGGATGGAGACGACGCCCTCGGTGCGCACGAACTCCCGGATCTGATCGGTGAGACGCCGGGCGGTCGGGAGAAGCTCGGCGGGCGAGGGATACTGGTCGCCGAGGCGCGCGATGAGCTGGTCGACGGAGAGGTGTTCCCGTCGAGCGATCTCCGCGAGGCGGTCGCGGTTGCGTTTCAGGTCCTCGCGGCCGCGCCGGAGCACCTCGTCCACCGGGAGCGAGAGCCCTTCCCGCACCCAGAGGAGGCGCTGGAAGCGCTCCCGGCCGAGCGCGAAGTCGTCGGTCGCGTGTGGCAGCCGCTCCTTCTCGAGCCATGCGCCGAAGGCCCGGACGGCGGCGTCGGCGCCCTCCCGGGCCTTGTGCACCTCGTCGCGGAGCTCGGAAGAGCCCGTCAGGGCGAACGCTTCGCCCTCCTCGAAATGGGAGGGGAGGCCCGCCGCGATCTGGATAGATAGCGTCACGAACGGACGCGGGAGGTGCGGCTCGAGGCGCTGCTTGGCCGCCTCGAAGAGCGCGGGCACCGAGGTGAGGACCCGCACGATCGCGGCCACCCGGACGGGGATCGTAGCGTAGTCCCGGGCGAGAAAGTTCGTGAGATCCGGCTGGAACAGGTAGCTCATCGGGTTGCGGTCGAGCTCCCGCGTTTCCTCGAGGTCGAACAGGTTCCCCTCGAGCTGGAGCCGTAGGATGTTCCGGTCGAGCCGGCGCCCGGGCGAGAGGTCGGACTCGGGAACCTCGGCGAGTTGCTCGAGGAGCTTCTTTGCGGTCATCGTCCAGCGATTCGTGCTCTCGAGGGACAGGTCGGGGAGGAGGCCGTCGTACTCGTGCAGCCCGAGGTACGCGGCGGTCGTGGGCCGGAGCACGAACACGTGGGCGATGATCTCCTTCTCGAGCAGCGTGAGCCGGTCGGCGGTCTCGGCGGGCATGAGCAAAGGCCCGGGCAATCGCCCCGGCAGATAGGGCTTGCGGACACGGGAGAGTACGCGACGGAGCGCAATCGCCTTCGGCACCTCGACGCTCGACCCGCGCGCCGCCGCCCCGCGCTACCCGGGGTAGGAAGCCACGAGGGTCCGGTCGACGGCCGAGAGCGCGTTCCGACCGGTGAGGACCATCGCCGACGCGATGTCGGTGGTGAGGAGCGCAAGGTACCGCTCCACCCCCGCTTCCCCGGCCGCGGCGAGCGCCCACAGCGGCGGGCGCCCGACCCCCACGGCGCGGGCCCCGAGGGCGAGGGCGACCAGCACGTCGCTTCCCCGCCGGACGCCACCGTCCAGGTAGACCTCCGCGCGCTCCCCGACCTCGGCCACGACCTCGGGAAGCGCGGTCAGGGACGCGGGCGCCCGGTCGAGCTGCCGGCCTCCGTGGTTCGAGACGATAATGGCCCGCGCTCCGTGCTCGACCGAGCGGCGGGCGTCGGCCGCGCCGAGCACCCCCTTCACGACGATGGGAAGGCGGGTCGCTTCCCGGAGACGGTCGACGACCTCCCAGCTCTCGCCCTCCTTCCTCCCGACCGAGTACGTCGGGCCGTCAGGCGCCGGTCCCCGGGAGGGGGGTACGACGCCGGGTCCGTTCCCGATCGGGAGCGACGCGTCGATCGCGAAGCCGGTCCGGAGCTGGCCGTCGCGGACCCCGAGGACAGGCGCGTCCGCGGTGAGGACCACCGCGGTGAACCCGGCCCGCTCGGCCCGTTTCACGAGACGGGCCGTGGCGCTCCACGTCGGCTGCAGATAGAGCTGGAACCAGCGCGGTCCGTGAGGTCGGACGCTCGCGACCCGCTCGAGCGACCACGATGAGAGGGTGCTGAACACCGCGAGGAGTCCGGCCCGGCTCGCCGCTCGGGCCATCCCTCCCTCGCCGTCCCGATGGACCAAGCCTTGGTAGGCGGTGGGGGCAATGAAGACCGGCGCACGCACGGCTTCGCCGAGAAGCTCGGTTCTCAGGTCGACCTCGCGGACCCCCGCGAGGACGCTCGGCTTGAGGACCCATCGTTCGAACGCGGCCCGGTTCGCCCGCTCGGTCGACCCGATCGCCGCGGCGCCCGCGATGTACGACCCGATCTTCGCACTGACCCGCCGAGTCGCCGCCTCCTCGAGGTCGCCCAGGGAGGAGAATCCGACCGACCGCCGACCTGTCACGCGCCTCGGCTCCCGTGGGCCGACACCGCTCGGGGGATTTGAGCCGGTCTCCGCGCCCGGGCGCCGGTGCGGCGTTCGGGAAAGGGGGTCTCTCACGCGTCCGCCGCGCCCGAGCGCACTGGGCCCGCCGAGGTGACGCTTTTCTGATAGACGTGCTACGTGCCTCCATGGCGCGCGTGCGGCGTGTGACCGTTTCGGGAGGACGGTCGTTCGAATACGTCTCCCAAGGAAAGGGCCCGGCGACCCTCCTCGTCCATCCCGGGGGCCCCGGGGGAACGTACCACTACCTTCGTGCGCTCCTCAAGCTCGCCAACACCAACCTGCGCGTCGTCCTGTTCAACCCGCGCGGGTGCGGTCACAGCTGGGCGCCGAGGCGGCCAAGCGAGTACACGATCCCCAACATGGCCGAGGACGTGGAGGCGATCCGACGCGCCCTGAAGATCGAAGAGCTGCACCTCCTCGGGTACGAGGCCGGCGGGTTCGTCGCGCTCGAGTACGTCCACCGGCACGAACGCCCCGTCACGTCGCTCCTCCTCTGCGGCACGGCCGGAAGTGCGGAGGAGGTCCGCGCGGCCAACCGCTTGATGTTCGCGTGCGCCAGCCCCCGACAGCGCGCCCGCCTCCGGGCCCTCGGCCGAGCGAAGGCGTTCGACTCGCCCGAGTATCAGGAGCTCTACGACAAGATCCGGGAACCGTTCTACACCCGATTCCTCGAGGACATTCCCCGCGACCTCAAGGCGACCAAGATCAACGAGACCGTTTTCCGGACCATGATGTCCCCCAAAGGGGACCTCTACGCGGTGGACGGCACGATGCGCGACTGGGACGGGCGAAAGTACTATTCCAAGATCGAGGTCCCCTGCGTCGTCGTCGCGGGTCGGTACGACTACTTCCTCGCACCCTCGGTGACGATGGCCGAGCGGATCGAGCCGGCGCACCTGCGGGTGCTCGCGCAAAGCAGCCACCTTGCCATCCTCGAGCAGCCGCGGGAGTTCCTCGCGATCATCCGGGAGTTCCTGGAGGACGTCACGGGTGGCTAGGTCGGCCGTCGGACGCGGCCGATACAGGTAAACCCCCGCGCGGTCCCTGGGGGGCCCGGAGGCAGACACGCAGTGACCCCCGACCCCCCGTCCGGCGGCCATTCGGCTCCCGGGCACCCGCCGGTCCGCCTCAAGGTGACCCCGGAGGCGCGGACGGCTCTCGCTCAAGCGCTGGAGGGGCGCCCGGCCGGTTCTGGGGTCCGGCTCTGGGTCGAGCGCGGGATGCGCCCGCACGCCCAGATGATGATCGACCACCCGTCGGTCCGGGACCTCCCGGTCACCGTGGACGGGATCCTGCTCCTCCTCGACGAGAGCAGCCTCAAGTTCCTCCTCGACGCGGAGATACGCTTCCACGCCGGTCCCGCGCAAACGGGGTTCGAGGTGGTGGGACCGTTCCTTCCCTCGGCCACGGCCCCGGCGCCTCCGGCAAACCCCCCGCCGGCGTCCGCGGGCCCCTCCACCACCGGCCACGGGCCGGCAGCCCGGCCGGAGGTCGAGCAGAAGATCACCGAGGCACTTCGCAACATCTACGACCCCGAGATCCCGATGAACATCATCGACCTCGGGTTGATCTACGGGATGGACTGGGACGCGTCGGGCGGCCTCACCATCCGCATGACGATGACGAGCACCGGGTGTCCCGCGGTTGAGGAGCTCACTCACGAGGTTGCCGCGGCCGCCCGCACGGCGAGCGGCGTCGCGACGGTCCAGGTCGAGGTCGTCTGGGAACCCCCGTGGGGCCCCGACAAGATGACCGACTTCGCCCGCCGCCAGTTCGGGTACGCGTAGGGATCCCGGGGGACGCTCCCGGGCCGCCTTCAGTGCAGGACGAGCCAGATGAGGTTCGACACCGCGAGCGAGGCGAGCATGACCGGGAACGCCCGCCGAAGGTACGTGCCCCATGTGATCGAGACCCCCGCCCGGTTCGCCGCGGCGAGCGCGACCAGGTTCGCGGACGCCCCGATCGGGGTTCCGTTGCCCCCGATGTCGGTGCCGAGGGCGGTCGCGTAGATCATCGGCGCGGTCGGGAGGCCTGTGTCGAGACCGACCTGGCCGATCAGCGGACCCGCAGCCGCCGCGAGCGGGACGTTGTTCACCACGCTCGAGAGGAGGCCGAGCGACCAGAGGAGGAGCGAGCCAGTGAGGAGGAGGTTTCCCGAACCGGCGGTGGCGATCCCGTTCGCGATCCCTCCCAACGCTCCGGTCGTCTCGAGACCTCCGACCAGCACGAAGAGGAACAGGAAGAACCCGATCGTCTCGAGGTCGAGGGAGAGGAGGAGCGGGCGCAGATGGTGCGCGCCCCCGATCGCGAGCGCGGCGAGTCCTCCGGCGACGCCGACCATCCAGACCGGGACGTCGAGGAGCGGGGCCGCCGCGAGCACGACGATCATCGTGGCGAAGCCCCCGAGGGCGGTCCCGAGCCAGAGCCGGTCGACGGGCGGCGTCCCGCTCGGAGGGGAGGCGGGCTCCGGCCGTCGGCGGTCGACCGACCGGGAGAACAGCCAGAGCGCGACGAGGAAGGCCGCGGCGGCGGGCGGGCCGGTGTGCAAGAGAAAATCGGTGAAGGAGAGGTTCCCGTACGTTCCGAGGATCACGTTCGGAAGGTCCCCGACGTAGGTCGCCGCCCCTCCGATGTTCGCGGCCGAGATCTCCGCGAGCAGCAACGGCACCGGGTCCTGCCCGGAGTGGCGCGCCACCTCGAGCGTGACGGACGCGAGGACGAGCATCACGACGATCGAGTTGATGAACGCCGACAGCACGAACGCGAGCCCGGCGAGCGCGACGAAGAGACGCATCGGGCGCTCGCCGGTGCGCTCGACGATACGGTAGCTCACCCACCGGAAGAACCCGAGCGCCCCCAAGAGGCCCGAGAAGAGGAGGAGCCCGGCGAGGAGGGCGAGGGTGTTCCACTCGACGACGCCGCCCTCGCCGTTCCATCCCGAGGGCAGGAGGTCCGGCCACGGGACCCAGCCGACGAGGAGAAGGACCGCCGCTCCCGCGGCGGCGATGGCGAGCCGGAAGCGCTCGAAGAGCGCGAAGAGCGCGTAGGCAACCACGAACAGTCCGAGAGCGGCGACTGCTTCCGGTGAGATCATGCGTCGCCCCTATCGGTCCTGATCGCCCGCCGGTCAGTTCGTGAGCGGTTCTTAGACGCTTCGGCCATCCGACACGTTCGCGTCGATCCCCATTCACCGCCGGGCGAACAGCACACGGTTCGAGAACTCCTGCCAGATCACGCCGATGTCACGAAAGCCGGCGCGCTGCAACGTCGCCTCGTGGAAGGCGAGGGAGATGTCACCGTGGCGGGGATGGTGCGCGGCCCGGCGCCCACGCTCCTCGAAGTACGTACGCAGGGCGGGGATCCCCTCCGCGGCGTGCCACCACGCTTGCCACGCTTTCCATTCCGGGCCGAGTCCCCCGCTTCCCCAGCGCCGCTTGCGAACCCTCTCGGCGAGCTGCGTGAGCCCCCGCGAGCGAGGGTCCCAGGGGAGATGGTCTCCGTTCAGGAACACCCCTCCCCGCCGAAGGCGATGGCCGAGGTCGTGGTAGAGCGATGCGAGGTCGGCCCGGGGGAGCCAGTGGAGAGCGGTCGTGCTGAGCGCCGCGTCGACCTTTCCCAGTGGGAGACGGTCGGTCCATCCCGAGGTCCCGAGCTTCGCATCGACCCACGTGAGCCGTCCTCCGAAGCTGCCGAGCGCACCTCGACCGATCCGGAGCGTCACGGGGTCATGATCGATGGCGATCACACGGGCGCGGGGGAAGCGCCGGAGAAGCCGAACGCTCAGCGAGCCCGGCCCGCAGCCCAGGTCGAGTGCGGTGAACCGCTTCGGAACGCTCGCTTCGAGCGCGTCGAACATAACGGTGAACCTTCGCTCTCGGAGCCGGTTGAAGCTCTCCTGTTGCACGTCCCAGCTTCGTAGGAGGGCCGCCCAGTTCGGTGCTCGTGCCTTTCGCTTCATTCGTCGCCCTCTCGGACGGCGTCCGCACCGGAGCAAATGGTAAATACGCTGCCCTAGGTGGGCGAGCCCTTGACGGCCGCCGCGCTATCGGTGGCCGGGGGAAACGACCAAGTGACCGACCGTCCGACGCCGCGCGCTCTCGGTTCCGATGAATACACCCGATTCGAACGGGCCCGCATCCTTGGAGCCCGCGCGCTCCAGGTGTCGCTCGGCGCCCCGATCCTGACCGACGTGCCGGCGGGGCTCGTCGACCCGGTCGAGATCGCGGAGCTCGAGTTCGCGGCCGGTCGGATCCCGATCACGGTGCGCCGCGGTTCCTCGACTTAGACGCGGGGTACGGTAGCACTACCTCTAGGCTCTAGACACTCGCGTCGTCCAACGCCTTCGCGCAGGCGCACGACGGCGGTGCCGCGATGCGCGGCAGGAGACCCGTGAGGATGCGCTGCATCCGTTCGGCGTTCTGCTGCATCGTCGCGAGGATCTCCTTCGTCTCGACCGGCCGGTCGGCCCAGACGTCAAAGTCGGTGACCATCGCGAGGCAGACGTAGCAGAGCGCCCGCTCGCGCGCGAGCGTCACCTCGGGCACGAGCGTCATGCCGATGATGTCGGCGAACGACCGGAAGAACTTCGACTCGGCGCGGGTGCTGAACCGGGGACCTTCGACGCACACGTACGTCTTCCCCTCCACGAACGGGGACCCGAGCTCACGGCCCGTGGCCGCCGCGGCCCTCGTGAGGTCGGGACAGAACGGGTCCGCGAGGGAGACGTGGTAGACCCGGCCCCCGTCGTAGAACGTGGTCGGGCGCTGCTTCGTCAGGTCGACGAACTGGTCAGGAAGGACGAAGGTGCCCGGGGGAAGCTCCTCCCGGAGCGACCCGACCGAGCTCACGGTGACGATCGCCTCTGCGCCGAGCGAGCGCAGGGCGTCGATGTTCGCGCGGTAGTTCACCCGGTGCGGCGGGATCGTGTGGCCCGGGCCGTGCCGGGCCAAAAAGAGCGTTCGGACGCCGCCGACCAGGCCCTCCTCGATCGGCCCGGACGGGGCGCCCCAGGGGGTGGCGACCTTGTGCCGCTTCGTCGACCCGGGCGCGAAGATCCCCGTGACCCCCGAACCCCCGATGACCGCGACCGTCCGTCGTGCCGCGACCATCGCAGCCCCTCACCGCCCTTCCCGGGCCGAGCCCGGAGTGGACCCATAGGCTCGAAGATGGAGACGGGCCATCACGACCTCGCCCCGCGTGCGTTCGAGCAGCGAGCGGGCAACGTCCTGCTTCGGTTTGAGCTGGACGATCGCGCGGGTCGTGTCGAACCGGAAGAGGTCCCGGGCGAGGGAGTCCATGAGGGCGAGATGCGCTTCCGCGCCCGCGAGGTCGTCGTGGGCGAGGCGGTCGAGCACGAGACGTCGGACCTCGCCGACGACGTCGCCGAGGCCGAGAAGATACGGCTCGGGGTCGACGCCGAGGTCGGAGGGTCCCGGGAGCGGCTCCGCCGCGACGATCGCCGCGAGCAGGACCGCCTCGACCCCCTCCTGGAGCGCGTCGAGCGCGAGCCCCTCGTCGCCCCGGCCCTCCCGGCGGAGCCAGTCGGCGAGCTCGGGGAGTTCCCGCCGGACGTCCGCGACCGCCGGCGGGACCGTGTGCTCGGAGTGGAGCCGGGACATCGTCGATTGGGCGAGACGCCTGAGCCGACGGGCCCGCTGGTAGAGTTCCTCCCGCCGGAGCTCACGCTGCCGGAGATGCGCCTCGATGCTCGCGAGCGTGGTCTCGGAGAGCCCCGCGAGGGCGCGGGGGGGAGGGTCGCTATCGGAAGAGGGTGAAACGTTGGTCATCGTTCCCTCCGTCGAGCAGGCCGAGCCGCACTCCTGCATCGAGCCAGCCGTGGGCATAGCTCGCGGCGGCGAGGGCTCGCTCCCGGTCGCCCGCCGTCGAGAAGTGCTCCGCGTCGGCGAGATACGCCCGGGCCATCGAGAGGAAGTCGTCCGAGGCGCCGCGCAGGAACGAGCGCTCGGGGGCGGCGGGCCGCACGCGGGCGAGCGCCTCGCGGGTAAGGCGCAGGTACTTCTCGAGGAGCGGCGGTTCGCCGGACACGGGTGACCCGACCTAGCGCGGCGTCCGATGATATAATGTAAGCGTCGGTCGGGGGCCGCGGTGCTCAGCCCTTCGGGACCTTCTCCCAATCCTTGAGGAACCGGGCGAGCCCGATGTCGGTGAGCGGGTGCTGGACGAGCTTCTCCATCACGGCGTATGGCATGGTCGCGATGTCGGCGCCGATCTTCGCCGCCTCGGTCACGTGGACCGGGTGACGGACGCTCGCGACCAGGACCTTCGTCGTGAACGCGTAGTTGCGGTAGATCTGGACGATGTCGCGGATGAGGTCCATCCCGACCTCCCCGTGGTCGTCGAGCCGTCCGATGAACGGGCTCACGTACGCCGCACCGACCTTCGCGGCGAGCAGCGCCTGGTTCGCGCTGAACACGAGCGTCATGTTGACGCGGGTGCCCTCCTTCGCGAGGACCTTCGTCGCCTTGAGGCCCGCGGGGGTCATCGGCACCTTCACGTAGATCGCGGGGTGGATCTCGCGTAGGTGCCGGCCCTCGCGGAGCATCCCCTCGGTGTCGGTCGCGACGACCTCGGCGGAGACGGACGGGACCCCGAGCGCGCAGACCTCACGCAGGACCTCTTCGAACTTCCGGCCCTCCTTCGCGACAAGCGTCGGGTTCGTCGTGACCCCGTCGAGGATCCCGATCTCCCACATCGTTCGGATCTCGGTCACGCTCGCCGTGTCCAGGAACAGCTGCATCGTTCGTCCTCCCTCCGAAACCTTCCGGTCTACTGAACCTTGCCCCGGGCCCTAAGGAGCTCCCACGCCTCGTCCCGGATCCGCTCCTTCGACATGCCGTAGCGGTCGAGGAGCGCCCACGGCTCGCCGGATTCCCCGAAGACGTCCGGCACGCCGACCCGACGAACAGGCACCGGGTAGTTCTCGGACGTGGTGGACGCGACGAGCGCGCCCACCCCGGTGAGCACGGTGTGCTCTTCGAGGACCAGGATCGCCCCGGTGTCCCGGGCCGCCCGCAATAGCGCCGGCGCGTCGTACGGCTTCACGGAGGCGAAATCGAGCACCCGGGTCGAGATCCCGACCTTCGCGAGCTCCTCCGCCACCTCGAGCCCCCGCGCGACGAGGGCGCCGACCGCGACGATCGTGAGGTCGCTGCCGCTCCGGAGCTCGGCGGCCTTGCCGATCGCGAACGAACCGTCGGTGACCGTGGGAAGGTTCTCCCGGGTGAGACGGATGTAGGCCGGCCCCGGCCGCTCGGCGACCGCGACCGTGGCGGCCCGGGTCGTGGGAGCGTCGGCCGGCACGATGACCGTCATGCCCGGAAGCCCCCGCATCAACCCGATGTCCTCGACGATCTGGTGCGTACCCCCGTCGGCGCCGACGAGGAGACCGCCGTGGGTTGCGACGATCTTCACGTTCGCCTGGTTGTAGCAGATCGATTGACGGACGAAGTTGTACGCCTGACCGGCGGCGAACACCGCGAAGGTGCTGGCGTAGACCGTCCGCCCTTGGAGCGCGAGACCGGCGGCGATCGACATCATTGTCGGTTCCATCACGCCGACGTTGAAGAACCGCTCCGGGAACTTCTGGCCGAACAGTACGGTGCGGGTCGACCCGGAGAGGTCGGCGTCCAGCACGACCAGGTTCGGGTCCTTCTCGCCCAGCGCGAGCAGCTCCTTGCCGTAGGCGTCCCGAAGGCTCTCGGGCTTCCCGAGGACCGCGTTCACGGTTTCGCCTCCGGCGCCCGCGCGAGCTCGGAGAGCGCCTGCTCGGCCTCGGCCTTGTTGGGAGGCTTTCCGTGATACTGGTGCTTTCCTTCCATGAAGGAGACGCCCTTCCCCTTCACCGTGCGGGCGATGATCGCGGTGGGGCCGGTCGTCGTCCGGCGCGCCTCGTCGAGCGCCCCAAGGATCTGCGGGAAGTCGTGCCCGTCGATCTCGAGCGTGTGGTAGCGGAAGGCGCGGAACTTCTCCGCGATCGGCTCGATCCCCATGATCGACTCGGTGGAGCCATCGGTCTCGAGTCCGTTCCGGTCGAGGATCACGACGAGGTTCGCGAGCTTGTAGTGCCCGCCGGCCATCAGCGCTTCCCACGTGGGGCCGGCCTGGCATTCCCCGTCCCCGAGGACCGCGTAGGTCCGGTAGCTCGATCGACGGAGGCGCGCGTCGAGCGCCATCCCGACCGCCATCCCGATCCCCTGGCCCAGGCAACCGGTTGAGGCCTCGATGCACGGGAGCTTCGTGCGGTCAACGTGCCCCTGGAGGCGGCTCCCGAGCTGACGGAACGACGCGAGCTCCTCACGGGGCAGGAATCCCCGGAGCGCGAGCGCGGCGTAGAGCGCGGGGGAGGCGTGCCCCTTCGACAGGACGAGGCGGTCGCGGTCCGGCCAGTCCTGTCGTGCGGGGTCGATCTTGAGCTCGTGGAAGACGAGGGCAGTGAGGAGGTCGGTGACGGAGAGGCTCCCGCCGGGATGGCCGCTCTGCGCGGCGAAGGTCATCCGGATGACCTCCTGGCGGATCTCCCGGGCCGTCGCCTCGAGCGAGCGGACCACCTCGACCGGCGTTCCTTCCGGCATGTGCGGCGCGCGGAGGCAGGGCGCGCTATTTGACTGTTGGGCCGCGCGCCGCACTCCGCCGAGCCGGCTTGCGCGTCCCCGGGGCTCCGGACGCGGGTCCCACGAGCGAACGAAGAGTCTGGAGGCCTTCGGCATAGAGGGTGTAGCCCCGGTCATCGAGCGGCGTCTCGAGGTAACCGGGCGTCTCGGACCAGCGGGGGTCGTTCACGAGACGACGGAACCCCTCGACCCCGATCTCCCCCTTCCCGATGTTCTCGTGGCGATCGAGATGCGAACCGAGGGGGGACTTCGCGTCGTTGAGGTGGAACGCGCGGACGGTCCCGCGCCCGAGGATGCGCTCGACCCGGTCCATCAGCTCGCCGTACGTCCGGTCGTCGCGGAAGTCGTTCCCCGCCGCGAACAGGTGGCAGGTGTCGAGGGCCACGCCCAGGCGGTCGGGTCGGTCGACCTGGGCGAGGGCGGAGGCGAGCTCCTCGAAGGTCGACCCGAGCGTCGTGCCCTGTCCCGCCGCGTTCTCGAGCAGGATGCGGACCGGGCTCTCCGGCACCTCCTCGAGCACGAGGCGAAGGCTCTCCGCGAGCGTGCGGAGCCCGTTTTCCGCCCCGCTCTTCAAGTGGGCCCCGGGGTGGAAGATCAACGCGTTCACGCCGAGGAGGTCGGCACGATGCAGCTCGTCGAGGAAGGCGGCGCGGGAGCGCCGCAGCACGAACGCCTTCGGGCTCGCGAGGTTCGCGAGATACCCGTGGTGGACCGCGGTCGCGCGGAGCCCGTCCGCCGCCACGGCGGCTCGGAACTCCTCGGCCGCGGCGGGCGCGATCGCCGGGCCGGCCCACATCTGGGGGCTCTTCGAGAAGATCTGCAGGCACTCGCAGCCGATCTTCTTCCCCTCGTGCACCGCGACCGCGAGCCCTCCCGAGATCCCGAGATGGGCCCCGAGCCACATGCGCTCGGGCACACGTGGTCGGAAATTAAACTACGCTACGCCGGGGTGGTTCGAAGGAAAGGGAGGCTGACAGCTTTCCGCGTTTCCCGTAGGCTCGCGCACTTCAGTACCGCGCGGAACGCCAGTGGGCTTAACTTCCGGGTTCGGAATGGGACCGGGTGTTTCCCCACCGCTTTGGCCGTCAGCC
>Ga0209039_10002302_pt1 | contig 16444 bp, 16 predicted proteins | sample BogFormECP12_OM1_FD_188238 | JGI IMG/M metagenome (GOLD analysis project Ga0209039, IMG submission 188238) | Bog forest soil microbial communities from Calvert Island, British Columbia, Canada - ECP12_OM1 (SPAdes) (version 2) | ecosystem: Environmental > Aquatic > Freshwater > Wetlands > Bog ... | reverse complement strand
GACGTTTCCGCGCTCCACCACGTACAAACCCGCGCACGGCTGCCCCTCGGCGAATACCATTTCTCCGGGAGCGAAGCGGCGCGGCACGGCGCGTTCGGCCAGGAAGCGCAGTTCGGCATCGGTGAGGCCGGAGAAGATGGCGACCTTCGCCAACGTCCGCCCATGATCGGTGCGATCTTCAGCCACGGAGCCCATTGTAGCGAACGCACCGGCGGATGCCGCCGAACACGCCGGCGGTGTCCTATTTCCTGCCGTGCCGCAGCACGGAATCGAGCGCCCGCGCCAGGTCCGGGCCGGAACGCTGCAATTCGGTGCGGTGCGCCAGCGCAAGTCTGCGCAGAATCGCGCGGCCGGCCGGCGTCAGCTTGACCCAAACCTCGCGCCCGTCTTCGAGTCCGGGGCGCCTCACGATCGCCCTCCTTCGCTCCAGACGGTCGATCGGTTCCACCGCGCTGTGATGCCGAATGAACAGCCTCGGCGCAATCTCCCGGATCGTGGGTTTGGCGGCCTCCGGCAGGCCATGCACGGCAAGCAGCAGTTGATGCTGCCGCGGCTCAACCCCGTGTTCCTTCGCCGCCGCTTCGCTGAAAAATCACGGGCTTCCGGATTTGACGCGGCGCAGGGCTTCTTCCAGCCCGGCGCCGGCAGCCGGTCATCCCTCGCCACCCCCGGCGCCTTCGTGCGGCAGGGCCTTCGCCAGCGCCTCTTCCAGGTCCGACCCGATGATGAGCTGATTTACCAGCCCCTGCCGGACGGCCTCCAGCACGACCTCTGCATGGGAGGAGCCAAAACTCAGCAGCGTCACCCCGGGCCGCGATTTGCTTCGCTCGGAAAAAGCGCGGGCCGAGCATGCTTTCAGGTGCTCGATCTTGAGGCCGGTCCATCTTCTTATGAGGTCCTGGACCAGAGGATGCGGCGCCGGTTCGCCGCCCTTCGTTCCCGGAGTGCCCGACAGGCGCGGGAGCAGTACGCCGCCGATGTCTCCGTAAATGTTCTCAGCCAGCAGCCTGGATTCGGCGTCGGACAGGCCCAGGAGTGGATTCCGCCCGAAACCAAGGGGGCGTTTGGAAGGACCGGCAGCGGTGATGATCATGTGAAGATCGCCGGCGATTGGAGCGGCAATCGGGCGGGATGGCGGGATTCGCGGGCCGAAGATGCGAGGATACTGGGGGACAAGATCTATGAGCCGGTCGATCACTCGAATCTCATTCCGCTTGAAGGTGCGGGGGATGAAAGCGGGTACGAGCCCGAGCCAGGCTGGCCGCGGCTCATCGCCGTTCACCGCCTTGCTCAGATCGCTCACCACCCGCGAGGAGGTCCGGTCGGCGTACCTTTCCTGTGAATCGATCAAAGGGTCGCCGCACAGCGGGACGAACTCAATGGGAATCCGTTCCCGGAGCGGACGCTGAGGAAGAATCGACCGCAGCGCCTGGGTTGTGTGCCAGAGGGTGCTCCCCCACGCCACCCCGACCTTTCCCCTGACCTCCTCGAGCAAGTCGCGCAGGGCCATGGCCGCATGGGAGGCGAACGTCTCGAATTGAGGCCCTCTCTCGGTGACCTCTCCCAGCGGCACGACGTGAACCGCCGGCGCCGGCTGTCCGTATTCCCGCGCCAGCCGGGCGACCCGATCGCCGATTTCGCGGTGCGACATTCTTCTCCGGACTTCCTGCTGTTCGGGTGGGGTGAGACGGTCCCATCGGAAGCTCCTCTCGACCTGTATATAGTCCCGCACATCCTTGAGGAGGCGCGATACCGCGGACTGGCTCAGATCGAGCGCCACGGCGATCTCGGTCTGCGTCTTCCCCCTGGCGGCGAGGGCGGCGGCGGCGAGCGCGTCAATCGGAACCTTCTTTGGAATCGGCATAGTCACTTTACTCTCGAGATAGCATAGCATTGGCAATGCGCGGCGTGGATATGCGCGCAATAGTTGGGAATGGAATATGCAGAATGCGGTATGCCAATCCTGACTTTTGTATTCTTGACACGGCTCCAAAAGACCCCTATACTGAGGCCTTACTCGGATTCGGAATCCCGCCGTTTCCCGCTAGGCCGCGGCGGCAGGAAGGCATTCATGATCCACGTGAGATCGCGCGCGTCGCGCCCGGGACCCTCCGTTCCACCCGGCCCAGGGAAAGGCCGGGCATCCGCCGCAATCCCGCCAAACACGCCGGCGCGCGCACCCACTGCCCGGGCCGGCACTCACGCCCCAGGGCGCGCTTTCCAAAACGTCCCGGGAACCAACACCGCAGGTTGTCAGTCAAGGCATCTCTGGCTTGCCGGCATGCGCGGGCCGTCCGGCCACAGCCCGTTGTTGGGGCCGGGCGCAGCGGGGCGGTGAGCCCTTGCAGGAGGAGGATTCCATGGTCCCGGACGGGAGCGATGGCGGCAGCGAGAAGCCGGACGTCAACGTGACGCGATCCATCAAGGACGCCATCAAAGACGTGGAGCAACTCGCGGAAAGACGGCGGAAAGACGTCGAGAAGCTCGAGAAAGTCCGCTGGGATCTCTACCAGCTCGAGAAGGCCGTCCTGGAACGGGAAGGCCCGGCCCCTCAGCGGCGTCGAAGGCGCCCGGCAGCGCTGCCGGGACGGCCCGCCCCCACCGCGGAGGACCTCCAAATGAAGGCGGTGGAGAACGGCAGGGCCGTCGTAACCTTCGACAACGCCGGGCAGATGACGTTGCCCCGGACGCTCAAGCACCTGGCCGCCATCCTGGCATCCGACGAGGGGGAGTCGCCGGACGATCTGGTGGCCTGGAAAAGTTACGACCGGCTGGGTGAATTGCTGGAGAAGTCGCTTGACCGCAAGTTCGCCCGTCACTCGCTTTCGCAGCTTTTGTGGCGTCTGCGCGAAGCGCTTACTGCAGCGGGCTTCGACCGGGACCTGATCGAAGGCGACCCGGCGCGGGGGGCGCGGCTGCGGCTGAAGCGCAGGCGCCCGGCCGCGCTCCGCGTCGGGTAGGCGCGCGGCAGCGCGCGAACTCGCCGGCCTGCATCCGCGGTCCTTGTGATCTCCGGCCTCCGCCCGCCAATTCCTCCGATCATCTCCCCGGAACTCTGTCACTTCCGTGTGTGATCGCATTCGCGACGGCGGTCCCGGCGCGTTTTCATGAGATGCATAGTTATGGCCGGCCACGCATGGCTTGAAGCCGATCTCATCGGCGCCGCGCCCGGGCCGGCCCCCGGCGCCGTCCGGGAAGGAGGCAGAGTCCCGTGGCACATCTCTGGTTTCGCAACGATGAAGACGTCTGGTCCGTCATGCCGCTCGACGCAGCCGCGGCGGACATCTCGGTTCACCCGCCGCGGGCGCTGGCGGAAGGATTCAGGCCGGGCGTGGACACCCGCGCCGCGCTGATCCGCGCCGCAGGGGGTGGCTCCCCGGTGTGGGTGCTGCTGGCCTCCGCCTCTGGCGAGGTGCGCATCAACGGATTGGCCCCGGTGGCGGGCCTGCGCGTCCTTCAGGACCACGACGAGGTCCGCGTCGCCCCGTCCAACACGCTCTTCTTCACCACCGAGACGCTGGCGCACGTGGAAGAGTTCCCGGGGTCGGAGCGTGCGGTCTACTGCGGCCGCTGCCGGCAACCGATTGAGAAGGGCGGGATGGCCGTGCGCTGCCCGCAATGCGGCATCTGGTACCACCAGGCCGGAGAACTGCCCTGCTGGACGTACGCGCCTTCGTGCGCCTTCTGCCCTCAGTCCACGGCGCTGGACGCGGGGTTCGGCTGGATGCCGGAGGCATAGGGGCATGCACGGGAAATCCATCGTCGTGGCCGGCGCCGGCGGAAACGTCGGCTCGCACCTCACTTCTCACCTGGCGCGCATGCTGGAGTTGGACCGGCTGACGCTGATCGACCGCGACGCGTACGAAGCGCGCAACGCGGCCAACCAGGACATCGTGCCGCGCGACGCCGGAAGGCCCAAGGTGCTGGTGCAGGCCCGGCGCCTGGCGGAGATCCGCCCGCGCCTGGAGGTCCACGCCATCCACGCGCCGCTGGAGAGTCTGCCGCTGGGCGCGTGGCGCGCCGACCTGATCGTCGCCTGCCTGGATTCGCGGACGGCGCGCCAGGCGCTGAACGAGCGTGCCTGGCGGCTCGGAATTCCGTGGATCGATTCGGGCGTGCTGGGGTCGGAATGGCTGGCGCGCGTGAACGTATACGCGCCCGCGGACGGCGCGCCGTGCCTGGAGTGCGCGTGGTCGGACGAAGACTACCGGCAACTGGAGCGGCACTACCCGTGCGGCGGGGCGGCCGGCGCGCCGGCGCCCAATGGGGCGTCCTCCGGATTGGGCGCGCTGGCGGCGGCCATGCTGGCGCTGGAATGCCGCAAGATGCTGGCGGGCGAGTTCGATTGCGCCGCCGTTGGCCGGCAGGCCACTTTCAACGCGCGCTGGCACCGGTTCTCCGTGACTTCGTTCCGCCGCAACCCGCGCTGCCGTTTCGACCACGCCACGTGGCGCATCGAGCCGCTGCCCTGCCACCCGCGCCAGACGCGCCTGGCGGATCTGCTGGCCGTGGCGGAAACGGTGCGCGTCGCCGGGCAGCGATTCATCCGCCGCCTGGTGTGCCCGGAGTGCTGCGGCGAAAAGCGGATGTTCCATCTCGACGGCTCGCTCGGCGCGGCGGCGCGCCGCTGCGGCGCGTGCCGCCGGCCGATGGCGGCGGCGGGCTTCGACATCGTGGAGAGCCTGAGCCGCGATCTGCCGGCGGACGTATTGAACCAAACGCTGGATGAGGCGGGCCTGCGCATCGGCGACGTGATTCAGGCCGGCGGCAAAAACTTTGAGATCGTCGCGAAAGTTGAGATGGAAAACCGGAAACGAAGCGGGCTCACTACTTTCGAATGTGATCGCGGCCGGTGATGCGGCGCGGGGCCATTCCGGCTGTAATCTGTGAACCAGATGAAAGGAATGCGATGACGATTCCCGATCCCATCCTCCGCGGGTTTCTGGAACGCCAGGCCGAGGAGGGCCAGGCGCTGGCGCAGGCCAGCGATATCCTCACCCTCGACTGCCTGCCCACGGGTCAACACTTCATCGGGCACTATGCCTGCCGCGGACTGGTCAGGGAGAACGACGGCACGGTGCGGGAGGCGGACGCGTTCCACGTGGGTTTGTATTTCGGGGCCGACTATCTGCGTACCGTGAATCCATTCGAAACCGTCACGCTGTTCGGCCCGCCCAACACGTACCACCCCAACATAAGTTTCGGCGCGCCCTTTATCTGCGTGGGCCACATCGCGCCGGGCATGCGCCTGGTGGACCTGCTCTACCAGATCTACGAGATTCTGAGCTACCAGCGTTTGACGCCGGTGGAGGAGAACGCGCTGAACAAAGAGGCGTGCCGCTGGGCCCGCGCCAATCAGGACCGCTTCCCCATCGACCGGCGGCCGCTCAAGCGGCGGGCGTTGAAGCTGGAGGTGCAGCGCCTGTGACCATGATCGGCAAACAACTGGCCCTCTGTGCGGAGGAATGTCAACAGCAGGACGCGGACACCTGGAGCCTGGCGCTGAACAACGGAGAGTCGCTCCAGGTCTCGGCGCGGCGCGACCAGGGATTCCTGCTGCTGGATGCGGCCGCGAGCCTGAGCCCGGCGCTGGAACTCCTGGTTCCGCTCGCGGAGCGGGCGCACCAGCTTCCGGCGGCGGTGAAATTCGCGCTCCGCGGTCCGAATGCCCTTCGGCTGCGCGCGGAATTCCCGCTGCCGGAGGACGCCGGCCCGGCGGCCGGCCGGGTTCGCGAGCACCTCGACGGAATGCGGAGCGCGTCGCACCAGATCCGCGACTGGCTCTCCCGCGATGCCGCCGGGGCGGAGGTGGCCTGTCTCGAGCCGGAAGGCGAGAGACAGGCCAACCCCGGCGGCATGACCGAGTTGCTCGACGAGGCCGGGTGGCATTACCACCAGCGGCCCGGGGGCGGACTGCTGGCGGATCTCGAAGCCGGGAGCCGTTTCCTTCAGGCCGAGGTCCAGCCGTGCGGCGCGGGCGCGCGGTTCCACGTGACGCTCTATCGCCACGATTCGCCCGGCGACGCCGCGCGACAGGCGCTGTGCCTCTACCTGCTGGAAGCCAATGCCGCGCTGCGTTACGCCAGGGCCTTCGTCCATCGCGAGGGCGGGGGCGTAGCGGCCGGCTTCGAGGTGCGTGTGGAAAGCGGGCCCACGGCGGCTGAGGCGGGCCATGCGCTGGCGGCGCTCTCGGTGGCGGGCCGGCACTGCGCCCGGGAAATGGAAGTTTTGGCGGACAGCACGGTGGCCGGAATCTACCGGTCGGCGCGGCTTGCCCTTGATTCACCAAAGTAAAGGAGCTTGACGATGGCACAAACAGAAACGCTGGAAGGCATCAGCCTGACAGTGAGCGACGTTTCCGGGCAGAAGGTTTACCGCGTGCCCAAGGCGCCCCCCGAGGCGACGGTGGGCGAGTTGGTGCAAGGCCTGCTGTCTCAAATGAGTCTTCCGGCCCACGATCCCAACGGCCAGCCGCTGGCCTACCAGGCGCGGCTGGAGCGCGAGGGCCGGCACCTGAATGCCGCCGAACGCGTCGGCGACGCGCTCGAAACGGGCGACAAGCTGATGCTTCAGCCCAATATCGACGCCGGATAGCTGGCGCCCGGTGGAGGCCCCGAATGCTGGTGAACGACTATCGTTTTGGCCTGCTGTTCTTTCGCAAAGACGGTTCCGCCCTGGGCTCCGCGCCGGTGACGGTCGATTTGGACCCGGCCGCCGAATCGACGCGCTTCGAGCATGCCCGCCGCGGCGACGTGCCTCCATCCGGCGAAGGAGCCGCGTCCATCGAGCCGATCTGGGACGCCTCGCAGGGCGCGCCATACGTGACGGGTTTCCGCGTGGCGTACCTGAGCGGAGGGCGGAAGGTGACCTCGGACTTTCCGTCCAGCTATTTCGGCGAGGCGGCGTCCCAGACCTCGGCCGAATTCGTCAAGCGCGGGAAGCTCGCCGCGGGCGACGAGTACCTGTTTCAGGCGGTGGCGTTCGCCGGCAACGGCAACGGCAAAACGGGCGGCGGCATGGATCTGGAGGTGGTGGAGGAAACCGCCCTGCCCGTCGTCGAATCGCGCCTCGGCGATTTCGAGCGCCGTTCCTCGCCGGCAGGCTTGGTGGACGCCGACGACATGCCGGCGTTCATCCCGCAACGCGTGCTGGACGAAGCGGCCGCCCTGACCCGCGGCGCCGAGGGGCGCGAAACCGGCGGCATTCTGATCGGCCGCCTGCATCGCGACGCCGCTCTGCCGGAGATCTTTGCCGAAGTGACCGCGCAGATTCCGGCCGAGCACACGCGCGGCACCTCCGCCCGGCTGACCTTCACCCCCGAAACCTGGAGCGCCGCCAGCGCCGCGGTTCGCCTGCGCAACCAGAGCGAAATCTACCTCGGCTATTGGCACTCGCACCCGGTGCGCGAGTGGTGCCGCTCCAGGGAGTGCACGCCCGAGAAGCAGAAGACTTGCCGGCTGGCCAAGGACTTCTTCAGCGAAGACGACGCCGCGGTGATGCGCGCGGCCTTCCCGCGCGCCCACAGCCTGGGCCTGGTGGTGAACGACACGGCGTTTGCAGGCCCGAGTTTCAGTCTGTTCGGCTGGCGGGGCGGCAGGATTCACCCCCGCGGCTTCTTTCTATTGGAGGAACCCCATGCGGAATGAGACTCCGCCGCGCGACAGCGCCGCGGTCAACGTTTTCCAAACGCTCCTGGCGTCGGCCCGCGGGCCGCACGATCCGGGGCGAACCGTCGCCATGCTCCAGCAGTTCCGCGCCGCGTCCAGGGAGGGCAGCGCTCAGATCGACGGCATGCTGGTCGAAGAGATCGGGCGGATGTGGGCCGGGCTCGAGTCCGCCAGCGCCGCTCAGGAGTCCGTCAGGCAAACCATCGAGCTGCTCACCGCGCCGCCGAACTTCCCCGCGGTGTTCCTCTCGCCAACCGGGGAAATGGGCGAGTACGCCCTGGTGCGGGTGGGCGGAGAACTGCGGGCGGTCGGTTTCGGCGAGAACCATCCGGAAGAGTTCCAGCCCGGCGACGACTTGCTGCTCTCCCAGGAACGGAACGTCATCTTAAGCAAAACCGCCCCGATGGCGTTCACCTGCGGCGAGACGGCTTCGTTCGTCCGCTTCGCCGGCGAGTTCCGGCTGGTGATCAAGTCGCGTGACGAGCAGATGGTGGTCCTGGCCGCAGCGCCGTTGCGCGGTGCGCCGCTCAAGGCCGGCGACCTGCTGCGCTTCGACCGCGCCGCCTGCGTGGCGTACGAAAAGATCGACCGGCCGGACGGCGACGAGTACTTTCTGGAAGAGACGCCCCGCGAGACATTCGAAAGCGTGGGCGGGCTGGACTCCCAGATCGAAGAGTTGAAGCTCTGCCTCGAGCTGCACTTTCACCATCCCGGCGCCGTGCGCAAGTACCGGCTGCCCCGCAAGAAGGCGGTGCTGCTCTACGGCCCGCCGGGCACCGGTAAGACGCTCGTCGCGCGCTGCCTGGCTAACTGGCTGGCCGGCCTGTCCAAGACCGGGCGCTCCCGCTTCATCAACGTGAAGCCTGCCGGGCTGCATTCCATGTGGTACGGCCAGACGGAGGCGAACTACCGCGAGATGTTCCGCGTGGCGCGGGAGGCCGGCGTCCGCGAGCCGGAGGTTCCGGTGGTGTTGTTCTTCGACGAAGTCGATTCGATTGCCGGCGAGCGCGGCCGTTCCGCGCACCAGATCGACGACCGCGTGGCCAACGCCTTCATGGCCGAGTTGAACGGCCTGGAGGATCGCGGCAATATCCTGGTGATTACGGCCACCAACCGCCTCGACAGTCTGGATCCGGCGCTGACCCGGCCGGGCCGCCTGGGCGACCTCAAGCTGTGCATCCCGCGCCCCAACCGCAAGGCCGTGCGGCAGATTTTCGAAAAGCACCTCCCCGCGGGGATCCCCTACGCGGCCGGCGGCCACCCGCCGGACCTGGCGCGGAAAGACGCTATCGATACGGCCGTCTCCCTGGTCTTCGCGCCCGGCGGCGACGGCGAACTGGCGCACATCATGTTCCGCGACGGCAAGCGGCGCGCCGTGCGGGCCGGCGACCTGATCAACGGGGCCGAGATCGCCTCCATCGCGCAGTCGGCCACGGAGCGGGCCTGCGCGCGGGAAGCCCGCGGCGGCGCATGTGGCGTGCAAACGGCGGACGTGGCGGGCGCGGTGGGCGATTTTCTGCAGTCCGCCGCGCGCACCCTGACGCCCCACAATTGCCGCGTCTACATCGAGGGCCTGCCTCAGGACGTCGACGTGGTGCGCGTGGACCCCGTGGAGCGGAAGGTCAGCCAGCCTTACCGTTACATCAATGCGGCTTGAGGACCCAACTGTGAATCGACTCCCAATCCCCCGGCTGCCCAAGCTGTGCGGCGGCGACATCGAACTGGGGAACTTCGTGCTGGGCCTGCCCGGCCGCGACACGGGCGCCATGGCCTCGCGCGCCCTGCTGGCCGAAATCGACGGCCTGCCGCGCCAGCAGAGCGTCCATTACACGCCGTACGCGGGCTCCTGGTCGTCGTACACCTGCGGGCGATCCAAGCGCGAGGATGGCGACGACCCCGGCGGAGGCGAGGCCAATGCTTCCGGCGGCTGGAGCCCGCAGGACTGGGGCCGCAAATTCCTGCCCGCCAACGGCGGCTGCATCTACATCGATCTCGACCACCTGGAGTTGTGCCTGCCCGAAACGCTCAGCGCCTGGGACCACGCCTCCGCCTGGCACGCCATGTTGCGCATCACCCGCCAGGCCATGGACTCGGCCAACGCGCGCCTGCCCGAGGGCCGTTCCATCCAGGTTCTGGTCAACAACAGCGACGGCCACGGCCACTCCTACGGCAGCCACCTGAACTTCCTGGTGACCCGCCGCGCCTGGGGCAACCTCATCCGCCGCAAGCCGCACTATCTCGGCTGGCTGGCTTCGTTTCAAGCCTCCAGCATCGTCTACACCGGGCAGGGGAAGGTGGGGTCGGAGAACGGCGCGCCCGAAGTGGCCTTCCAGATCTCCCAGCGCGCGGACTACTTCGAGACGCTGGTGGGCACGCAGACCACTTTCGACCGCCCCATCGTCAACTCCCGCGACGAGGCGCTCTGCGGGGGTTGGCGCTGGTCGAACGACCCGGACGCGCCGGCGCGGCTGCACGTCATCTTTTTCGATAACACCCTGGCGCACCTTTCCTGCGTGCTCAAGGTGGGGGTTATGCAGCTGGCGCTGGCCATGATCGAAGCCGAAAGAGTGGACCCGGCGCTGGTGCTGGACGACCCGCTGGCGGCGCTCGGCGCCTTCAGCCACGACCCCACGCTGCGCACCCGCGCGCGCCTGGCTGCTGGCGGCGAGATGACGGCGGTGGAGCTGCAATTCCGGTTTCTGGAGGAAGCCAGGCGCTTCGCCGCCGAGCGGGGTTTCGACGGTTTCGTGGCCCGGGCGCCGGAGATTCTGGACCTCTGGGGGGACACCCTCCTGCGCCTGGGCGCGGCCGACTGGCCGGGCCTGGCGCCCAAACTCGACTGGGTCATGAAACTCGGCATCCTCCAGCGGGCCATGAGCCGGCGGCCCTCGCTCACCTGGGATTCGCCGGCCATCCGCCACCTGGATCAGCTCTACGCCAGCCTCGATCCGGGTGGCCTGTATTGGGCCTACGAGCAGAGCGGATTCGCCGAGCGTCTGCTGGATGAAGAGCGCATCCAGCACTTCTGCTCCGAACCGCCGCCCGATACGCGCGCCTGGACCCGGGCCATGCTGCTGCGCCGGGCGCATCCGGAGTGGGTGGACAGTGTGGATTGGGATTCCATTTCGTTCCGCGTGCGTGACGGCGGATACTGGCCGTCGCGGCGCACCATCGCCATGAAGAACCCTCTGGGCATGACGCAGGCCGAGGTGGCGCCGCTGTTGGCGGCGGAGAGCCGGTTCACGGACGTTCTGGAGGCTCTCGAATCGGCCGGCGGCGGCGCGGGGATGGAGCGGAGCGTTCAAACGGTGAATTGAGTCCGGATTTGGAAAGGAGCGGTTTATGCGTCAAAAGGAACGGCAGGACAACACGCCCCCCTCGGGAGGCGGCGGCGAAACGGGAGGCGGGCTGGACCGCCTGCGGGAGCAGGCCGATCGCTTCCTCGCGGCGGGCGACGAGGCCATCAACCGCGCTCTCGCCAGCAGCGACAGCGAGACCTTTCTGAGAGCCAACCGGCAGCAAGGCGGAGAGTGACCCGTGGTCCGGCCGATGTTCGGGGTGGAAAGCGAATACGCCGTCGCCGGCCTCGCCGGCAGGGAGCCGATGCGCCGCGACGACCTGGTGAACCGGTTTGTGCGGGCGGCCAACCGCAGCCTGGCGCACCTTCCGGACATGGGCTCGTCCGCCGGAATGTTCCTGGAAAACGGCGCCAGGTTCTACATCGACTGCGGGCTGCATCCGGAAATGACCACCCCCGAGTGCACCACGCCCTGGGAACTGGCGCGCTACATCAAGGCCGGCGAGCGCATCCTGCAAGGGCTGGCGGAGGAGGTCCAGGCCGGGGCCGGCGCCGCCACGGAGATCATGTGCTTCCGCTGCAACGTGGACTACAGCGGCTCCGGCAGCACCTGGGGGTGTCACGAGTCGTACCTCCACCGCGCCAACCCCGCCAGCCTGCCGGAGCAGCTCATTCCACACCTGGTCACGCGCGCGATCTACACCGGCGCGGGCGGTTTCAACCCGCTGGTCAATTGGCCGGAGTTCGCGGTGGCGCCGCGGCTGCTGCACATTCAGCACGCCATATCCAGCGATTCCACCGGCAATCGCGGCATCTTTCACACCAAGAACGAGTCGCTCTCGGGCGACGGCTACAACCGGCTGCATATCCTGTGCGGCGAGAGTTTGTGCTCGGAAACGGCCATCGTGCTCAAAACCGGCGCCACCGCGCTGGTGGCCGCCATGGCTGAGGAGGGACTGAGACCCGGCGCCGGACTGCGCCTGGCGTCGCCCATCGAGGCGCTGCATGCCGTGTCCACGGACGTTACCTGCAAGCAGAAGCTGTGTCTGGCCGGCGGCGGGGAGGCCACCGCCATCGAAATCCAGCGGCGGCTTTTGCACCTGGCCGAATGCCACCGCGGCGTGTTGCCGCCCTGGACGGATGCCGTCTGCGGCCTTTGGCGGCTCACGCTCGACCAACTGGAGGGCGCGCCGGATTCCGTTTCTACGGTCCTCGACTGGGCCATCAAGCACAAGCTCTTCCACCACCGGGCCGAACGCCGCGGCATTCCCATGGAGCGGTTCGCGTTTCTCGGCTCGATCGTCCGGCGGCTGAACGCGGCGCTGGCGGCCGTCGGCGTGAAGAGCCGGGGCGTTCGGCTCAGCACGCTTCTGGCGCCCGGCAACCCCATTCCCGAGGAAATGGCGGGCAGCGGAAGCGCCCTGGCGGCCGAGGGGCTGTCGTGGGACCATCTCGACCGCTTCCTCAGCCTGCGCGACGAGTTTTACCAGATCGACACCCGCTTCGGCCAGATCGGTCCGCGTGGCATATTCGCAGGGATGGATCGCCGCGGCGTGCTCGATCACGGCGTTCCCGCGGTCGATGGAGTCGAAGCGGCCTTGCGCCAGCCGCCCGCGGCCGGCCGCGCCAGGCTGCGCGGGGAGGCCATCCGCCGTCTGTCCGGGCAGCGCCCGGGCGCATGCAGTTGGATGTCGGTTTCCGGCCCTGACGGGCGCACGCTGGACCTGAGCGATCCCTTCGCGGACGCGGAGGTGTGGAGGGATCCGCCCGCTCCACCGGCCGGGGAAGACGCGCCGCCGGAGATGTTGCTGGCCGATTCGCTCGACGACGCCGGCCGCTTACATCAGATGCTCGATGCCATGAGGAGGAGATATGGCCGGTCTCGAAGCCGCGCTCAAGGCCCGTCTGCAACAACTGAAGGTCCGAATCGATAGCCCCGACGACGACACCCTGCTGCTGCGCAACGTGCCGGCCGACGCGCGCTGCTACAGCAAGCCGCGCACCAGCGTGCTGGTGAAGCGCCCGCGCGCCGGGCTGCCCTTTCTGGTGTGCGTGGACGAGGACCTGGAGTACCTGGGTCCCGACCGCGAACTGGCGCGCGCCTTCGCCGCGGGGGATCGCCGCCAGGGTTGGCGGGTGGTCCCGGCCGGTTCCGGCGTCTACCCGCAGGCCCAGGACGCGGTACATCACGCGTTGGCCATGTTGGGCGCTCCCGGCGAACCAGCGGCTCCGGCGAAGCCCCCGGCGGGCGCGGCTGGCGGCGGCTTGCTGGCGCGCTTCGCCGTCAACCTCAGCGCGCAGGTGCGCGAAGGCGCCGCGCCGCCCACCGTGGGGCGCGAGGAAGCCGCCGAACAGGCCGCCACCAGTCTGCTTTCCTGGCAGCGCCGCCTGCCGGTGATGGCGGGCGCGCCCGGAGCGGGCAAAACCAACCTCCTGTACAAGATCGCCAGCCACCTGGCCCCGGTTCACCCCGATTGGCAGCTTCTTTCGGTGGATCTGTCCTGCCTGCTGGCCGGCGCGCTGTGGGAGGGCGAACGCGAGAAACTGCTGGCCGCGGCGCTGGAGGAAGCCATCGCCGGAGGCGCAGTGGCGCTGGCGCTGGAGCGGCTGGAGCTGGCGGTGATGACCGCGCCGCTGACTCCCTGGCTGCTGGCCGGCGCGCTCGACCGCGGCGCGCGCCTGGCCGCCACCTGCCTGCCGCCGTATGTGGAGAGGCTGGCGCAGGGCCCGCTGGAGCGCCGCATAGATGTCATCGAAGTCACCGAGCTTGCGCGCGAGGACGCCGCCGCCGTGCTCGGCCATCTCCGCGAGACGCTCGCCGCCCATCACGGGGTGGCGATCGACGCGCCGGTGGTTGAGGCGGCGGTGGCGCGTTCGTCGAGCCTGTCCGGCCCGTTGCCCGGCAAAGCCATCACTTTGCTGGACGCTGCGGCGGCGCGGGCCGCGATGCTGCATCAGCCCGCGGTGACGCTGTGCGACTTGTACCTGGTGGCTTCGCGAATGAGAGAAACATAGATCGCAACCCATGAACAGGTCTGGAAACCCGCTGCTGCCATTTTGCCTGGCCTTGGGGGCTGAGCTTCCGCTTTTGTCCCGCGAGGCGCTCACACTCTTCCGGATCTTGCCGATACGAAAAGCAGGTGATTTCAATCAAGAAGTACCTGGAGTCGGACGGCGGCGAGCTGCTGAGGTCCACCCTGGATTGCTATCGCGCCGCGCTCGGCGCCATGGGCTCCACGGGAGCGCAGGCCTGCCCGTCCGTCGGAACCACGCTGCAACAGAGCCTGGCCAACCTGCAGCAGAGGATTTCGGCCGAACTGACGCCCGCACAGGTGATCGAAACGGAAGCGGGCGTGGAGAAGGAACTCGGCAAGTGGGCCCGTTTGGCGACGGACTATTACCGCCAGCGCACCGACGAGTTCAGGGAACTGCTGCTGGTGATGGCCGGCACGGCGGAGGCGGTGGGCGAGCGCGACTCGCGCCACGAGGCGCAGTTCCAGGAATTTTCAGCGCGGCTTTCGAAGATCGCGGACCTGCACGACCTGCCGCAAATCCGGACTTCCCTGCTGGCCAGCGCGGTGGAGCTGAAAAGCCGCGTGCAGCAAATGGTGCAGGAAGGCAAGCAGGCGGTGGCGCAACTGCACGCCGAAGTGAAGAAGTGCCACACGCGCATCGAGGAGGCTGAGCGGGCCGCGCTGATAGAGCCGCTCACCGGGCTCTCCAACCGCCGCGGCACCGAGGCCGCCATCGAATTCCGGCTGGCGCGGAAGCGCCGTTTCTCCCTGCTCATGCTGGACCTGAACGGCTTCAAAAAGATCAACGATACCTACGGCCACCCGGCGGGGGATCAGGTGCTGAAGCAGTTCGCGGCGGAGTTGAAACAGCTTTTCCGCGTAACCGACTGCGTTGGCAGATGGGGCGGCGACGAGTTCGTGGTGGTGCTGGACAGCGCGCAGGCCGAGGCCAACGATTACGCGGGGCGCGTGAAGCGTTGGGTGTTCCGCGACTACGCCCTCGGCGGCCCGGCGGACCAGCGCAAAGTGCGCGTGGACGCCGCGCTGGGAGCCGTCGAGTGGCGGCCCGGCGAAACCATGGCGGAGATGCTCGGCCGGGCCGATCGGCTGATGTACCAGCAGAAACAGTCGCGCATCGCCCCGGACCCCGCCACCGCGGCTCCCCCGTCCGGACCGGGTGGGGCGGCCAGGATGGGGCCGTAACGGGACGCTCATCCGCCGCCCGTCCGGACGAACACGCGCAGCCACGCGCGCTCTTCGACGTTGGCGCCAACCGGGTTGCGGATGGGCCGGCAAGCCGGGACAATATGGAACATATGCAAGCAACCATTGCCGGGATCGCCGCTATTCTGCTGGCCGGCGCGTCCAGCCTCGCCCAGCCTTACACCGCGCGGCAGACCGAGGACCACGGGGTCGCCGTCGTGCAATTGAGCGACGCGGCTCACGGCGTGGAGGTCTCGGCTGTGCCTTCTGTCGGCAACTGCGCCTACCAGATGAAGGTGCACGGCCAGAACATTCTGCACTTCCCCTATGCCGACGCCGGCGAGTTCGCGCGGCGCCCGGGGCTATGTGCCATTCCGCTTTTGGCGCCGTGGGCCAACCGGATGACCGAAGAGGGCTTCTGGGCCAACGGCAAGAAGTATGCGTTCAACCCGGGGCTGGGCAACCTGAACCCCGCCCTGGCAATGCACGGCGTGCTGAACAATTCGCCGTTGTGGCGCGTGACCCAGGTTGCCGCCGACGCGGATTCCGCTCGCGTCAGCAGCCGCCTGGAGTTCTGGAAGGAACCCGACCTGATGGCGCAGTGGCCGTTCGCCCACGAATACGAGATGACTTACAGCCTGGCCAACGGCGTCCTCGAAGTAAGGCTGACGGTCATCAACCTCAGCTCGCAGCCCATGCCGCTGCTGGTCGGGTTTCATCCGTACTTCCGCATTCCCGGCATCCCCCGCGACGAATGGGTGGCGCGCATTCCGGCGCGCCAGCGGGTGGTTGCCGACCGGCGGCTCATCCCCACCGGCGAGCGGCTGCCCATGGATCTGCCATCGCCGTTCGCGCTCAAGGGCCGCACGCTGGATGACGGCTTCATCGGCCTGGAGCGCGATTCCTCCGGCCGCGCGCACTTCTCCATCGAAGCCGCGGGCCGCGCCGTCGAGGCGATCTTCGGGCCGGAGTACCCGGTGGCCGTGGTCTGGGAGCCCGCGCCGCCGCCCGGCCAGACGCGCGATTTCATCTGCTTCGAGCCGATGACCGCCATCACCAGCGGCGTCAACCTGGCGCACGAGGGAAAGTACCCCGAGCTGCAGAGCATCCCCGCCGGCGGGCGCTGGACCGGGAGCTTCTGGGTGCGCGCCAGCGGTCTGTAGAAACCGGCCCGGAGCTACTTCCCGGGCGCGGAGAACTTCCGGGCGGCGTCGTCCAGCACCAGGACCCAGTCGTTGTCCTCTCCGCTGGAGGGAGGCTTG
>Ga0209039_10002301_pt1 | contig 16452 bp, 20 predicted proteins | sample BogFormECP12_OM1_FD_188238 | JGI IMG/M metagenome (GOLD analysis project Ga0209039, IMG submission 188238) | Bog forest soil microbial communities from Calvert Island, British Columbia, Canada - ECP12_OM1 (SPAdes) (version 2) | ecosystem: Environmental > Aquatic > Freshwater > Wetlands > Bog ... | reverse complement strand
ACGCGCACACGACATCGTTGCGCTCCGCCAGTGAGCCGTCGGGGCCGACCAGGAATTTGGGCACCAGAAACAATGAGATCCCCCGTGTGCCCTCCGGCGCATCGGGAAGGCGGGCGAGCACCAGGTGCACGACGTTCTCGGTCATGTCGTGATCGCCCCAGGTGATGAAGATCTTCTGGCCGGAAATCCGGTAGTGGTCGCCGTCGGGTGCGGCCTTGGTCCGGACCGCCGCCAAGTCGGAACCGGCTTGCGGTTCGGTCAGATTCATCGTGCCCGACCATTCGCCGCTGACGAGCTTCGGCAGATAGCGGGTCTTCAGCTCGTCGGAAGCGTGCGCCTTGATCGCCTCCATCGCCCCGGCGGTAAGCAGAGGGCAAAGCGCGAATGACATGTTGGCCGAGTTCCATATTTCCACGGCCGCCGCGGCCACCAGCCCCGGCAGACCCTGTCCGCCATATTCGGGATCGCCGCCGAGGCCGTTCCAGCCGTTGTCGACGAACCGGCGGTACGCTGCGCCAAAGCCGTCGGCCGCGACTACACCGTCCTTGGTCAAGGACGCGCCCCGCTCGTCACCTGGCTTGTTCAGCGGCGCGAGCACCTCGCTGGCGAGCCTCGCCGCCTCCTCGAGCACCGCCTCGGCCAATTCTGGCGTCACTTCCTCGTAGCCTGGCAAAGCGGCAAGGTTCTTCAGGCCGGCCAATTCGTTGATCACGAACCGCATGTCCTGCAGCGGTGCACGATACGCCGTCATAGGGTAGCTCCTCCTAAATCATGCTTCGTATTTGATGATCCTCCGGCAGAGCGCGGAGAGGGAGATGCGTCTCATGTACCTGCCCGCTGTCGTCCAGCAGCATGAGTTTTTTCCCGGGCTCCACTCGCTCCCAGATCTGTTCCAGGACAGGCAAAAACTCGCTATTGACCAGGATGACATCGTCTTCGGCGTGATTGATCGTGCAGAGGATTTGTTCCGGAGACAGCCGGACGTTGATGGTGTGCAGTACCGCCCCCATCATCGGCACGGCGAAGAAACATTCCAGATAGCGGGTGCTGTCCCAATCCATTACACCGACCGTGTCGCCCGGCCTGACACCCAGGCCGGCGAGGGCCGAGGCCAGCCGTCCCACCCGCTCGCCGAACTCGCGGTAGGCCATTCGTCTGTTGTCGGCATACACGATCTCCTGCTCCGGAGCCCGGGTCACCCCTGACTTCAACAGTTCCTTTATCAGCAGTGGGTAGCCATACGCCGACGCCGTCCGCCCGATAGGTTTGCCGATCATTAGACTTCCTCCCTCCTGTGCCGCCAGCCGGCTCACCCCTGGTTCGGCCGTGCTGGTTCTTAAAGCGGGCTTCGGCCGGTTTGTCACGAATCTCCTCTGCTCATATTTTTTACACGGCCAGCGCTTGGCGAGTCTGTCGCGGGGCGCCGGGCCGGCTTTAACCTCGATCAAGTGGAAGATATTTGTTTCGGTCCCCCGGGGGATCGAGCGATTCAATTTGGGGGCCCCAACGGGACGCGGACGGCGGAGCCGCGCTCGACATGCGTCGGGAGGCGCCGCGCCGCTTGGCTGCCTGGAACCAAATGATTATCGGCAACAGCCGCAACTTCTCACGACCAAGGTCCTGCCGCCACGAGGTGCGGCAGGGCAAGGCGGGTGCGGGGTTTGGCAAGACCCCTCTGGCAGTCGCTCGGGCAGAGCTATTCCAGCTGGCTGGGAGTTCAGTCGCCTGGCTTGCTCTCGTTGCCGACGACGACGAGCCTGCACGATTTCTCCGCTAGGTATCCCATGCGTTGCGCCGCGCTTGCGATGGCGTTGGCGAGGCAACAATCAATCTGATCTCGGACATATCCTTGGCCCCCCCGATACGATCACTTCCACCAGGATCAACGGGCCGGGTGACATTGAGCATGAGGTCGAATGAGGTCTATTTGTTTTCGATGATTACCACAGCGTAAGAGATCCAGAGATACGTGATGCGGTATCGTATTTGTTGAGAAATGCCCCTGCCCAATTTCAATGGGTCCTGACCACGGGCTGAGATCCTCCCGTATTGGCTCTCGCCATAGATGTGGCGATGAACTTCTCGCTGATCCTGGTGCCAGACCTGAGCACCCTTCCTCGGGAACACGGTCTTCACGCTCAAGAGCCATGCCATTTCAGGAGGCTTGAGCAATCCTAACTTCCCGCGTAAGACAGATGGTCTATGTCATACGGGAAATGACAACTAAGATTGCTTGCCGACACCGAGCCGCCCACCGTTCTGGCGGCGTATTCTCGAGTATCGTTCGAGCGAGGTTGACATGGAGTTGCGACTGATTTCGCCAGGCAGAAACCCGCCCACCGATCTCCATGCAGTGATCGAGATCCCGCTCGGCGGTGTCCCGGTCAAATACGAGATGGACAAGGAATCGGGTGCGCTCTTCGTCGACCGCTTCCTCCATACCGCGATGTTCTATCCAGGCAATTACGGGTTCATCCCGCAGACGCTTTCGGATGATGGCGATCCCTGCGACGTACTGGTGATTAGCCAGTTTCCGGTGGTGCCGGGTGCGGTCATCCGCTGCCGGCCGGTCGGTGCCTTGGTGATGGAGGACGAGCACGGAGGGGACGAGAAGATCGTTGCCGTTCCGGTCGATGATCTCAACCCCTTCTATGCCGGGATCCGCAGCTACCGCGACCTGCCGCCGGTGATGTGCGAGCAGATCGCCCATTTCTTCCAGCATTACAAGGATCTGGAGAAAGGAAAGTGGGTCTCGGTAGGCAGCTGGCTCGATACCGAGGCGGCCGAGGAGCTGGTGACGGAAGCGATCGAGCGCGCGCAGATCAAGGCTTGAGATTTTTCGGTGCGGCAATGGCCCGTTCGAAGCAGCTGCGCCAAAACGTCTTCTTGAAGGTGGCTTGATAGGTTTGCCGCCCGACCAGATCACGGGCGCTGAGCGGAAGGCATGGGTTAGGCGATCTGGCTGCCGGCCAACCGGGTGTTGCAGCAAAAGATCGCCGTGGAATAGATGCCTACCGGCAGACAGTCGCAGCTCCTCGCCACCAGATTCTGCCGCCCCGCGGCGCGCCGAAGCTGATAGAGTGGCCCCGGTTGCTCGGCCTGATCGCGCAGCTTGGAGGAGAAGCAGCTCACCGTGATCAAGGCGGCTGCGGGCTTCCCGGCGGGCACCCTTCACTCCCGGCAGCAAGGCGCCGCGCGTCTGGCCGTGTCGGCGCGAACCAGAAACGTACGGGATCGTGATCACCGACTGCGCGCCAGTCTCGTCCAGTGGCTGCAGCGCGAAGACCGGGTAACGTGGCGCCAGATCGTTGAACGACTCCACCGCCGATCCCTTCGGGACCGGGAAGAAGCGCTGGACCTCGCCGGCGAAGCGGTCGAGATATGCCTTGAGAATGGGTGGACGCATGTCGGGTGGAAGCTCGCGCGCATGGTAGCGGCGGCGGCGCATCGCACGGACGAGCGTGACCTCACCCGCCGTCCGAGCATTGCGCACCCAATTGGAGTTGCCGCGGGCGCAGACCAGGTAGCGCTGCCCTTCGAGATCGAGCGGATCCACCGGCAGCGAGATCGTCCGGCCGCTCTTTCGCCCTCGGACTTCGAGTACGTAGAAGTGGCCCCGGATCAGGCCAACCCATACGAGAAACACGAGCGTACGTCCCAGGATGCGCTCGAGGGCGTCCGGCCTGAGATAGTCTGAAGCATTCATCTTTCGCGCGATTCCGAGGGGCCGTCGCCGAAGGATCCCAATCCGTTGATCCCGTCACGTGGCGGGTTGTGAACCCGACCAAGCTTTTTTGGCCTGACGGAGACACGATAGCGCCCGCGGGTTGCCGCGATAGGCTGGCGGCTATCGCACACGCGCGACCGGCTGGTCCCGTGCAGCATGTTCACCGACGCGCGGCTCCCGCAAGTTTGACCCTCGGGCCGAGCTGGAGCCCGTTCACTCGACGCTCGCGATGTCGTATAGCCGATGCAGTCGTTCGGAAAACCAAGTGGTCAGCCGGTTCGCCGGCACCTCCTGGGCAAGCTCGGTCGAGGCGGTCAGTTGACCCGCGGCTTGACGCTGCGCCAATGCGCGGCAGAGCCCCTGAGAGACTTCCGCGCGTGCTTCCAGAATCGGCGAGAGGTCGTCTTTTTCCAGCTCGTACACCGTGGCGGGGATCAGCGCGCTGATCTTTGCCGTAGCGGGAGCTCCGGTCAGCATCCCGATTTCGCCGTAGTGGTCGCCCGGCCCAATCCGCATCAGCTCGATCTCGCCTTCGCTTTCCTCGCGCGTAAACGACAGGACGCCGGTACCGACGATGAACAGCGAGTGCAGCACCGTTCCCGGTTCGACCAATGTCTCGCCCTGGTCGTAGGATTTCTGCTTGAGCTTGGCCGCGATTGCCTTGCGCTCTTCGGTCGTCAAGCTCGCGAATATGGCGACTAGCTCGAGCAGCCTTTCGCGACCCGTCGTCAATTTCGGGGAGGCTTGATCCCCGTTAACCGGCTCAGGCTGATTCTGAGCCGTGGCCAAGTCGATGCCGGCGGCGGCGAGGTGGCGGAAAATCAGATCGAATAATTGGTTCTGCGCGCGCGTCGACGAAGCCAGCTCCTCGACGAAGAAGGTTATTTCGAATTCGGTGCAGGTGGCATTGATCGACTTTATCGTGACGCTCGGGGCCGGCGTCGCGACGATCAGCCGACAGTTCAGGATGGCGTGCTCGAGGATTTCGGTACCGGTCGCGGGCGGCGTCTTGGCATCGAGCTGAACGGTGATCGTCACCCCATGAATCCCGGAGGGAGAGCTGACGTTGACGATCTTCGACTTGGCGATCGTGCTGTTGGGAACGATCGCGAGATCGCGCTTCCCGGTCAGGACATGCGTCGCGCGCCAATTCAGTTCGATGACCCGGCCATCGATTCCGCCTTCGAGACTGATCCAGTCGCCCGGTCGGTAGGGTCGGCTAAAACTCAGCACAACGCCGGAAAACACGTCGCCCAAGGTGCTCTGGAGTGCGAGGCCGAGAATGATCGCGACCGCACCCGAGGTCGCGAGCAGGCCCTGGATCGGGAGATCGAAAACATAGGCGATGATAGCGAAGGCGGCGATAAGATAAATCAGCCCGGCGATCAAGTCCTGGATCAGCTTGCCCTCGCGCGGTCGATGTTCGACGATAACGAAGGCGCGCAGAAAGCCGACCAGGAACCAGGCTGCGAATAGCCACCAAGCGACTTTGAGGGCGCCATGGACCGCATCGAGAAACGGCGAGCCGGTCAACCGCAGCGGCTGGTAGGGGACGATATCCGCTCTCACCAGAACCACAGTCAAAAGAATCAAGGTGATGACGCGGATGACAGCCCGCACGATGGGATAGTTCTTGAATAGAAAATGCGCAGCCAGCCCGCCGAGCACCATCAGACCGAAAGCAACAACGAGGGAGTCGTGCTCGGCCTCCATTAAAACCGAAAAATCGATCATCCTGATCCTTCCCTCGTATACGCCGTCCGCCGCAGATTTATAGCAGCAGGTCTTCAACCGGCAACGCCGAGGAGGATGAGAGCCTCCAGCAGCGCGAAGGACGACGCCGCGGTGAACCGGAAATCCCCGAAGCGCGCGACCGCCCTCGACGCGTTAGGGCGTCCGCGGCTCCGGGGGTCGGCGGGGCATCGGCCGGCAGCAAGCCGAACCGGTAGGTCAGGCTCGCCACGAAATTGTTCGTGTTGGCGCCCGTGCGATAGTGGAGGGCCGAATTGGGAACCCGAATGTCGATTCGGTCGTCGCCAGATAGCGGTAGTCGAGGTCGAGGGTGAGAACAGGGCTGATGTCATAACGCAAGCCGCCGATCGCCTGATAAGCGAATTGCCAGCTGCTGTCGTTGAACACCAGTCCGCGGCTGGGGACCTTGAGGCCGTCGAAGACGTTCATTGCGCCGATGCCGACGCCGATATGCGGCATTATCGGCCAGCCGGTCGAGAAGTCGTAAAGGACGTTGGTCATTATCGAATTGGTATGTCGGTTGCCGCTGACCCCATTCGAGCTATCGGGAGACGGCGCGCGTTCTCGGCCTGCCGATCGGCACGGTGATGTCGCGGCTGTCACGGGGTCGGGAGCACCTACGCCAATATTTGAACGGGGATCACATCTACAGCCGAAAGCGGGCCATGACAGTCACCTGACCCGCTATTCGAAATTTGGTCAAGGCTGGTCCCAGCCAAAAGGTCGTAACTTTCTGCTTCTCGGGGGGGATGGGATAGGTGTCCCATGAACGGCCATCCTATCCACCAGGGCCATCACGAGACCGTCAAGCGCCTGCGGCGCGCCGAAGGTCACTTGCGCAGCATCATCGGCATGATCGAAACGCAGCGGCCGTGCCTCCTCGTCGCCCAGCAATTGCACGCGGTCGAGAAGGCCATTGCGCAAACCAAGAAGACGTTGATCCACGACCATATCGAGAACTGCCTGGAGCAGACGGTCGGCCCGTTGGCGCGCGAACAGCGCGGCCCGGTCGAAGAGTTCAAGGCGACCACAAAGTATCTCTGAGGGTTGTCGGCCATGGGCTCGCTAACAGACCTGCTGCAACCGGGCGCGGCAGCCGGCTGGCTGCTGCTGCCGAGCGCCCTGGTGCTCGGCGTCCTACACGGCTTGGAGCCGGGACACAGCAAGACCATGATGAGCGCCTTCATCATCGCCGTCCGGGGTACCGGAGCTCAGGCGGTGCTCCTGGGGCTCGCGGCGACCATCTCGCACACCTCGGTAGTGTGGGTTTTGGCCCTGATCGGCGTGCATTTCGCCAGCCAATATAATAGCGCCGTTGCAGCGCCCTATTGCCAAATGGCGTCGGCATTCCTGATTATCGTTATCGCTCTGTGGATGCTCGGGCGGACCGGGCAAGAGCAACTGCGGCTGCGCGCCGCAGTGCATCAGCATGCCCATCGTCATGACCATGGTCAGCATCACTCACATCGGGACGCCCATGTGCTGGCCCATGCCGACAAGATCCGGCGCCGGTTTGTTTCCGGGAATGTGACGACGGGTCAGATCGTCATGTTCGGGCTCTCCGGCGGGCTGATCCCGTGCTCGGCTGCGATCGCAGTGCTGGCGCTGTGCCTTCAGGTAAATCATATCTGGCTCGGGATCGCGTTGGTCTTGTGCTTCAGCATCGGACTCGCGATCACACTGATTGCGGCAGGAATGACCGCGGCACTAGGAATGCCATCTCTCGCGCCGCTGGCCGGGTTTGGGCGAGCTTGCCGACGCCCTATGTCTCCGGCATCGTCATGATCGGCTTAGGAATCTACGTCGATCGGCGGAGCTGGATGAGCGTTCCGACCGCCCTCTGACGGTTCTCGCCATGCCTCACACGAAGCCGAGTCCGCCCAATACTCCCGCTGCCGCCAGAATCCACAGCGGATTGAGGCGCGTCCCTAGCATCATCCCTATCGCAGCGGCAGTAACCAACGCACTCTGCCACCCGATATCCGCGGCTCGGGCCATCACATAGCCGCCGGCGATGACGAGCCCGATCGTCAACGGCGCAAGGCCGCGGCGTACCACCTGCTGCCACGGCCGATCGCGGAACCGGTCCCACAGGCGGTAGGCGCTGTAATAGATCAGGCAGGGCGGTCCGAAGGTCACGAGCGCACTGATGATACCGCCCGATATTCCGCCCACCTTCAACCCGACAAAACTCATCATCCAGGATCATGTTGGGCCCGGGGCACGACTTGCGAGATTGCGAAAAAATCGGCGAACTCCCGGTCGGTCACCCAGCCGTTGGCCGTGACGAAGTTATGAACATCCGGGAGAACCGTCGGGAGCCCGCCAAAGCTGATCGACGAGAGCAGCGCGAGATGCGCGGCCAGTGCAATAGATGCAGATGGGCTTTTCATCAGGCTCTCGCGCTTGCGATACCGGCGACGGCGATGCTGATCGCCGCCAAGCCGAGCAAAACGACGAGCAGCGGCAGCTTGACGAACGCCATGCCGGTGAAGGCAAGGGCGGCAAAGAGCAACGCCGTCCGTCGACTACGGTGCGGCATCAGCAGCCGGATCCCGGTCGCCATCATCAGACCGGTTGCCGCGGCGGAAAGCCCGCCTAGAATGTTCTGCAGCACCGCGAGGTGAGCGAAGTGAAGGTAGAGGCCACCAAGCGACAACCCGATTGCCCAAGGTATCAGAATGAAACCCGCAACGGCGGCCACCGCTCCGAACACCCCGCGGAGCTTCGATCCGACACGAGTCGTTATGCCGACGATATTCGGTCCCGGCATGAACTGGCGTAGGGTTTAGATTTCGGCGAACTCCTGATCGTTCACCCATCGTTGTCGTTCAACGACGACGCGTCGCGCCCAGACGAGCCCACCGCCGAACCCGAGAAGAGAGACCCTGAGGAAGCCGACAAACAGCGCTCCAAGCGTGACCCGCCCGGGATAACTCGCGCGTCCACCGGACCCTTGCGGGTAAATAGGGTTCAGGTCAGATAGGAATGAATGATTTCGATCAGCTCCTCGGCGGCATCGGCTTTGAGCGGATCGGCCTCGCCATCGGCCGGCGATAGATATTCCCGCACGTGTTCCTCCAGCACCTCGGCCATCAGCCCGTTGATCGCGCCGCGCGCTGCGGTGATGCGCTGGAGCACGTCCGAACAGCTCGCCTCGCCGGTAAGCGCGCGTTCGATCGCATCGACCTGACCGCGCAGCCGGCGCACTCGATTGACCAACCCCCGCTTGTCACGGCGCGGGCGTGGTGTTGAACCGTCTTCGTTCGTATGGCTCATCTGTCTGATCTCGAAGAGCTCTCCCGATGCGATGTTACACGGATCGCAGTCATTTCGTCGAATTGGGCATCGACAGGATCACCCTCGCTGATACGGATGTGGGTATAAATGGGCTTGGCGCTCAGCGGAGCGGCGATATGAGGGGAATGTCTCATAAAATCGAAATTGGGAAGAGGCTTCGCCGCAGATACCATGGATGGTATTAATCTATGAACCGCGCCGTGCAGCTGGCAGTCACCGTCATTATCGGCACCGCACCGCTCGCGGTGGCTCGAGTGGGGATAGAGCATACCCAACACCGACCCTGAGCTATGCGCCCCCAGCCCGCCCGGCGCTTCCATGTGCGCACTCTTTCCGGAAGCCATTCTCGGTCTCCCGCCCTCCTCGCCCTGGCGGCGATCGGCTTTCTGTGCTGGCCAATGATGTGCGGTGCCCAAATGATCGGTCCGACGCCGCAACCTCAAGGCATACCCGTCACCCCGGAACAGGCGGAGCAGGTGGAGCCGGAGAACTGGGCCATCCACGGTCAGGCAACGATTACCTGGTTGCTGCAACCTGCCTTCCGGTCGCCGTATCAGGGGCCCCATAGCCTCAGCCCTGCCGCCAACGGCAGGGAAACGATCGATGCGACGCTCTATGCCGGTGTCCGGCCGTGGCCGGGTGCTGAAATTTGGATCAATCCGGAGGTCGACCAAGGGTTTGGGCTCAGCGGCACCTTTGGCGCCGCGGGATACCCCAGCGGCGAAGCCTTCAAACTAGGCAAGGCGGAGCCTTATGTTCTGATCCAGCGCGGGTTTCTTCGCCAGACCGTAGATTTGGGCGGAGAGACTGAAAAGCTCGAACCCGACCTCAACCAGCTCGGCGGCACTCAGACCGCCAACCGCCTAGTGTTTACGATTGGCAAATACTCGATCGTCGATATCTTCGACACCAACACCTATGCACACGACCCGCGCAACGACTTTCTGAACTGGTCGATCATCGACCAGGGTGCGTTCGACTATGCGGCGAACCCGTGGGGCTACACTTACGGCGCCGCGGGCGAATGGTACCAGGACTGGTGGGCCGTCAGGGCCGGCGTGTTCGATCTGTCGCAAGCGCCGAACTCGATCGCGCTGTCCAACGGCTTCGGCCAAGGGCAATTCGTGGCCGAGCTGGAGGAGAGGCATCGGCTGCGGGATCAGCCGGGCAAGCTCAAGCTCCTCTATTGGCTCACCCGCGGCAATCTCGGAACCTATCTCGACGCGATCTCGCTGGGCGAGGCTACCGGTACAACGCCGTCGACCGGTGCCGTCCGAAGTTTTCGCACCAAGGATGGTGTCGGGCTCAATCTCGAACAGCAGCTCGCCGTCGATTTTGGCGTCTTTGCTCGCGCCAGCATTTCCCAAGGCGCCGTGGAGGAGGTCGATTTCACCGACATCAACCAGTCGATCTCGGCGGGTCTCTCGCTGACCGGCTCGCGCTGGGGGCGGCCCGACGACACGGTCGGATTGGCCGGCGCAGCCAATCGGATCTCGCATCAGGGCAAACTGTATCTCGCCGCCGGCGGTCTGGGCGGGATCATCGGCGACGGCCAATTGCCGAATGCTGGCCCCGAGCAGATCCTCGAAACATACTACCGGATCGCTATATCTGGCTTCGCCCACTTCACGGCCGGCTACCAGTTCATCAACAATCCGGCTTACAACCGCGACCGCGGTCCCGTATCGGTTTTCTCCCTTCAGCTTCACCTACAGTACTGATCGGCCCATTCATCTGGCGGCATCGACCGCCTGTGATCAGCTATTCGCCAACCCGGCGTAATCGATTGGGGCCTAAGCGCCGCGGATCGTGCTGGCGACGGTACCTTTGACGCTGAGCATAATTATGAGGGTGCATATGGAACCGATCGGCGGACTCGGCACGCTTTGCGCCGGGCATTAAAGCTTTGGAAATGGCTCCGATATCGACATTTCCCCCATTGACAACCCGGCGGAAGGAGCATACCTGGCACGGTATCTTTGGGCATCTCGCTCAAAGGTGTGCGTTCAACAGCAACCGAACGATGGAACCTCGATCTAGCAACACTCCCGCGGAGCCTCCCAGTCGCCTCGTCGCGACCGGCTTTTCGGGCCACCCGCCCCGGGTGATACGACGGGGTCCCTCGATCGGGCCACTATTGCGATCGCAATAGAGGTCCGCCGCTAGGGGCAGCCCGCCGCTCCGCCCGGGTCGGTACGTCACCAACCTGGGAATGGAGGGATCAGACATGGCTGCCCTGGTAAGGCACGACGCCGCCATAGAGGTGGTGTTTCCCCGCGATGATACAGAGATCCGGGCGGATGCGGCAGAAATCGCCCGCCTTTACGACGCCCTCGATTACGTCAGCGAAAAAGACAATCCGCGCACAGCGCGCCTGTTCGCCTGCGGGCGAAGCAAGATCGCGCAAAAGCTGATCGAAGAGGCCGGCGAAATCGCTCTCGCTGCAGCGCGTCACCGTTCGCGCAGTGTCGTCCGCGAGAGCGCCGATCTTATCTACCAGCTGGTCGTGCTGTGGCACGAATGCGGCATCGCCCCGGATGAAATCTGGGCCGAGATGCGCTGCCGCGCCGACAAGCTCGGCATCGCCGAAAAACTGCCGAAATCGCCCGGTCGCCGCGCGGCGGCCGAGTGCGGTCAATGAGGAGGGCAGCGATGTCCTCCGTCGGCGAATTCGTCACGGCAGAGCTCCGCACCGCTGTGCTCGACGATGCCCATATCGGCCACATCAACGGTGCGCTCGGGACGATCCTGCAGGGCGACGTGGCTCCGCGGACCGGCTGGCTTGCCAAGCTGAAGACATTGCTGGCGATCATCGGACCGGGTCTGATTGTCATGGTCGGCGACAACGACGCCGGCGCCTTCGGCACCTATACGCAAGCCGGCCAGGACTACGGCACGACCCTCTTATGGACGCTCGGGTTGCTGATCCCCGTGCTGTATGTCAATCAGGAGATGGTGCTGCGGCTCGGCGCGGTTTCCGGGGTCGGGCACGCCCGGCTCATCCTCAAGCGCTTCGGCAAATTCTGGGGCGCCTTCAGTGTCATCGACCTTTTTTTGCTCAACGCGCTGACGATCGTCACTGAGTTCATCGGCATCAGCCTGGCGCTCGGTTATCTCGGGGTTTCGAAGCCGCTGGGGGTTGTCGTTGCGGCGGTGCTGATCATGGTTGCGGCCGGCACCGGCAATTTCCGGCGTTTCGAGCGGTTCTCGCTACTGCTTGTCGTCGGCTACTCGTTCCGGTGCTTCTGATGGTGCATCCGCCCGTCGGTCAGATGCTCGGCGACTTTCTGGTGCCGAGGCTTCCGCAGGGCGGCTTCCGAGGAGGCCGATTGAGCGAGGTGATGCTGCTGATCATCGCGATCGTCGGAACGACCGTGGCGCCCTGGCAGTTGTTCTTTCAGCAAAGCTACGTCATCGACAAGCGAATTTCCCCGCGCTTCATCCCGTACGAGCGCGCGGATCTGTGGATCGGCATCGTGTTCGTGACGGTCGGCGCCGTCGCGCTGATGGCGATCGCCGCGTCGACCTTTGCCGGGCACCCTGGCTTCGGCGTTCAGCGACGCCAGAGGCGTCGCTGTCGGCCTGGAAAGACATGCCGGAAAGGTCCCTGCGGTGCTGTTCGCGCTGGCACTTATCGACGCCTGCATCATCGGTGCGGCGGCCGTGTCGCTGTCGACCGCCTACGCAATCGGCGACGTGCTCGATCTGCGCCATTCGCTGCACGGCAAGCCGACCCAAGCAAAGGCGTTCTACGGGGTGTATTGCGGCCTAATCGCGCTCGCCGCTGCACTGGTCCTGACCCCGGGCACCCCGCTCGGGCTGCTGACCAACGCAGTGCAGACGTTGGCCGGCGTGCTGCTGCCGAGTGCGACGGTTTTTCTGTTGCTGCTTTGCAATGACAAAGCGGTGCTCGGCCCTTGGGTAAACACGCGAGGCCTCAACCTCTTTACCGGCTCGGTGATCGCCGTCCTGGTGATGCTCTCGATCATCCTGACGGCTTCTGTCCTCTACCCGGAGATAAGCGGGGAAACAATCATCGCCGTGCTGGTCGGCGGCGGCCTCGCTGCGCTGGTCATTTATCTCATCTTCGGCGGTATCCGTCCGTCCGTTGAAGCAACCGTCGAGCCGGCCCCGCGGTCATTGCGCAGTCCTTGGCGGATGCCGCCGCTGCCTGAACTGCCGCCCCGGCAGCTGACCACGCTCAATCGGGTCTGGCTGCTCGTTTTACGGGCCTATCTGATCGTCGCGGCCGGTCTCGTCCTCCTGCGTATCCTTACCCTCGTCACGGGTGGGACTTGACCATGCCGCTCCCGCCCGGGACCCTTATCCGTCGGCAAGCGCGGCGATCGCGCTTGTGGACTCCCTCGACGCGCGAGCTTTGGTGCCGTGCTCTAATTCTCGCTGCATCGCGGGACTCCCAAGCATCGGCAGGAAGTGAACCTGCGATGCCGCGTTCACCGAGATCGTGGTATAGCCGCCGCACACAGGCACCCCCGCCCTGACCATCGTCCGCCCAGGCGATGGGAAGAGCCGAGCCGGGAGCGCCGGGAGCGCCCGAATGATTGGACGGAAATGTCGGGCACACTGATACTGCTGCAGCTCGGCGGCTATGTCGGTCTGCTCCTTTGGGGCACCCACATGGTCACCACCGGCGTCGAGCGCGGCTTTGGTGCCGAGCTCCGCCAATGGCTCGGCCGGCGCCTGTCACAGCCGGGAAGAGCGGCTCGTCTGCGCGCCGTGATGGTCGGGCTCGCGGTGACCGCGGTGCTGCAGAGCAGCACTGCGACAGGGCTGATGGCAACCTCGTTCGCCGCGCGCGGCGCGCTCGACCTGGCGCCGGCGCTCGCCGTGATGCTCGGGGCCAACCTCGGCAGCACCTTGATCACCCAAATCTTGGCCTTCGACATCGCTGCGGTGGCGCCGGTGCTCGTGCTGTTCGGCGTCGTCCTGTTCCGTTCATCGGCGGATGGGCAGGTCAAGAACCTCGGCCGGGTGGGCATCGGCCTCGGGCTGATGCTCCTCGCTCTCGGCGCACTCGGCCACCGGTGGAGACGGCGCCCGCCTTGCGAACCGTGCTGGCGGTGCTGATCGCCGGAGCGCTGACCTGGGCGTGCCACTCGAGTGTCGCCGTCGTCCTGTTGATCGCCTCGCTCGCCGCCTCGGGCGTGATCGCGCCCGCGGCGTCGTTGGCTCTTGTCCTCGGCGCCAATCTCGGCGGCACCTTGCCGCCGCTCTTCGAGGCCGGCTCGGGGGTGGCGCGCCGTCTCCCGCTGGGCAATTTGCTGGTCCGCGGGACTGGCTGCGTCGTCGTCCTGCCGCTTCTGGCGATGATTGCCGGGCTGCTCGCACACATCGAATCGGCCCCGGGGCGCCTCGTCGTCAATTTCCACACCGCCTTCAACTTGGTGCTCGCGGTGTTGTTCCTGCCTTTCACCGATCGTCTCGCGGCGCTCCTCATCCGCTTTATTCCCGACCCGCCCCGACCGGCTGACCCGGGAAAGCCCATCCATCTCGAGCCCGCCGCGCTCGACAGCGCGAGCGTGGCGTTGGCAAATGCGGCGCGCGAGACCTTGCGCATGGCCGATATGTTCGAGGGCATGCTGCGCGGATCGATCGAAGTCTTCCGTTCGGGCGACCGCCGGCGCGCGGCCGACATCTCGCGCACCGAGCGCATCATGGATCGGCTCGGCGCCGCGATCCGCCGCTATCTCGCCGATATCGGCGATGAGCAGCCGCTCGATGACGAGGACGAGGGCGCGCGCGGCCAGGAGATCTTGTCGGCGGTGATCAACCTTGAGCACGCCGGCGATATAGTCGCGAACAATCTCTTGGAGTTCGCCGCACGGCGCGCGCGGCGCGGCGGCGGTTTCGCTCCGCAGGAGCTCGACGCGATCGCCGCGATGCACGCCGAGCTGGTCGAGAGTCTGCGGCTCGGCCTGACGGTGTTTCTGCGCGGCGATGCCGCGTTGCGCGAGGCGCGACAGCTGGTCGTGCGAAAACGGCTGCTGCGCCGTTTAGAGGCGGAGGCGGCGGATACGAACATCCGCTCGCTGCACGGCACCGCAGAGGGACCCGACACGGTCCTTGCCGCCGGTGTCGACAGCGGCATCTTTCTGCGCATCGTGCGAGACTTGCGCCGCGTACACTCCCACATCGCCGCGCTCGCCTACCCTGTCCTCGAGCGTGCGGCCGGGGGTGCGGATCGCAGCGCCACTGCGCCGGTCGGCGACACGAGACTCGTCGCCGAGACGGCGCCGGTTACCGATCCCGGCGACCCCCACTGAAGAGCCCAGTCACCGCGGCGCTCGGGGCCTTATTCGCTGTGCTCGCAGCCAGCCCGTTTTGTTGTTTTCGCTCCCTGAGGACCGTGCCGTTTTCGTTGATCGGCGATCCCGGTTTCGTTGTTTCCCGAAGTCGCCAACTCCGACCCAACCGCTTGATCGAACGGGTCATTCTGGGCAGCGAACCCGGTGTTTCGGGGATCTCAGCGCGATTTTCGTTGTATTTTGTCCCGGCGCGTCTCGCCACCGATACTCTGCGCCCGGGACGGACCCCGGGCAGATTCCGTGGGCATCCGAGGCACGAGTACGAAACAACACCGTGGAGGCGCGGAACCGGTCCGCGTGTGGGGGGTCGTCGCCTTGACCGATCGTCGGCCTGGGAATATTTGACCGGTGTCGTTGCGACAGGTCCCTCAATGAGAGCCGTCGTTGTCATTTTCCCGGGGTCGAACCGTGAGCGCGATGTCTGCGCTGCACTCGCGCTCGTCACCGGGCACGAGCCGGTCCGCGTCTGGCACCGCGACGCGGCCCTGCCCGAAACCGATCTGATCGTCCTCCCCGGCGGCTTCGCCTATGGCGACTACCTCCGCTGCGGGGCAATGGCAGCTCATTCGCCGGTGATGCGCGAGGTTCGTGAGCGGGCGGCCAAGGGCACGCCGGTCCTCGGCATCTGCAACGGATTTCAGATCCTGGCGGAAGCAAGGATGCTGCCAGGCGCCTTGCTACCGAACCGCTCGCTGCGCTTTACCTGTCGCGATATTCACCTACGCGTCGAAAACAACCAGACGATCTTTACTTGCGGCTACGAAGCAGGGCAGACGATCCGGGTGCCGGTCGCCCATCATGACGGCAACTACACCGCCGACCCCGATACGCTCGACCGGCTCGAGGACCGGGGCCTTGTCGCTTTCCGCTATTGCGGGCCGGATGGTGACCTTTCCGAGGCAGGAAACTTCAACGGCTCGGCGCGCGCGATCGCCGGCATCTTCAACAACAGCCGCACCGTGCTCGGCCTGATGCCGCATCCCGAGAATGCCGTCGACCCCCTGCTCGGCGGCACCGACGGCAGGGCGTTCTTCGAGGGCCTCGTGGGCGCATTGCAGTGAAGGGTGGCAGCAATGTCACCCTTGCCCTTGCTGCGGAACACGGGCTGACAGAGGAGGAGTTCGACCGCGCGGTCGGAATTCTCGGGCGTACGCCGAATATGACCGAGCTCGGCATCTTTTCGGCGATGTGGAGCGAGCACTGCTCGTACAAATCATCGAAGGTTTGGCTCAAGACCTTGCCGACCACGGGGCCGCGCGTCATCTGCGGCCCAGGCGAGAACGCCGGCGTTGTCGACATCGGCGACGGCGACGCGGTCGTGTTCAAAATCGAGAGCCACAATCACCC
>Ga0209039_10002300_pt1 | contig 16454 bp, 17 predicted proteins | sample BogFormECP12_OM1_FD_188238 | JGI IMG/M metagenome (GOLD analysis project Ga0209039, IMG submission 188238) | Bog forest soil microbial communities from Calvert Island, British Columbia, Canada - ECP12_OM1 (SPAdes) (version 2) | ecosystem: Environmental > Aquatic > Freshwater > Wetlands > Bog ... | reverse complement strand
ATGGTCCAGCATCGAAGGTTGCGGGGCTCGCTGCCGCCCCGCGCCTCCTGAGGTCGCCTCATGGCCGCTACCTCCCCCGCGCCGGCTGCCCCGCCCTCCCCCGGCCCGGCCCCCTCGGTCACTCCGGCCCCCGCCGCGCATCCCCGTCTCGGGGAGCTCCACGATTCCGGGACCGTCCGCAAGGAGTCGGTGGACGCCGACCGATGGGTCGCGACCGGCCTCGTGAAGGTGACCGGGGATACGCACGTCGGGGAAGGACACCTCGACGGGACCATCTCGCTCGGCGGGCAGCTCGCCGCCACCACCGTGCGATTTCGGGGAACGCTCGATGTGGGGGGCGCGCTGAACGCGAGCGGCCCGCTGGTCGGGTCCGGCCTGCTGAGGGCCGGTTCGACGGTCCACGCCGGGTCGGCGGACCTCAAGGGGACGGCCCGCGTCGCGGGGGCACTAACGGTCGACCGGGACCTCCTCGTGCGCGGCAATCTCACCGCCCCGTCGCTCACCGTGGGGACCCTTGACCTCGAAGGGGAGGCCCACGTGGAGGGCGACGTCACGGGCCTTTCCGTTCAGGCCCGTCTCACGGACAACTCCGCGTTCGGCGCCGTTCGCGCGCGGACGGTGAGCCTGCGGGGAAAATTGCCGAACCTCGTCGAGAAGGTGCTCGGCCGACGTGTCACGGTCACGGTCGAGCGGGTCGAGAGCGACGAGGCCGAGTTCGAGGGGGTCGACGTGGACTTCGTCCGGGCCCCTCGGATCACGCTCGGTCGCGACGCGCACGTCACCGAGTACGAGGGAACGATCGTGGAGCGTCATCCGTCGAGTCGCGTGGGATTCGAGTCGAGGAGCCCGCCCCCTCACGGCCTGCGCCGGTAGGCGGGCGGAGCCGCTCGCCTTTATCTTTCCCGGCTACGTCGCGGCCGCCCATGACGGCGGAGGAGGAGACCACTTCGGAAGCTCCTTCCCCCCTCGCCGTGCAGGCCCGCGTGCTCTCCTACTGGGAGACGACGGGCGTCCCGGCGTCCGTTCTCGAGGGCCGGCCGGACGGGCCGCTGTTCCGCTTCACCGAGGGACCTCCTACTGCGAACGGCGCCCCGCACGTCGGGCACCTCGTGGCCCGGATCCTGAAGGATGTCGAGCTTCGCTACCGACGGATGACGGGGCGGCATCTCGTGAGTCCCATGGCGGGATGGGACTGTCATGGTCTGCCCGTCGAGCTCGAGATCGAGAAGCGCCACGGCCTGAAGTCGAAGAAAGAGATCGAGGCGTTCGGGGTCGAGCGGTTCTGCGAGGACTGCCGTACCGGCACCCTCGAGGTCGCGTCGCTCTGGCAGGAGATGAGCCGGCGCCTTGGCTACTGGCTCGACTACGACCACGCCTACCGGACGATGGACCCGCCGTACATCGAGAGCGTCTGGTGGTCGCTGAAGACGCTCTTCGACCGTGGCCTCCTCGAGAAGGGGCACTACGTCCTCCCGTACTGTCCGCGCTGCGAGACCCCGCTCTCCTCGCACGAGGTGGCCCAGGGCTATCGGGAGATCACCGACCCGTCGATCACCGTGCGCTTCCCCCTCCTCGGATCGTCCGGCCCGGGACGCGACCTCCTTGTCTGGACGACCACGCCCTGGACCCTCCCCGCGAACCTCTTGGTCGCGGTGCGCACCGACCTCGAGTACTCGGTCGTGCGCGGCCGCGACGGCCGGGAACTCGTCCTCGCTTCGGCCGCGGTCCCCCGGTACTTCCCGGACGGGGCGGAGGTGGTCGAACGCTTCCCGGGGACGGCGCTGCTCGGCACGACCTACGAACCGCCGTTCGACACCCCTGGACCCGGCGCCGGTCGGCACCGCGTGGTCGGGGCCGACTTCGTGACCACCGAGGAGGGCTCGGGCCTCGTGCATATCGCGCCGAGCTTCGGGATCGACGACCAGAAGCTCGGGGCCCGCGAGAAAGTGGGCGTCTTCGACCCCCTCGACAGTCGGGGCGTGTTCACCGACGCGGTCGCGCTCGTCCGGGGGAAATCGTTCAAGGCCGCGGACCCGATCCTTCTCAAGGACCTCGAGGCCCGGGGTCGGCTCTACGCGCACACGACCGTTCGCCACACCTACCCGTTCTGCTGGCGGTGCGATTCGGCGCTCCTCTACCGGGCGGTCGACTCCTGGTTCGTCCGCACCTCCCGCGCCACCGACCGGCTGGTCCGCTACAACGGGACCGTTCAGTGGATCCCCTCCCACTTGCGCGAGGGGCGGTTCGGCAACTTCCTCACCGAAGCGAAGGACTGGGCGCTGTCCCGGAGCCGCTACTGGGGGACCCCGCTGCCGATCTGGCTCTGCGAGAAGGGCCACGCCACGTGCGTGGGCAGCTTCGCCGAGCTCGCGAAGCTGGTCACGAGCCCGCTCCCCGTGCCGTTCGACCCGCACCGGGTCACGGTCGACCGGCTCAGCGTCCGATGCGCGACGTGCGGCGGGGTGACGCGCCGCGAGCCGTACACCATCGACGCATGGTACGACAGCGGCTCCGCGCCGTTCGCCCAGTTCCACTACCCGTTCGAGCCCGGCCCGTTCGACCCCGCCGCGCCGCTCGACTACATTGCCGAGGGGCTCGACCAGACCCGCGGCTGGTTCTACTCCCTCCTCGTGATCGCGACGCTCCTCTTCGACCGACCCGCGTACCGCACGTGCCTCACGACGGGACTCGTGCTCGACGAGGGCGGGCGGAAGATGTCGAAGTCGAAGGGGAACGCCCTCGAGCCCCTCTCGATGCTCGAGCGGTTCGGCGCGGACGCGGTGCGCTGGACGTTCCTCGCCGTCGACTACACGGAGCCGATCAAGATCGGCGAGACCACGATCCGCAAGACGGCCGCGCGCACCCTCGGGACGCTCGGGAACGTCGCCGCGTTCCATCTCGGCAACGCGCGCGCGGACGGGCTCGCGCCCGTGGAGAACGCCCCGGAGCCGTCGGGTCTGCTCGACCGGTGGCTCCTCTCCCGCCTCGAGTCGACGCGGCTCTCGGTCGAACGGTCGCTCGACACCTACGACATGGGCGCGGCCGCCCGGTCGGTGGGAACGTTCGTCGACGACCTCTCGACGTGGTACCTTCGACGTTCCCGCCCGCGGTTCTGGGCCGACTCCGCCTCCCCCGACCGACAGACCGCCCACGCGACCCTCTCCGCCACCCTCCTCGGCCTCGCTCGGACGATCGCTCCTCTCCTCCCGTACACGGCCGAGTGGCTCTACCAGGAGGTCGGGGAGCACGGCTACCGGGAACGGGACACCTCCGTCCACCGGACGGGGTGGCCCGCCTCGCTTGCCCCCCGCGACGAAGCGCTCGAGAGCGCCATGAACGAGCTCCGCGCGCTCGTCGAGGTCGGCCGTGAGCTCCGCCACCGCGCTGGGGTGAGGTCGCGGATCCCGCTCAGCGAGCTCGTGCTGTTCGGAGAGCCCTCCGCGGCGCTCGCGAGCCTGGGTGCCGAGGGGGTCGAGCTGCTCGCCGAGGAACTCAACGTGAAGTCCGTCCGTCGGTTGGCCGCGAGCGACCGCGCGACCCTCTCGGACGCCCAGTGGGTGGTCCGGGAGGAGGGGTCCACGCCGGTCGCCGCCCTGCCCCGCGAACCGACCCCGGAGCTGGCGGAGGAAGGCCTCGCCCGCGAGGTGGCCCGACGTCTCCAGCAGACCCGCAAGGCCCTGGGCCTCAAGTACACCGAGAAGGTCGCCATCACTGTCGTCGCCACCGGGGCGATCTACCGGGCGTTGGACGCGCGCCGCACATCGCTCGCGAACGACCTCCTCGCCGAGCCGTTCGAACTGACCGAGACGCCGATCCCCGCAGACCCTTCGGTCCGCGAATGGGAGATCGACGGGGTCACTTTTTCCGCCCGGGTCCTCCGCCGGCCGTAGGTCGGGTGGGGTCGACCCGAACGACGTCGCCGCCGGGGGAGAGCTCCCGGAAGATCTCCGCCTCGAACCTTCGGACCGTGACGCGCGGGTCGTGCCAGGCTCCCGGTGGAAGGCCGGCCTTCTCGCAGGTCCCTTCCAGGAGCTCCTCGGCCGACCAGCCCTCCTCGGGGGCGACCTGGGGCAGGAGGAGCCCGCTCGACCCCAGCCCCTCCACGATCAACCCGTCCCGTCCGACCTGGACGGCACGGACCGCCTCCTCCGGGCGAGTGAACCGGATCGGGACCGGGTCCGTGAGTACCGAGACCTCCACGCAGATGTGCGGAAGGTCGGGGGCGCGCACGGGGCGGAAGCGGTAGTCCTCCGTTGCCGCGGCAACGGCCGCGCGGGCGAGCGCGTCGCGTAGCGGCAGCACGGGGAGCGGGTAGCCGATGCAACCGCGCAATGCATCCCCGGGATGCCGCTTCAGGGTAACGAAGGCCCCTCGAAATTCGTCGAAGACGGCTGGCAGGTGCGCCTCGTTGACCGACGCGGCCAACTCCGGTGTCGGAGACGCGCCCAGGGCCGGGTACAGAGCCTTTCGGGCGAGCCGAACCGCGGTGGCTCCCTCGTCGGCCGCGAGCACGCTCGTGCGAGCGCGGTCCGGGCGGAAAGCCTCTTCGGGATGAACGGGGGCGGACGCTTTATATCCCGACTCGCGTGGGCGGCCTCCCCATGCCGTTCCCCGAAGCGGTCGAGCGTCTGCTCAACAAGAAGATCTGCATGAACTGCTCGGCCCGGAACCCGCCCAAGGCGGTCCAGTGCCGCCGGTGCGGATACCACGGCCTCCGCGTGAAGTCGCGGGAGCGCTCGGGCAAGACCCAGTAGGCGGGACGACCCGTTACGGGTCGACGGTGTCCTTCGTTCCGTTCGCGAGACCGAGAGGGAACCCCGCCCGGGTCTCGCGGGCGAGGGCGAAGCGCTTCTCGGCGAGGAAGATGAGGTTCCGGGTCCCGTCACGCCAGCTCGAGAGCTTGGGAGGGCCCCAGCGCTCCCGGTACTGGATCGGTACCTCGAGGATCCGGACGCCTCGGAGGACCGCCTCGATCTTGAGCTCCTCGCTGAAGGCCATGCCGTCCGCCGTCAGGTGGAGCTTCGAAAGGAGCTCCCGCCGGAACACCCAGAAACCGCTCTGGCTGTCCTGGAGACCTCCCGGGATGTTCTTCAGATACCGGTGATACGCCAGACCGAGGAAGAGGTTCAGGAGACCGTTCCCGACCCGGTGCTCGGTCGTCATCGCCTTCCGGTCGAGGTAGGCGAACCGGTTCCCCGTGAGGAAGTCGAGCTGCTCCTCGAGAAGCTTCTTGACGAGCCCGGGGATCGTTTCCACCGGGTACGTCGCGTCCCCGTCCGCGGTCGCGAGGACATCCCCCCGGGCTGCGGCGAACCCCGTCTTGTAGGCACGGCCGTAGCCCTTGCGGCGCTCGATCACGACGCGAGCGCCCTCGGCCTCGGCGATCGCCGCGGTCCCGTCCTCGGAGGCACCGTCGACGACCAGCACCTCCCATTCGAGCGCATTCCCCGAAAAGATCGTTCCGTTCGCCTCGCTCGCCGCGTCCCGGAAGAGGCGCAGCACGTGGGCGATGGAGGCGGCTTCGTTGAGCGTCGGAATGACGAGGGTCGCCTTCATGACCGGAAGGGACTGGAGCGGCCGACCGCTTAAAGTCCCTTCCGGCGTCCCAGAGGCCACGAAGGCGAAAAAAGGGCGGGTGGTCCGGGCCCGGAGGTGGGGAAGCTTCCCGACGACCGCGGACGTCGGCGTCTGGGCGACCGGTCCCACGACCGCGGCCCTGTTCGAAGCTCTCGGGCTCGGCCTCTTCGCCCTGATGACCGACCTCCGCAAGGTCCGCCCCCGGGAGGAGCGGGCGGTGAGCGCGTCGGGTGGCGACCCGACGGAGCTCGTGGTCGCGTTCCTGACCGAACTCCTCGTGCTCGAACAGACGGAAGGGTTCGTGGCCCGCGACATCCGAGCCCGTCCCGTGGGGGACCCACCGACGGCGATCGTCGCGAGCGTGTCGGGCGAGCGGTTCGACCCGCTCCGCCACTCCTCGCGAACGGAGGTGAAGGCGGTGACCTACCACGACCTCGTCTTCGACCCGACGGACGGCCGGGCCCGGGTGATCGTCGACATCTAGCGAACCCGCTCGGCCCGTGACGCGACCGGGATCGGCAGGGGAAAGCGCAAGTTGCTGCGAGATGTGATCGAAACCCGAACCCGCGGTCCGTTCCATGCCTCAGCTCCAAGTCCTCGACACGTTTCCGGCGTTCGAGCGATTCTGGCGAGAGGTTCGCAATCAGCCGTTCGAGGTCCAAATCGACTGCTGGGAGCATGACTACATGGCTCGGTGGCCCGAGCTCTTGGCCAAGCTCAAGAGGAATTATTCCGAGGAAGGGTTGGATTGGAAACGGATCGCGCGGACCAGGGTCTTCCCCCACCTAGCGGAGCGCCTGCCTCGGATGCGAGCGCTCCGCCGGAACCTTCTTCGGACCTTGCCCGATGCCTGGTCGAGAACCCGGCGCGCGCTCGGGGTCAATTTCCCGGTGCAGTTCGTCATCTACGTCGGGATCGGGGTGGGCGCCGGCTGGGCCACGCGGTACCACGGTCGCCCCGCGTGCCTGTTCGGCCTCGAGAACGCCGCCGAGATCTCTTCCGGAAAGAAGGGAGGAACCTCGGGAGCCGTCTCCCACGAGGTCGCCCACCTGGCTCAGGATGAATGGCGACGGCGCGCCGCCCTCGAAGGCCTAGCGGAATTCCGGGGAGCCTACCTGCAGCTCTACGAAGAGGGTTTTGCGACGGAGTGCGAGCGGCGGGTCGAGGACCCGCGGTCCTTTCGTCTCCGAACGGGCCGTGCGGACTGGCTCCCCGGGTGCTCGAGCCACCGGGCGTGGCTGGCCGCGAAGTTCCTTCGCGACGTGAAGGCGCGACGATCGGTTCGCCCGTTCTTCGGCTCGTGGTACAATATCCGTGGCCAGATCGAGTGCGGCTACTACCTCGGACAGGAGATGGTCCGCGAATGGACGGAGACCGCGTCGTTGCGGGAGGTAGCCGTACTTCCCGAGACGGTCGTCCGCCGGCGGGCGAGGGCCACACTTCTCAGGATGGCGGCGGGGACGCGGACGGCCGCCCAAGCTTCCTGAGCGACACGCGCGACGGTCAGGGCATCCGTTCGACGACCTCGCGCAGGGCGGCGCCGGGGGACTTCAGCTTGCCCGCCTTTCCCAGGATCCGCTCGATCGCGGCGAAGGTGACAAGGAGGTCCGGCCAGTCGGCGATCCCCATGTGGCCGATGCGGAAGATCTTGCCGGCGAGCGCTCCCTGTCCTCCCTGGAGCAAAATGTTGTACTCGCGCTCGAGCACCTTGCGAAACTCGGGGTCGCCCATACCGGCGGGATTCTTCACCGCGGTCACCGTGTCGGAGGCGTGCCGCCGCTCGGGGAACAGCTCGAGGCCGAGCCCGTCGACCGCCGCCCGGGACGCCTCGGCGAGGCGGTGGGTCTTCGCGAGGCGGTTCTCGAGCCCTTCCTCCTTGAGGAGAAGCAGCGCCTCGCGGAGCGCGAGGAACAGCGGGACGGCCGGGGTCCAGGGAGTGTCGTTCTTCTCGAGCGATTTCAAGTGGGCCGCGAGGTCGAGGTAGAACGTTCCGGGATGGAGGGCCGCGACCGCACGGTCGGAGAGGTGGACGAGCGCGAGGCCGGCGGGTGCGGCGAGTCCTTTCTGGCTGCCCGCCACGACCGCGTCGACGCCCCACTTCTCGATCGGGAGCGGGATCCCGGCGACCGCGCTGATGCCGTCGACGAGGAAGAGCGCGCCGGAGGCTCGGATCGCGGGGGCGATCGATTCGAGGTCGTTCGCGAGACCTACGCTCGTCTCGTTGTGGACCAGGCAGACCGCCTTGACGTCGCCCTTCGCGAGCTCGGTGTTGACCGAGTCGACCGGGATCGATTGACCCCACGGAGCGGAGAGCGTGGTCACGTTGTCCGAGTACCGCCGCACGATCGTATTCGTGCGGTCCCCGAAGTTTCCGTTCGTCAGAACGAGAACTCGTCCGTCCTTCGGCACGAGGGAGGAGTACATCGCCTCGAGACCGGCCGTTCCGCTTCCCGTAATGACGACCTGGTGGCCCTTCGCCGCGAACAGCACGGGGAGGAGCTCCCGGATCTCGGCGACGATTCCGTGGAAGTAGTCGCCCCGGTGGTTGAGGGACGGCATCGACATCGCCCGGAGGACCCGGGGGTGGATGCGCACCGGGCCGGCGATGAGGAACGTCGTCGTCTCCGGGTCGAACGTCATCGCGCACCTCCCGGGGTCGTGACGAGGGCGGTCAACGGCTCCCCCCGGAGGGCCCGGAGGACCTCCTCCACGGTGTCGGTCCCGGCGCGCGCTTGCGCCTCGTGCGTCGATGCGCCGAGATGCGGTGTCGGGACCACGTTCGGAAGCGCCAGGAGCTCTCGGTTCATCGGGGGTTCCACCTCAAAGACGTCGAGCGCGGCCCCGCCGAGACGGCCCGAGGCGAGGGCGGCGAGAAGGGCGGCCTCGTCCACGAGGGCGCCGCGCGCGACATTGACGAGGAAGGCGCCGGGTTTCATCCGTTCGAACGCCCGGGCGTCGAGGAGGTGGCGGTTCTCGGCCGTCGAGGCCGCGTGGACGCTGACGATGTCCGCACGGGCGAAGAGGGTCTCGAGGGGTACCATCTCGGTCCCATCCCCTGAGGCCGGGACGAACGGGTCGAAGGCGATCGACCGGGCCCCGAACGGGACGAGACGGCGCGCCACCTCGCGGGCGATGCGGCCGTAGCCGACGAAGCCGACGGTCTTGCCCGCGAGCTCGCGGCCGTGGGTGCCCCGTTCCCACTTCCCGGCCTTGGTGGCGGCGATCGACGAAGGCAGGCCGCGCACGAGGAGGAGGTAGAAGGTGACCGCGAGCTCGGCGACGCTCTGCGTCGCGGCGGCCGGAGCGTTCACGACGCGGATCCCCCGCTTCGCGGTCGCGGCGAGGTCGACGTTGTCGACCCCGACCCCGGCCCGGGCGACGAGCTCGAGACGGGGGGCGTGGGAGAGGAGGTCGGCCGTCACCTTCGTCCGGCTCCGGACGATGAGGCCCCACGCGTCCTCGAGGTGGGCCGCCAGCGACGTGGGGTCGGCGCTCGCGTCGACCACGAGGCACGGGCCGCCCTGCAGTCGGGCGAGAGCCTCCTTGTCGATCGGGTCGGCGACGACGACCACACGCTCGCTCGACATCGATGGGCCGACCCGGACGGCGTTGAAAACCGTTTCCGTGCTCCTCGAGGTGACCTATCGAAGCTTCGGCACGGTGGTCGTGTCGACCGCATTCCGTACGACGTCCGCGCCACGCACTCCGCGGATCCACGGCTCCGGCCGTACGATGATGCGGTGGGCGAGGGCGGGGATCGCGTACCCCTTGATGTCGTCGGGCACGACGAAGTCGCGGCCTTCGAGGAGGGCCCTCGCGCGCGAGAGCTTCTGGAGGGCGAGCGAGCCCCGCGGCGACGCGCCGACCTCGGCGCGCGGGTCCTTGCGGGTCGAACGGACGAGCTCGACGATGTAGTCGATGAGGCTCGGGTCGAGGGCGATCTCCTCGACCGCGCGCTGGAGACTGAGGAACGTCACAGCGTCGGCCACTTTGGGAACCTCGGCGTTCTCGACCTTGCGGAGGCGCCGCCGGTCGAGGATCGTTCGCTCCTCCTCCGGGGTCGGATAGCCGACCTGGAGCCGGATGAGGAACCGGTCCACCTGGGCCTCGGGAAGCGGGTAGGTGCCCTCGAGCTCGAGCGGGTTCTCGGTGGCGAGGACGAGGAACGGGCGCAGGAGAGGGTAGGTCGAGCGCTCGCTCGTCACCTGGTACTCCTGCATCGCCTCGAGGAGCGACGACTGCACCTTCGGAGGCGCCCGGTTGATCTCGTCAGCGAGGAGGATGTTCGTGAAGATCGGTCCTTGCCGGAAGGTGAACCCTCCGCCGTCGGGAGCGAGGACCTCCCCACCCGTGATGTCGTGCGGAAGCAGGTCGGCAGTGAACTGGACACGCTGGAACTCAAGCCCGAGCGCCGCGGCGAACGACTTCGCGAGGAGCGTCTTCCCGAGGCCCGGAAGGTCCTCGAGGAGGATGTGGCCGTCGGCGACGAGCGCGGTCAGGACCTGCTCGAGCGCCACCTCCCGGCCCACGAGCGCGATGTGCACCGCCTCCCGGATCCGGCCGGCGAGCGCCTGGGCCTCCTTCGGATTCACCGTGACCTCACCCCCGAGGGACGGGTCGAGGGGTATATGGGGGCCGCCGGGGGGGCGGGGCGTACGGCTCGATGGCACGGGGGCACTGTTCCCCAGCCGTAACGACCTCCCTCACGGCAGGCGCACGCCCTCTCCGGGGTCTGACCCCGGCTGGGGGTGTCGGACACCGGGGTTGTCCTCACGTCATCCTCGGCGGACGACCCGTCCGCGTAGAGTCGAGAGGGACCCTTCGTCGGTACCCGGGCGCAGCGTTGCCGCGCCGGAGGGGACAGCGTGCGGCACCGCATTAGCTTCACCCCTCCTCCCGGTCGAACACCGCCGGCCGACCGACGAGGAAGGCGACGGCCGCGAGCGTGAGCGCGAGGAGCCCCCCGGCGACCCCGAGCGGGACCGCGCCGGCCGGGAGGAAGAGCGCGCTCGACCAGGCGATCCCGAGGGCGAGGGCCGGCACCGCGACCGTGGGAAGACTACGAGCCGCGCCGCCGACCGTCCGGGTCGGGTCGTCCGCGAGCCACAGGAGGAACGCGAGGCCCGAGAGACCGGCGAGGAGCTCGGTGCCGAGCCCGAGCGGCGCCGGCACCGCCTCGACAGCGAGGGCGACCAGGACCGGGACGGGAGCGTACGCGGCCACGCCCCGGGGCGCGCCCACGCGGAGACCCGCGGCGAACACGACCGCGATTCCCGCGACGAGCGGTCCGAACCCGCCGGGGTAGCCGGAAAGGAACCCGAGATACACGGCCGCGATCAACAGGAGACCGAGCGAGACCGGCTGCACGGACCGGATCCGAGCCGACGCCGTGGAGAGGCCCATCAGGCCCTCCTGAGCCGCGGCCGGCGGACGAACTCCACGAAACGCCCGAGCGACCAGTAGTCGTCCCAGTCGATCGTCGGCGAATCCTCCCACGCCCGGGCGATCCGATCGCGACGCACGAGCCGCGCGATCCGGGCGGCGAGCTCCTCCTCCGCCCCCGAGAGCGGCGAGGACGCCGCGATGATCGGAAGCGGTGACGGGCTCAGGACCACGACGGGAAAGCCCCGGCGCCGCAGGTAGGGGCTCAGGTCCTCCGACGAATCGTCCGAGAGGCTCGAGAAGATGACGGTCGTGAGCCCCGGGGGAAACCGGTGCCGCGCGGCGACCGCGCATCGCTCGGCCGGAGCGGCGACCGAGGCGAGCCGGGCATGTCGGAGAGCCGTCTCGATGCGGATGCGCTGGGTCCGCCCCGTAGAGAGCGGGACGACGTCAAGGAATTCCCCGAACACCCCGAGACCGACCCGCGACTTCACGCGGAGAAAGGAGTCGCTGAGACCCGCCGCGGCCGCGCGCGCGATCGCGAACAAGCGCGCATCGACCTCTCGCCCGAGCGGCGTCGGCCGGGCATCGAGGATGAGCAGGAGGTCACCGGTCTTGTCGAGGTCGTACTCGTTGGCGAGCGCACGGCCGGCGCGGGCCGAGGCCCGCCAGTTGATCTGTCGAGGAGGATCCTCCGGCCGCGCGGGACGAATCCCGTGGAACTCGCCGCTCTCCCCGATTCGACGGGAGGGGGTCTCGCCCGGAAGTAGCGTCGTGCGCTCGAGCCGGACCGCACCGATCCGCAGCAGCTCGGGCGGGTACCGTGTGACCACGATGGGAGAGGCCGAGGCGGTGGTCTCCCGCTCCACGAGTCCCACGGCATCCCGCCAGAGCACCCTCGGGACGTCAACTTCCGTGATGATGGGCTCGGGAGCGGTCCAGACCGCGTGGAATCGTATCTCGCCTTTCGAATAGTCGAAGGTGGGAGCCGGGTCGCCCACGAGGCCGGGGGGGCGGTCAACCTCGAGCACAAGGTCACGGGCGTCCACCCCGGGTTCCGGCACGACGGAACCCTGGAGCTTGACCTCGGCCGCCGCGCCCTCCACCGAAAGGTCGATCCGGACCGATGGGGCTCTGCGCGGGCCCGCAAGGGCGGCCGCGACGGGGGCGAGCAGGAGCGGGAGGGCAAGGAAGAGTGGGGTCGGGTTCCGGGTGAGGACCGCGGCGAACACGAGGGCGGCCCCCACCGATAGGACGAGCGGGGTGAGCGGGCGCCATCGGAGCGAGCGGGAGTCAGGCTCGCTCACAGACGCCTCTCGAGGTCGCTCACGCGGGCAGTGAGGTACTCGCGGAACTCCTTCGCGTCGAGGGCCCGGAGACGGGCGAGCTCCTCGATCGAGGTCCTCGTCCGAAGGGAGTTCCCTGCCCTGCGCTCGAGGTTGTCGAGCAGGTCGATGAGCGCGGGCCGTCCGCTCGTACCGGCTTCGAGCGAGGAGCGGACGCGCGCCGGGTCGGCCGGAAGCGCCGGAAGGGGCCGGCCGGGAGGCCACCGGGTCCGTCCGACGACGTCGACAAGCAGGAACGCCCCCGACAGGACCGCGACGGCGGCCGCTCCGATGGCCAGGGCCTCGTTCGTGCCGGCGGCGACCGCGAGCGCGCTCGCGAGGATCGCCAGGACACAGAGGAACACCGTCGCGAGGGCGTTCATACGGAGATCGTCCGTCGGTCGAGGTCGTCCAAGGTCGCGCGGACGGCTTCCTGCGCCCGGGTGCTCTCGACGGGGCCCATCGGGTGGAACGAGTAGCGCGCCTCCTCGAAGAGACGCGTCAGCGTTCGCGCCGCTTCCGGACGGACACCGAGGCGGACGAGATGGGCGACACGGATCTCCTCCGGAGTGCTCGTGCCTAGGTCATCGACCATCGGCTGCAGGTGCTCCAGCATCGAGGCGTAGAGGGTGAGGATGACGACCCGCGGGTCGCCCCCCAAGTCAAGCTCGGTGGATGCCCGGGCGAGGGCCGCACGCATGCCGGCGGGCACCGCCGTTGCCGAAGCGAGCGTCGCGGCATCGCCCTCGCGACGCTCGGCGAGGTAGCGGCGGACCTGGGGCACGCCCACGACCGCGACCAGCAGCACGATGACCCCGAGGATGACGAACGGGACCCACGACGGAAATCCCGGCAGGACGACAATGCGGCCTCCCGGACCCCCGGGGGTCACGATGGGGTGAGGGTTCGTCGTGTTGTTCGGAGGGGGGGTGGTGCCGCCGGGCGACCCACCGGAGCTTCCCGTGTCGACCGGTCCCCCGAAGCCGAGCAGGCGCGCCCCGAGGACGAAGAGGATCCCGAGGAAGACCACCATGAGGACGGTGACGGTCATCCGGGTCAGTATCGAGCTCGGACCCCCCGAGCTGAGGCGCCAGAGAACGAGGCCCCCCACGACGAAGACGATGATTCCCACCGACACGAGGCTGAGCACCCACTGCGGCAGGAAGACCAGGGTCGCGGGCCCGGGGGCGGGAGGCGCTGTCGAGGCGCTCACGAGGATGCTCGCCGCGGCGCCGGTCGCGAGCGCCGCGACCAGCACCACGATGAGGACCCAGGAGACGCGGGGCGTGGGGGTCTTCGGCATGGTCTCCTCGGTCGACCCGGCCTAGGCAATCGTCCGGAGTGTCCTTATACGCTTGGGGCGGCGCCCGCGGCGCCCCCGGACGGCTCCTTCGGTTCCGGCGAGAGGAAGTAGAAACTGCGTCGCTCATGCTCCGCCGTGACCACGGCGAAGTCGTCGACGCGGTACCCCACGTCGAAGGCGGCCCGGAATCCGTCCCGGACGGCGTGCCGCCACGTCCGGAGCGCCGTCGGTTCATGCTCCCGGACGGCCGCGAGGTCGAACGGGATCTCGAGGTGCGCCGGGGCTCCGCTCGGCTCGGTCACGGCGGCCGGGACCCGCAGACCGTGCTCTCCCACTTCCGTCTCCACGATCGCGGTCGAGCCCTTCCACCGGGCGGCGTCGTCCTCCGCCGTGGGATACGTTCCGGCGAGCCGTTCCTCGACGCGGGGATTCGTGAGCTCCCAACGGAGGCGGACCCGGTCGCTCTCGAGGTCGCGGTTGAGGTGGTCGGCCATCTGCCCGTAGTAGTGGATCAGGTACCGGTCCGGCACGCCCCCCAGGAGGCGGACGTTCAGTCGGGCGTTCCGGCTCTGGAGCGGGTCGAACGTCCAGCGGATCTCGGAGAGACCGAGCTTCAGCACCTCGTCCCGCTGGAACGCCTTGAGGCGGAACCCAAGGCGGTGGTTTTGGTACTCCGGACGGATCGCGGTCGCGTGCGAGTAGTGGTAGAGGGACGTTCCGTCCCATCCGACGAGCGAGATCGCGAACCCGGCGAGGTAGATGTCCGCGAACGCCCCGAGCACGAGCCCCCCGTTGTCCTGGAGCGCCCGCAGGAGCGTCGTCGGCACCCCCTCATCGCCCCACACCGCGTGGTGGACCTCCGCCGCCTGGCGGAACTCCTCCGGCTTCTCGAGCTTGCGGAACCGGAACCCCCGAACGTCGCTGCTGACCCCAGCATCCGCCACGCTGCGAGGACCGTCCTGCGGTACTTAACCCGGCCGAAGCGCGGTCGCGCGGCGTCTAGCGCCGGAGCCGGAGCTCGGCGCGTTTGCGTTCGTAGCGCAGCTCGTCGCGGGGCGTCAAGTCCCAGAGGAGGTCCTCGATCTCGGGGATGTTCCGGAGGAACTCGGCCTTGCTCTTCGTGAGCATCAGGTGCTCGAACTTGCGTCGGGCGACGGCGTAGGCTCCCACCATGTACATCCCCACGACCACGATGATCGGGCCGAGGACCACGAAGAGCAGGTTGTAGTTCGCGTCCGCGGTGTTCGTCGCGGAGTTGATCGTCGGGAACGGGCCGAGCGAGGAGAGCGGGGTGAAGAACCCGATGGCGAGGACTGTGAGCAGCACCCCGGCCGCGAGAATGAAGACGGCGATCCACGCCCGGTAGGTCTTCAGCCCGTGCCGCAGCCGTTGCCCGAGCGGGACCTTCTCCGGGGCCGCCATTCGGGCCGTGGGAGGCGGTTTCCCTTAAGAGCCTATCCGGGCCGTTCGCTCCGAGAGGAAGCGAGCGCCCTCCTAGCGGCCCGCGCGCGGGGGCTTCGCGTCGGGCGAAGTGTCCGGCCGGACCGTGCGTCCGTAGGCCAGGGGGGCCTCGGACGGAGCGGGCGTCGGGCCCGCGGCCGGCGCCGGCACGCTCGCGAGGGTCGGTCGGAGCCGTCGGTAGACGAGCACGGCGCCAAGGAGCGCGACGAACGCCCCGACGTAGCCGGTCCCCTCGCCGCCGATGTAGCCGAGTCCCAGCAGGAAGAACCCTACGGTGCTGAAGAGACCCCCCGCCAACATGCTGCCTCCCGTGCGCTCGCTCGGGGTCGTGGACGGGAGCGAGAGGAAGCTCCCCGCGACCTGCAGCGCCACGATCGCGATCGATTCGAGGACCACGAGCGCCGTACCGTCGATGGTGATCGTCGGGCTGCTGAGATACTGGGCGACGATCGCGAGCGAGATGATCCCCCCGATCGCCGCCCGGAAGCCGAGGGCGTAGAACGGACGGGCGGGCTCCGAGCCCCAGAACTTGGACTTGAGGAGCGTGCGCTGCGCGAACTCGTCCCCGATCACGAGGGCCGCGAGGCACACGATGGCGCTCAAGAGCGCCCCCGCCCCCATCGAGACCACGAACAGCGTGAAGACGATGGCCATCGGCACTCCGACGAAGAGTCCCGCCGTGTACGCGAACAGCTCCTTCCGCTCGTCGAAGAGCGTGACCGGGACCTGGGGCTCCGCGAAACGTCCGACCTCGAAGTAGAGGAACGCGGCCGAGAGCAGAACGCCGACGACCGCCCCGATGGTGAGCGACGCGACGACCATCGCTAGGCCACCCTTCGACCGGCCGCGAGGAAGCCGGTGTGTCCGAGCATCTCGAAATCGGGGCGGGTCCCCCCCTCCCCCACGTGCACGCCGCGCTCGAGGATCTCGACCGCACGGACCTCATCGAAGCCGAGCTCGCGGAGCGTGCGGACCGTGCGTTCGAGCTGGTTGTAGGTCGGGGTGTACGTCGCGACGTACCCGCCGGGGGCGAGGGCGGTTCGGGCCGCCGACAGGACGGCCCACGGCTCGGGGAGGTCGAGCACGATGCTCGCAAGGTCCCTGCAATCGAACCCTTCCGTGGCCACGTCGCGCCGTCGGAAGGAGACCCGCGCGTCGAGCCCGGCGCGGCGGACGTTCGCGCGGGCGACTTCGAGGAAATCCTCGCGACGGTCGTACGAGATGACCTGCCCGTTCGGCCCGACGCTGTACGCGAGCACGACGGTCAGGGCACCGCTTCCCGCTCCCGCCTCGGCGACCGAGGCTCCCGGGCCGACCCCGGCCATGAAGAGGAGGTGGGCCGCGTCCTTCGCGGTGACGATCTGGGCGGTCCGCCGCAGCGACCCGAGGAGGTCCGCGAGGGACGG
>Ga0209039_10002299_pt1 | contig 16477 bp, 9 predicted proteins | sample BogFormECP12_OM1_FD_188238 | JGI IMG/M metagenome (GOLD analysis project Ga0209039, IMG submission 188238) | Bog forest soil microbial communities from Calvert Island, British Columbia, Canada - ECP12_OM1 (SPAdes) (version 2) | ecosystem: Environmental > Aquatic > Freshwater > Wetlands > Bog ... | reverse complement strand
GTTATGGTTTGGAGTGCTGGCCGGCGCCGGTCTGGAGAACAAGCACTCCATGCTGATCTTCGGCTTCGGCATCGTCGTGGGACTGGTGCTCACCCCCGAGCGGCGCTGGCTGCGCTCGCCGTGGCTATGGTTGGGCGGCCTGGTCGCGTTTCTGATTTTCCTGCCCAACCTGTTGTGGAACATCCACCACCACTTTCCTTTCCTCGAATTGCAGGAGAACATCCGGCGCAGCGGGCGCAACGTCAGCATGCCCCCGCTTTCCTTTATGAGCCAGGAGGTTCTGGCGATGCTCCCGCTCAGCGCGCCCATCTGGTTCGCCGGCTTGTGGTGGTTCTTCGGGTCGCGCCAGGGCAAACCCTTCCGCGCGCTGGGCTGGGCCTGGCTCTCGACCGCCGCGATCATCATGACGCTCAGCCCCCGCACGTACTACCTGTTTCCCGCATTTCCGATTCTCTTTGCCGCCGGCGGCGTCATCTGGGAAGGCTGGCTCAGCGGCCCGCGCCTGCCATGGATCAAGCCGGTGTACATCACTCTCATGATCTCGATGAGCGCGCTGCTCGCGCCCACCATGATGCCGCTGCTGCCGCCCGAGACCTACATCCGCTACTCGGCCGCCACGCACTTGCAGCAACAGCGCATTGAGAACCGCAAATTGGGCCCGCTGCCGCAACTTTTCGCGGACCAATTCGGATGGCCGGAGATGGCGGCCACCATCGCGGGCGTCTACAACCGGCTGCCGCCCGATGTGCGCGCCAGCACGGCGATCTTCGGGCGGAACTACGGGCAGGCCGGCGCCATCGATCTCTTCGGACCGAAGTACGGGCTGCCACCGGCCATCTCCGGTCACCAGAGTTACTACCTGTGGGGACCCCGCGCATACACCGGCGAGAGCATGATCGTCATGGAGGGAGACCCGGACGACCTGGCCCGGCTCTTCGCCTCGGTTGAGAAAGTGGCGCACGTAGAGCACCCCTACTCCATGGCCGACGAGCATTTCGATGTCTACTATTGCCGCGGCATGAAAATTCCGTTGCGCGATTACTGGCCAAAAGTGAAGGACTGGGACTAGGGCCAGGCATTACACTCAAAGATGGCATTCCATCGCGGAGGACACACTTGCTAGCGCTTGGCATCGACATTGGGGGCACGCAGATCAAGGCGGGTATGGTGGACGACCACGGCGCCATTCTGGCGTCGCGCACCATCGAAACGCCGCCCGACCTGGAGGGCTTTGTGCCCGCGCTGCACGAAGCCATCGAGTGGCTGACGGCAGCCACGGCGCAACCGGAAGGCGCCGGCATCGGCTGCAAGGGACTGATCAACCCGCGGAATACCGAGGTCGAGATTCTGCCCGGCGCCTTGCATTATCTCGAAGGCCTGCGGCTCAGCGACCTGGTCGGGCTGCCGCTCGAAGTGCCGGTCTTCGCCGACAACGACGCGCGCGTCGCGCTCGCCGGCGAAATGGTGTGGGGCGCGGCGCGCGGCCACCAGGACGTTGTCATGCTCACGCTGGGCAAAGGCGTGGGCGGCGCGGCATTGGTGGAAGGCCGCTTGCTGCGCGGCCATGCCGGCCTGGCCGGCCACCTCGGTCATATGACCATCGACCCGAATGGGCCGTCCTGCGCCTGCGGGAACCGCGGCTGTCTGGAAACTTTTTTTTCGGCCAGAGCCATAGAAGGCGAAGCCTGGGCCGCGGTGCATCGCGGATGCCCCTCGGTGTTGGGGAAGTTGTTCCGCGAGCAGCCTCAACTGGCCACCTGCCGCACCATTTTTCAGGCGGCCAGCGAAGGCGACGAACTCTCGAAATCGATTGTGGCCAAAGCCATCCACAGCCTTGGCGCCGGCATCGCCGGACTGCTCCACATCTTCGATCCGGAGATCGTCATCATAGGCGGCCACGTAGCCGACGCCGGCGCGGAGCTGCTGGTGCCGCTGCAAGAAGAAGTGTGGACGCGTTCGCGCGGGCTGCTGGGGCGCGACGTCCCGCTGGTGGAGCAGCAAGTGGCCGACAAATCCGGAATTGTCGGAGCCGCCGGCCTGGTGATGGCGCCGCGCGGCTAGCCCTGGCCTGGCTTAGTACACCGTTTCATAAATACGCTGACGTATTCCGCGAAGACCGCTCCCTCACGGTCGCGGCTCGCATGCGAGCCGGGCCCAGAGGGCACCCCGTCGGCAAGCTTTTCCCGATACGTCAGCGTAGTTCCAAACGTGAGTGCTTAGCTCACCAGTTATAATCATCTAGGCGGTTATGCGGAGCTTGTCGAGGAAATGAAACAGGGCCGCGCCCACCAGCGCGTTCAAAACTCCCAGAACCAGCCAGTGCTGCCAGTCGAACGGCGGCAAGTGGCGCAGCAACGCCCGCTCCATGATCCAGTAAAGACACTGGTGAAGGATATAGAAGAAGTACACCAGTAAGAGGCGCATGGTGAGGTTGTCGACGTCCAGCTTCATGCCGATGGAAGCCGCGAAATAACCCACCAGCGTATTCACGATCCCATACATCCCCAATGGGTTCTTGGAGAGCGAATCCTGCGCGAGCCCCACCGCCGCACCCATCAGCAGCCCGCTGACCGGATTGCGCCGCATTAGTGCCAGGTAAATCACCACCAGCAGCGGCAAGTCCAGAAAACTGAGGAAGGGGAAGAACAGCGGAACGTAAATCTGGAACAGCAGGGCGGCTATAGGGATCACCAACATGACCCAGAAGCGAAAACGGGACGCCCGGCTTTCCCGCTGGCTGCTGAGCAGAATCCGCTCACCGGAATAATTCACTGGCCGCCTCCGGGCCGTTTTTGTTCCGGCGCCGTGTCCTTGGTGGCGGGCGGGGGCGGTTTAGCCGCAGGCCCCGTGCCGGCTGCCGGCAGTCTGGTGAAGTCGGGCGGCTTGGAATGCGGCGCATCCTCTCCGAAAGTGTGCCCCTGCGCATCCCCGGCGGCTTTGTAGGCGGCCTTCAACCGGTCGGCCTCGGTGCCGGGCGCCGCGCCTTGCGCCGCGGGTATGGCAACTTCCGCGTCGCCCGTGGTGGGCGGCGGCGGCGCGACGTATACCGGCTGGCTCCCCGGGGGCGTGTCGGGAATCTCCTGATGCACGGCGTCCAGCACGATCAGCACATCCTCCAGGCCGCGCGCCAGGCCGCTCGGCTCCAGCATGATTTCCTTGAACGGCTGCCCCGGCTGCACGGATCTGACAATGCCTACCGGAAAGCCGCTGGGAAACATGCGGTCGTCGCCCGAGGTGTAAAACCAGTCGCCCGGCTCGACTTTATCTTCGAAGGCCACGTAGTCCACCTTGCAGAGATGCCCGTCGTATCCCTTGAGCGTGCCGCGCGCGTGGTTCTTCCCCGAGACTACGCCGGCCGCGAACTCCGGATCGGTGACCAGCAGCACTTGCGACGACGCCAGATATGCCGCGGTCACTTTACCCAGGATCCCATCGGGTGTCAGCACACCCATGCCACGCATCACGCCGGACGACGAACCCTGGTCTACAAAGACCATCGAGTTGGTCCCGAGGCCCGTCATGATGACGCTCGAGGGAAGCGTTTTGGAAGGAATCCTGGCCTGAAACAACTGCAGCGCTTTGGCGCGATCCGCGGTATCGAGCTGGTTTTTCAGAAAGACGATTTCCAACTTTTGCCGGTCCACTTCCTGCTGCAAGCGGCGATTCTCGGCGTCGGCGTCGTGCAGCCGGATGTAATCGCGCACGAAACCGATGCTGCCGCCGCGCAGCGCGTCCACCAGCTTGGCCAGCGGCGAAACCGCAGTGACCGTCCACAGGCGGATGAAGCGGACGTCCTGGTCGTTTTTCACCTGGAGCGAAAGCAACACCAGTTGCGCCAGAATCGTCAACAGCAAAACGGTGATGTTCCGGTACCGGTTGAGAAAGGATTCCATGACCCGGGGGCCCTTGCCCCTAGTCTATCGAAATCTTGCGCAGCAGCCGGAAATCGCTCAGCATGCGGCCGGTGCCCAGCACCACGGATGCCAGCGGATCGTCGGCGATGGAAACCGGCAGCCCGGTTTCTTCGCGGATGCGCTTGTCCAGGTTCTTCAACAGGGCGCCGCCGCCGGTCAGCACGATGCCGCGATCGCTGATATCGGCGCTCAGCTCGGGCGGAGTGCGCTCCAGCGCCACGCGGATGGCATTCACAATCATGGCGACGGACTCCGAGAGCGCCTCGCGGATTTCGCTATCGTCCACCGTGATGGTGCGCGGCACGCCCTCGATCAGGTTACGCCCCTTGATTTCCGCGGTAAGTGGTTTGTCGAGCGGATACGCCGAGCCGATCTCTATTTTGATGGCCTCCGCCGAGCGTTCGCCGATCAGCAGGTTGTACTTGCGTTTCAGGTACTGGGTGATGGCCTCATCCATTTCGTTGCCGGCTACCCGCACGGAACGCGAATAGACGATTCCCGAAAGCGAGATGACCGCAACGTCGGTGGTGCCGCCGCCGATATCCACCACCATGTTGCCGGAAGGCTCCGTAATGGGCAGACCCGCGCCAATGGCGGCCACCATGGCCTGTTCCACCAGGTGCACTTCACTGGCTTTGGCGCGATAGGCCGAATCCATGACCGCGCGCTTTTCCACCTGTGTGATCTCGCTCGGAACGCCAATCACAATGCGGGGGTGCACCAGCATCTTGCGCCCGTGCGCTTTGTGAATGAAGTAATTGAGCATGCGCTCGGTGACTTTGAAATCGGCGATGACGCCATCTTTCATCGGCTTGATGGCCACGATGTTGCCGGGCGTGCGGCCGAGCATTTCCTTGGCTTCCTTGCCGACGGCTTCCACCTCGCCGGTGTTCTTATTGATGGCGACGATGGATGGCTCGTTGACGACAATGCCCTTGCCCTTGGCATACACGAGCGTATTGGCCGTGCCGAGGTCGATGGCAAGGTCGGACGAAAATAAACTGAAAAGAGAACGAAAATTTAGACTCATTTAGTAATGTTGGTTCACTTAAAGGAAAGGACGAGCTTCAGCCGTGTCCGGCATGGCCCTACTGCATGTTAACACATCAGCTAAAGGCCGGAAACTCTGCCGGTTGCGAATGTCGGTTGGGAATGTCAGTGGCGTATTCCGGCCCTTCGCTGTGGCGCGCGCACTCGTGCGTGCCGCGTCGGCACTCATGCCGACGCCCGGCGACGACAGACTGTCCGTCCCCCACCAGGGTGCCGAGAAGAGTCTCGACACGGCACGCACGAGTGCGTTCGCCACTGCTCGGGCCAGGTGTGAGAAATGCACACTGGGCGGGTTATCCGGCTTCCGCGGCGGTGAAGTAGGCGCAATCCGGATGGTGGAACACCAGCGCGCTGACGCTGGCTTCGGGCTCCATCATCATGCCCTCGGTGAGCCGCACGCCAGCCTCTTCCGCGCGCAGCAGCTGGAAAAGCCCCTGCTGATCGTCCAGGTTGGGACACGCGGGATAACCGAAGCTGTACCGCTTGCCGCGATATTTCGAGGTGAACCGGTCGTGCATGGTGAGCGTGGGCGGATCGGGAAAGCCCCAATCCTCGCGGATGCGCCGGTGCAGCCACTCGGCGGTGGCTTCCGCGGTTTCGATGGCCAGCGCCTGTATGGCGTGCGCCTTGAAAAATTCGCCGGCCTTCTTCCACTCTTCCGAATGCTCACGCACGCATTCTCCCGCCGTCACTACAAATAACGCGAGGTGATCGCGGCGGCCTTCCTCCGCTTCCAGGATGTAATCGCTCAAGCACAAGCCGTCTTCGCGCGGCTGCCGTCCGAACAGAAAAGTATGGATGGGCCGCTCGCCCGCGGGCGCAAACAGGTGGATACTGTTGCCGCGACGCTCGGCTTCGAAAAATTGCCACAACGCCTTCACCCTCATGAACTGGAAGGCGTCTTTCTTGACCTCTTCCATGTTGTAGAACAGTTCCAGCGCTTTTGGTTCATGCTCGGTCAGCGCCTTCTCGAAGTTCCCTTTGTAGCCGAGATGGCGGCCAAAAAGCATATACGGATTGATGTAACTCCAGACTTCCGCCAGGTGAGGGACGCCGCGCAGTTTGCGCTCCAGATAGGGCGCCGCGGGAATGGGAATATCGGTGCGCACTTTCGAGCTGCGTCGCGTGCCCACGGGCGCCGACGCTCGATCCGCCGGCGCTTCGGGCGCCACATCCGCAACCGGTTTGTGGTCTTCGAGAACCGCCTGGCGCGCCGCCGGATCCATGATGCGGTTCATCAGGCTCAGGCCAGTCATGGCGTCTTTGGCGTAACACACGGCTTCGCCATAGGCCGGGGAAATCTTGCCACGCGTGAATTTTTCGGAGAGCGCCGCGCCGCCGACCAGCAGCGGCACGGTGATCCCCGCGGTCTTCAGGTCGGTCGCGGTGATCACCATCTGCTGCGTGCTCTTGACCAGCAACCCGGAAAGCCCGATGGCGTCCGGCCGGTGTTCGTGGCAGGCGCGGATCAGCGTCTCCGGCGGCACCTTGATCCCCAGGTTCACCACCGTGTATCCGTTATTCGAAAGGATGATTTCGACGAGGTTCTTGCCGATATCGTGAACATCGCCTTTGACCGTGGCCAGAATCACTTTGCCGCGCGCCGCCGTGTCGGCCTTCACCATGAACTGTTCCAGGTGGCTCACGGCCGCCTTCATGGCCTCGGCCGATTGCAGCACTTCCGCCACAATCAGCTCGTTGTTGTTGAACAGCCGGCCCACTTCCGACATGCCGGCCATCAGCGGGCCGTTGATGATGTCGAGCGGCGCGGCGCCCTCGGCGCGCTTTTTTTCCAGATCGGGGATCAATCCATCCCTGGTGCCCTCGATGATGTAGCTCGAGAGGCGCTGGTCGAGCGGCAGATCCTCCGCCCGCTGCTTCACGCGCGCGCCGGTCTTGCGGAAGTGGTCGGTGATGGCCGCAATGTGCCACTGGTTGAGGGCGCCTTTCTGCGCGGGGGTCTGTTGGCGCCAATCCTCCGGCGCGGTGCGCAGTGATTCGTCGGCGGCGTCCACGGCCGGCCAGTTGAACAGCAGGCTCTCGGCCAAGCGGCGCTCGTGTTCGGGAATCGAAGCGAAGCGCTCCAGCTTCTCGGCATTGACAATCGCCAGGTCGAGGCCGGCCTTGGTGCAGTAATACAGGAAGACCGAGTTCACCACCTCGCGCGCGGCCGCAGGCAAGCCGAAGGAGATGTTTGAAATGCCCAGCACGGTCTTGGAGTACGGCAGCTTTTCCTTGATCAGCCGTATGCCTTCGATGGTTTCCACGGCCGCGCCGATGTAGTTGATGTCGCCAGTAGCGCACGGGAAAACCAGCGGGTCGAAGATCAGATCCTCGGCGGGAATACCGTATTTTTCCGTGAGCAACCGGTAGGAGCGTTCGGCCACCGCCAGCTTGCGCTCCCGCGTGAAGGCCTGCGCCTGCAGCTTGTCTTCGTCGATGGAGCCCACCACGAGCGCCGCGCCATAGCGTTTGGCAAGCGGGCACACACGCTCGAATTTTTCTTCGCCATCCTCCAGGTTGATGGAGTTGACGATGCTTTTTCCCTGGCACCATGTGAGCGCCCGCTCGATCGACTGCGGATCGGTAGTGTCGATCATGATGGGCGCTTTGATCTTGCGGATGAGCCGGTCGTAGAAAGGATCAATATCGGCCATTTCGTCGCGGTCGGCCGATTGCAAACAGACATCCACAATGTGCGCGCCGTTCTTCACCTGCCGCCGCGCGATCTCACTGGCTTCTTCCCATTTTTCTTCCGCCACCAGGCTCTTGAACAGCCGCGAGCCGATCACGTTGGTGCGCTCGCCCACAATCAGCGGCCGGACGCTCTCTTCGGCTTCCACCAGGTCGATGCCGGAATAATAAGCGCGGTGGGAGCGGCCCGGAATCGCGCGCGGCCGCTTGCCTTCGGCCATCTGGGCGATGGCGCGGATGTGCGCGTCGGTGGTGCCGCAACATCCGCCCACCATATTCAGCCATCCGTTCTCCAGGAAGCGTTCCAATTGCGCCGCGATGGAGGTGGGCGTCTCCAAATATTTGCCCTCCTCGTTGGGCAGTCCCGCGTTGGGGTAGCACGAAACACGTATTGGCGCCATCTCGCTGATGGTGCGCAGGTGGTCCGTCATGAACTCCGGCCCGGTGCCGCAGTTGAGCCCGATGGAAAGCAAAGGGGCGTGCAGCACGGAAGCGCAGAAGGCTTCGGCCGTTTGCCCGGCCAGCATGGTGCCCAGCGTTTCGATGGTCCCGGAGACCATGGTCGGAATCGGCCGGCCCAATTCCCGGCGCAACCGCTCGATCGAGACCAGCGCCGCCTTCACCGCGCGCGTGTCGTTACAGGTTTCCGCTACCAGGATGTCGGCGCCGCCGTCGAGCAGGCCCTTGGCGCGTTCGTAATACACGTCCACCAGTTGCGCGAAGGTCACGCCGCCGACCACGGTAATCGATTTCGTGGTGGGTCCCATCGAGCCGATCACGAAGCGCGGCCTGGCGCCGGCCGAAAACTCTGCCGCTGCTTCCCGCGCCAGCTTGGCAGCGGTGACGTTCAGCTCATACACGTCGTTCGCGAGTCCGTAGTCGCCCAGCGAAATGCGGTCGCAATTAAAAGTATTGGTTTCGATGGCGTCCGATCCCGCCGCGAGATAAGCGCGATGAACCTCCCGCACTATGTCAGGCCGCGTGCGGTTGAGACTTTCGTTGCAGCCTTCGAGCGACGCCCCGCCGAAATCAGCGGCCGTGAGGTTGCGCTGTTGCAGCATGGTCCCCATGGCCCCGTCGAGGACGAGGACACGTTCGGCCAGAATGTCGCCGAGCGCCCTTTGACGCTCAGAAGGTGTAGTCATAACAGGCGTGCTCTAACCAGTTTAACAGTGGCGGAACTCGTCAGCGGGTCAGACGGACGAGTGTATGCTGGGGATATGCGATTGTGGGCGATCCTTCTGGCAGTCACGGCTGCCATTCCGGCGTGCGCAGACACGCGCTTCAAGGTCAAGCCGATGACACGCGGCGACGTGCCACCCGGCAAGGGCCAATGCGACATCCGTCTTCAGGTGGATGACCAGGTGGAAGTCGCGGTTCGCCGTGACATGGTGACCATCCATACGATTTCCGGCCAGGACGCCCGCGATGACGGCTCGGCGTGCAATTTCCCGCTGCCCGACCACGAGCCACGCGGCTTCAGCTTCCAGGTGGTGGAGAGCCGCAATGAAATTCGCCTCGCCGAGCCGCCCTCGGCGCGCAACGATTACGCCGCGATGGTGCAGATTCACGATACAGCCAGCGGCTTTGGGCGCTATCACTTCCGCTTGAGTTGGGAAACCAGCGCCATCAGCGAATTGCGCCGCGAAGAAGCAGGCCGCCACGAGAACGGCTTCGCCGCGAACAATGCCCTGAGCTTTCGCGGCCGCGGCATGGGCGAAGTGCGGATCAACGGGAGAGATCCGCGACGGCTGCAGGATGCCACAGTCGATATCGACCGCGGCGGCAAGATCGTGGTCTCCTTCCGCAGCGAGGGCCCGCGCCCGGTGGTGTATACCGGCTTGGTGATCTCGCGTGAAGCTGGGCGCCTGAAGGCCGATGTGGCGACCGAAGACGGCCGGCTCCATGGCCCAATGTACCTCACGGTGGACGAGCGCCAGAACGTCACCAGCATCACGCTCGACGCGACCAACGGCCAAGACCGCCTGCACCTGACGTGGGATAAGCGGTAGTGCCAATGTGTGGAACAGACGATCGCCTTTTGTCGTCTGTCAGGCGGCCGCGCATTTGCAAGGCATGACAGACCACGGAAGGCGATGGTTTGTCCTACTCATCCTGCGAGATACCGATCGATGCCGGCGGCGGCGCGACGGCCTTCGGCGATTGCCCACACTACCAGCGATTGGCCGCGGCGCATGTCGCCCGCCGCGAAAACTCCGGGCACGCTCGACATGTGGTTGCCGTCCGTGGCCACATTGCCGCGTGCGTCCAGGTCTACGGCCAGTTGTTCGACGAGGCCGCGCTTCACCGGGCCGGTGAAACCCATCGCCAGCAGAACCAGGCCCGCTTCCACTGAGAATTCCGTGCCGGGCACGGGATTCAGCTTCGCATCCACGCGCACCGCGTGGAGTTGGCGCACGCGGCCGTTGCGGTCGCCCGTGAAGGCCACCGTCGAGACGCTCCAATCGCGCCGGCCGCCTTCCTCGTGTGCGCCTTCCGTGCGCAACTGCATGGGCCACAGCGGCCACGGCGTGGAAGGCGAGCGCTCTTCCGGCGGCTGCGGCAGCAGTTCGAATTGCGTGACCGAAAGCGCGCCCTGGCGGTGGCAGGTGCCCAGACAATCCGCGCCGGTGTCGCCGCCCCCGATGATCACGACGTGCTTTCCGGTGGCCAGAATCTGCCCGGGCACTTCGTCGCCCTCGCAACGCCGATTCTGTTGCGGCAGAAACTCCATGGCGAAATGGATTCCCGCCAGCTCGCGCCCCGGCACGCGCAGATCGCGTGGCTGTTCGGCGCCGCCGGCCAGCAGTACGGCATCGTGGTCCGCGCGCAACTGCTCCGCCTGAACGTCCACACCGACGTGAACACTCGTGCGGAATTCCACGCCTTCGGCGCGCATCTGCTCCAGGCGCCGGTCGATCAGGCGCTTCTCCATTTTGAAATTCGGGATACCGTAGCGCAGCAGCCCGCCGATGCGGTCGGCTTTTTCGAAGACCGTGACGCTGTGCCCCGTGCGCGCCAATTGCTGCGCGGCTGCAAGACCTGCCGGACCTGAGCCGACGACGGCCACCCGTTTGCCCGTGCGCACCGACGGCGGCTCCGGCGGCACGAAGCCTTCTTCGAACGCGCGATCAATGATGGTCTTTTCAATCTGTTTGATGGTCACCGCGGGCGTATTGATCCCCAGCACGCAAGCGGCTTCGCAGGGCGCCGGGCAAATGCGCCCGGTGAACTCAGGAAAGTTATTGGTGGAGTGCAGCATCCTGACCGCCTCGCGCCACTTGCCCTCGCGCACCAGTTCGTTCCAATCCGGAATCAGATTGGTCAGCGGGCAGCCGCTGTGGCAAAAGGGTACACCGCAATCCATGCAGCGCGAGGCCTGCCGGCGCAAGTGTCCTTCGGCGAACGGCAGATAGATTTCGTTCCAGTCGCGCACCCGCTCGGCCGGCGCGCGGCGCGGCGCCATCTCCCGCGGCTCCGTCAGAAATGCGGCGCGCTCAGGCATGGATGGAATCCTTCCGCTGCGGCTCCGGCTCGACGGCGCGCAGATCGTTGGGGTACACCTTGATGAATTGGCGCCGCATCTGCTCCCAGTTTTCGAGGATCCATTTGGCGCGCGGGCTGCCCGTGGCAGCCGCATGGCGCGAGATCAGCGCGAAGAGCATCTCTTCGTCGGCGGTGGCCGGCACCAGTTCGACGGAGCCGGGGTTGCAGCGCTTGGAGGCGAAGTCCCCATCCGCATCCAGCACGTATGCGAAGCCGCCGCTCATTCCAGCCGCAAAATTGCGCCCGCACTTGCCCAGCACCACCACCGTGCCGCGCGTCATGTACTCGCAGCCGTGGTCGCCCAGGCCTTCCACTACGGCCGTCGCGCCGGAATTGCGGACCGCAAACCGCTCGCCGGCCACGCCGTTCAGAAAGGCCTCGCCGCTGGTGGCGCCATAGAGCGCCACGTTACCGATGAGTACATTCTCTTCCGGCAGGAAGCTGGAATTGCGCGGCGGGTAGACAATCAGCCGTCCGCCCGAGAGCCCTTTGCCCACGTAATCGTTGGCGTCGCCTTCGAGTTCGAGCGTCACTCCCTTGGCCAGAAACGCGCCGAAACTCTGGCCCGCCGAACCCGTGAAGTGGAAGCGGATGGTATCGTCGGCGAGGCCCGCCGAACCGTAGCGGCGCGCAATCTCGCCCGAAAGCATGGCGCCCACAGTGCGGTGCTGGTTGCGGATGGGCAGCTTGAATTCGATGGGCGTCGAGTTCTCGATGGCCTCGCGCGCGTGGTCGATCAGTTTGTAATCGAGCGCCTGGTCGAGGCCGTGATCCTGCGGTTGGACGAAGCGGCGCGCCACGCGGCTGGGCGCCTGGGTGTCGTACAGCAGCATCGAGAGGTCGAGCCCCCTGGCCTTCCAGTGCTCCACTGCGGGGCGCGCCTCCAGCATATCCACGCGACCCACCATTTCGTCGAACGTGCGGAAGCCCATGAGCGCCATGTTCCGGCGCACCTGTTCGGCCAGGAAGAAAAAGAAGTTGACGACGTGCTCGGGCGTGCCCTGGAACTTGGCACGCAACACCGGATCTTGCGTCGCGATCCCCACCGGACACGTATTCAGATGGCACTTGCGCATCATGATGCAGCCCATGGCCACCAGCGGCGCGGTGGCGAATCCGAACTCCTCCGCGCCCAGCACGGCGGCGATGGTCACGTCCCTGCCGGTTTGCAGCTTGCCGTCGGTCTGCAGCCGCACGCGGCCCCGCAGGTCGTTCAGCACCAGCACCTGCTGCGCCTCCGCCAGCCCGAGCTCCCACGGAATGCCGGCATGTTGGATGGAACTGAGCGGCGACGCGCCCGTGCCGCCGCTGTCTCCCGAGATCAGCACCACGTCGGCATGCGCCTTGGCGACTCCCGCGGCCACCGTTCCCACGCCAACCTCGGCCACCAACTTCACCGAAATGCGCGCCCGCGGGTTGACGTTTTTGAGATCGTAGATGAGCTGCGCCAGGTCTTCGATGGAATAGATGTCGTGGTGCGGCGGCGGCGAAATCAGCCCTACCCCGGGCGTGGAGTGCCGCACCCGCGCGATGTGTTCATCCACTTTGTGGCCGGGCAATTGGCCGCCTTCGCCGGGCTTGGCGCCCTGCGCCATCTTGATCTGCAACTCGTCGGCATTCACCAGGTAATTGGCCGTGACGCCGAACCGCGCCGATGCCACCTGCTTGATGGCGCTGCGCCGGTCGGTGCCGAAGCGCGCCTCGTCTTCCCCGCCCTCGCCGGTATTGGACCTGGCTCCGATCCGGTTCATGGCGATGGCCAGCGTCTCGTGCGCCTCTTTCGAGATCGATCCGAACGACATCGCGCCGGTTGCAAAGCGCTTCACGATTTGTGCGGCGCTCTCGACTTCCTCCACGGGGATCGGCGATGACGAAGTTTTGAGATCCAGCAGCCCGCGCAGCGTCGAGAGCCGTTTGGCCTCGCCATCCAACAGGTCCGTGTATTCCTGGAACGTCTGGAAGCTCGATTGCTGCACGGCGTGCTGCAATTTGGCGATGGTCTGCGGGTTGTACAGGTGATACTCGCCCGCCGTGCGGTATTGATAATTGCCGCCCACCGGCAATTCCGGCTCGGACGCGGCGACCGGCTGGAAAGCGTGATCGTGCTTGAGAATGGCCTCGCGAGCGATCACATCCAGCCCTACGCCGGCGATACGCGAGGCCGTCCCGGTGAAGTAACGGTCGATCACTTCGCGGTTCAGGCCAATGGCTTCGAATACCTGCGCGCCGCGGTAACTTTGCAGCGTGGAGATCCCCATCTTGGAAAAAGTCTTCAACAGGCCTTTGTTGATGGCCTTGATGAAGTGGCTTATCCCCGCCGTTCCCACCGTCTCGAGCGCCAGATATGGGTTCACCGCGCTCGCCCCGTAGCCGATCAGGAGCGCAAAGTGCATGACCTCGCGCGGCTCGCCCGATTCCACAATCAGCGCCACCTGTGTGCGGCTCTCTTCCCGCACCAGGTGATTGTGCACCGCCGCCAGCGCCAGCAGGCTGGGGATGGCCGCGTACTCCGGGTCGAGGCCGCGATCGGAGAGAATCAACAGCGTGTAGCCGGATTGAATGGCCAGCGACGCGCGGCGGCACAACTGGTTGAGCGCCCGCTCCAGGCCCGCCGCGCCTTCCGCCGCCGGAAAAAACATGGGCAGCGTAGTGGCCAGAAAATCGCCTTGCGAAACGCGCCGCAGCTTTTCCAGATCGCGATTCGTCAGGATGGGATGGGGGAGTTTCAAGGTGTGGCAGTGCTGCGGCGTCTCCGCCAGAATGTTGCGCTCGGTGCCGATATAGCTGGTGAGCGACATCACCATCTCTTCGCGAATCGGGTCGATGGGCGGATTGGTCACCTGCGCGAAGAGCTGTTTGAAGTAATGGAACAGCGGCTGCGGCTGATCGGAGAGGCAGGCCAGCGGCGTGTCCGATCCCATCGAGCCCACCGGCTCTTCGCCATTCTGGGCCATGGGCGCCAGAATCATTCGCAGGTCTTCCGCGGTATAGCCGAAGGCGCGCTGCCGCCGTACCAGCGTGGAATGGTCGGCCGCGTGCTCGCGCGGCGGATCCGCCAACTGGTCCAGCGTGATCTGGTTCTCCTTGAGCCAGAGCTGGTACGGATTGCGCCCATAGAGCGAGCGCTTGATCTCGCGATCGGAGACGATGCGGCCTTCCACCGTATCCACCAGCAGAATTTTGCCCGGCTGCAGCCGGCCCTTGCGCTTCACGTCTTCCGGCTTCACCGGCAACACGCCGGCTTCCGAGGCCATGATCACCAGATCGTCGTGCGTCACCAGGTAGCGCGCCGGGCGCAGCCCGTTGCGGTCGAGCACGGCGCCGATGGAACGGCCGTCGGTGAAGGCCACCGCCGCCGGTCCGTCCCACGGCTCCATCAGCGACGCGTGGTATTCGTAAAAAGCCCGCTTCTGCGGGTTCATGTGCGGATTCTTGGACCAGGCTTCGGGAATCAGCATGGCCATGGCGTGCGGCAAGGAGCGCCCCGCCATCAACAGTAACTCGAGTGCATTGTCGAAGGCCGCCGAATCGCTGCCGCCCGGCTGGATGATGGGAAACAGCTTTTTCAGGTCGTCGCCGAACAGCGGAGATTCCAGCACCGATTGCCGCGCGTGCATCCAGTTCACGTTGCCGCGCAGCGTGTTGATCTCGCCGTTGTGCGCGATATACCGGTAGGGATGCGCCAGGTGCCAGGTGGGAAATGTGTTGGTGGAAAAGCGCTGATGGACCAGGCACAACGCGCTCACCACTTCCGGGTCGCTCAGCTCCGGGTAGAACTTCGCAATCTGCGGCGCCAGCAGCAGCCCTTTATAGACGATGGTGCGCGCCGAGAAAGACGGGATGTAACAATCCGGCAAGGCCACTTCGATGCGCTTGCGCGCGACATATAGCCGGCGCTCCAGTTGCTCTTCGGTCATGCCGCGTCCGCGCGCCACGAAGATTTGTTGGATGTACGGCTGCGATCCCCGCGCCACGCGGCCAATGGCCGTTCCGTCGATGGGGGTGTCCCGCCAGCCGAGCACTGCCAGGCCTTCCTCGCGCACCACGCGCTCGATGACGCCTTCGCACTCCCGCCGGTGGTGCGGCTCAACCGGCAGAAAAGTCATCCCCACGCCATACTCGCCGGGCGGCGGCAGCGTGAAGCCCAGCCGCGCGCACTCCCTTACGAAGAACCGGTGCGGGATCTGAATCAACACGCCGGCGCCGTCGCCCGTTTCCGGGTCGCAACCGCACGCTCCGCGGTGCGCCAGGTTGATCAGAACCTGAATGCCTTTCGCGATGATGTCGTGCGACGCCTTGCCCTGAACGTGGGAGACGAAGCCAATTCCGCAGGCATCGTGTTCCAGGTCCGGATGATAGAGACCTTGAGCCGAGGGTAGACCGCCGATTACAGGATGAGCATTCATTTTATTCGTAAAGCACCCCGGGGACCTGAATTGGTAATCAGGTCGTAGGTGCTTCTCCAAACGGCGGTCGCCGTTGGAGTTAGTTTACCAGACCAGCCGCGCTAGCGGCAAACGCTCCCTGACGGTCGTGACTCACGCGGAGCGGTCAGGTAAATCGGCAATCGGATGTATAATGTGGCGCATCGCTCGTGCTCAACCCGCGAAAGCTCGCCGCTATCGATATCGCTTTTCTCGGCTCCAGATTCATCATCGCCGAGTATGCAATTGGGGTGCTCTTGTCCGTCGCTCTTGGCGTTCTCACACTGTTGCGCGCAGTTTCCCATTGGCAACTGGCGTTGGGCCTATATCTTATTCTGCTGGGGGTCAACTACGTTCCGATGCTTGTGTATGCAGTGGCAATCAGCAAGCGGGGGAGCGCTCACGCCGAGATTGACGATGAACTGACCGACAAGCGCCGCGCGATGGCTAAGTATCGGCGGCAATCGCTTTTTCTTCTGGTCCCTCTGGTCGTAGCGATCACAGCTCTCCGACAGGGGAAATTCGGGGACAGGCTACCAAACTCCCAATTGTAGCCCAGCGGCAACCGCCGCTACCCTCGGCCTGTGACCGCACTTCCGGGGGCAAACCAGGTACAGCTATCCAATTCCAAAGGCGGGAATTGGTAGCAGTCCCCGTTTTGCGGCGCGGCTACCGGGGTGCATTCGGCCTGTGACCGCACTTCCGGGGGCAAACCAGGTACAGCTATCCAATTCCAAAGGCGGGAATTGGTATGGAGTGCGCCCCCAAAGTGAGACGCAGAAATTAGGGACAGTTCTACACTGAATGGAGAACTGAACCTGATGAAGAAGAACCGAGTTTTTAGCTTAA
>Ga0209039_10002298_pt1 | contig 16477 bp, 12 predicted proteins | sample BogFormECP12_OM1_FD_188238 | JGI IMG/M metagenome (GOLD analysis project Ga0209039, IMG submission 188238) | Bog forest soil microbial communities from Calvert Island, British Columbia, Canada - ECP12_OM1 (SPAdes) (version 2) | ecosystem: Environmental > Aquatic > Freshwater > Wetlands > Bog ... | reverse complement strand
ATTGATGTGGCGGAAGTGAAGCGCATTCAGGCGGTGATTGAAGCGCAGCGGGAGAGGTTTCTGCGGCGCGTGTACACGGAGAAAGAGGTGGCCTACTGCGAACAGTTCAAGAACAAATATGAGCGGTACGCGGGACGGTTCGCTGTGAAAGAGGCGGCGATGAAGGCGCTGGGAACAGGCTGGAGCCACGGGGTACGCTGGGTGGACGTGGAAGTGATGCGGGTACGGGGAGGGCGGCCCACGCTGGCGTTGAAGGGCGAGGCAAAGAAGATCGCCGATGCGTTGGGCGTGAAGAACATTGCGGTGAGCATTACGCACACGGCCGAGCAGGCGTTTGCGCAGGTGATTTTCGAGAATTAAGAATTCTCTTCGGCAGATTTGTCCACCAACTCAATCGTTTTGAGAAGCAACTCCCGGAAACTGGATGCGAGCTCTGCCACAACCTCCAACCGATCGAAACTCAGTATCCCTTCGTGGTCGATTTTGACGACGCGGAAATCGGCGTTCTGCCTGCGCGATTTCAGCTCAAAGCAAACCGGATCGTAATCTCCGCCTGACCCCTTGCCAAAAGGAATGTACCCCGCGCGAATCAGATGGTTCCAAAGATGTTGATCTGCGGATATTCTCGCGAGTAGTGGCTTGAGGTCATGTTCCATCGGATTCGCTAGCAAAGTGAAAGATTGCAAATCTACGTCGGCCCAGCGGTAGTGCAAGACCAGAGATTCATAGAGTGGTGGAAAGCGACCAGGCAGGACGGCGTAGAGAGGGTCAAGACAAGCCGGATCCGTATCATACTTGATGGGCCGCCATGCTCTGCGACCGGATTCGTCTGGCTCCCCATCTGCCAGGCCCCAGGCAATGGGATCGAGACATGAATCCACCCATAGATCATCTAGCTTGGCGAAGCTAAGAACGAAGCGGTCAACCAATTCCGAGTCTTTAGAACTCACCTATTCTCCTCAACAAATGCTTCCGCAACGATGCGTTCTCGCGAAGAAAGCCGCGCCCTTGGTTTCTTTTCATTTCACGAGGAGGAAGGGGCCGAGGGCCAGGGCATCGATGCCGGCGCAATAAAAGCTGCGGACGGCGCCGCGCGGATCGGTGACGAGGGGCTCGCCGAAAAGGTTGAACGAAGTGTTGACGAGGATGGGCGCGGGGGCGGATTCGCCGAATTTGTGCAGCAGCTTCCAGAAGATGGGATTGGCATGCTGCTCGACGGTGTGGACACGCACCAGGTTTCCGTGGAAGGCAAAGCGTTCGAGGCCGCCCACGGGATTGGTAAGCGTGGCCAGCGAAGTCATGAAGCGGCAATTCGGCGAAGCGTCGAAATACTCGGAGGCGCGTTCGGCGGGAACGGAAAGCGCGAAGGGATGAAATTCCTCGCGGTGCTTGACGTACTCGTTCACGTTTTCGATGACGTATTCCGAAAAAGGCGAAGCTAGCAGGCTGCGATTGCCGAGGGCGCGGTGTCCGAATTCGGTGCGGCCTTGGCACCAGGCGACAATCTTATCGCGCAGCAGCAGGCGCGCAGACTCCTCGATGGTTTGCTCTTCGCCGGAAAGATAGCGGTAGGAAATTTTGCAATTATCGAGGACGGTCTTCATTTCCTGGGAGCTGGCGTGCAGGCCGACGGCGAGGCTGGAGAGCGGCGCGCGGCCGGAGTGGCCGGTGATTTTCTTGCGCGAAAGATAGGCGGCGCCGAGGGCCGTGCCGGCGTTACCGGAAACGGGCTGCACGTAGACATGCTCGAAGGGGCCGCGAGCTTCGAGCGCGTGGACGAGTAAAACATTCAAGAAAATGCCGCCGGCGAGGCAGAGAGAGCGGGCGTTGGTGCGCTCGGCGAAATTCGTAGCGAGTTGCAGGACGACTTCTTCGAGGAAATCCTGGGCGCTGCGGGCGAGATTGGCACGCACGACGGGACCGGGGGCATGCCCGCGCGAAGAAAGGCCGAGTTCGCGATAAAACTGCGGCGAAAAAATGCCGCGATGATCGGGGCCGGAAGCAAAGTAGCGGCGGTTTAGAACGGGCGCGCCGGTGGGTTTCCAAGTAAAGAGTTTGCGGAAGGCGGGGAGGAATTCCGGCTCGCCATCCTTGCTGAGCCATTGCAACTTGTGCTCATCGCGGCGCGAGCGGAGCCCGGCGAATTCGGTGACGCGCGAATAGAACCAGCCCAGGGAATCGGGAAACTTCAACGAGTGCAGTGGTTCGATTTCGTCGCCATCGCCAAGAGCGACGAGGCCCGATTGCGAATTCGCGCCCTGATCGAGAGTGAGGATAAGGGCGCGATCGAAGCCCGAAGTGTAGTAGGCGCTGGCGGCGTGGCAGAGATGGTGATCAAAACGGGAAAGGCGCGGGCCGCCGCGAAGAAGCGGCTGAAGAAGATCCTCGAAGGGGGAGCGCGGGGCGCGCTTGCGCGAGCGCGAATGGTGGAGCGAAGCGCTGCGATCGGCAAGAGCGATGGCGCGGCAGTCCGCGAGCTTCAACTGATTTTCGTGGAGGCAGCGAGCCAGGGCGAGGCGCGGGATTTCGAGCGAGTCCTGGAGGCGATTGATCTTTTCTTCCTCGATGGCAAAGAGAATGGACTTTTCGTCGAGAAGGGCGACCGCGGAGCCGCGACCGATGGTGGAAATACCAAGTATGCGCATGAGAGTGAGTCAGCTCGTTTCTGGAACGGCAAGCACCGGTTCGAGCGGCAAAGCACAAAGATTTTTGCCTTCGGAATGGGTGACGCAAGCCGGCAAAAGTTCATTGGGGGGCAAAGTGAGCGGGATTTGCACGGAGAGATAGTTTTCCGAGAGCGCGGGGGTGACGAAAGGACCGTCAAGCGGATCGCGGCGCAAAGTAAGGAGGCGAAGGGTGCGGCCAATTTGCGAGGCACGAAATTTGGCGGATTTAGTTTCCCCGAGGGCGCGCAATTCGCGAGCGCGGCGCTTGATGACACCGCCGGAAACTTGATGGGGAAGAGCGGCGGCTTTTGTGCCGGGGCGCTGGGAATAGGAAAAGACGTGCAGATAGGTGAAGGGGCGGTCTGCGATGAAACGAATCGTGGCGGCGTGATCGTCTTCGGTTTCGCCAGGGAAGCCGGTGATGACGTCGGCGCCAATGGCGGCGTGGGGCAGGCGCTCGTGGATGAGTTCGACGCGGCGGGCGTAATGTTCGGCGCGATACCAGCGATGCATGGCAGCGAGGATGGGGTCCGAAGCGGATTGCAGGGGCATGAGGAAATGAGGCGCGAGGCGATCGGTGGCAGCGATGAGTTCGATGAGGGAGAGGGTAACATCGAGCGGCTCGATAGAGCTAACGCGGAGGCGTTCGAGAGGAGTTTCGTCGAGAATGCGCTGGAGAAGATCGAGGAATTCCACGCGGGGCGAGAGATCGCGGCCATAGGCGCCGAGATTGATGCCGCTCAGGACGACCTCGCGGTAGCCGGAAGCGGCGAGATGCTGGATTTCAGCGACAACTTTTGCCGGAGGCAAGCTGCGAGATTTTCCGCGGACAAAAGGAATCACGCAGAAGGAGCAGCGGGAGTTGCAGCCGTCCTGAATTTTCAGCGTGGGGCGAGTGTGATTCCCTTCCCCGCCGAGGACGGGAGCAACGAGCACATCGGTAAGATCGAAGATGTCGCCGGTAAGGATATGGGCGGTGGCTTCCTCGGGCGCAAGCATGCCGGCAGGGAGCACCGGAGGCAGCGGAAATTCGGATGAAGCGCGGGGCGTGATGCGGGCATGAATCGTGTTCACAAGAGAAGGGATCTGCGGCTTGTGGGAATTGCCGACGACGAAGGAAACGCCCGGGAGAGCGGCAAGCTCATCGGGAGCGCGCTGCGCGTAACAGCCGGTGACGATGATGCGCGTGGAAGGATTGGCGGCGTGGAGTTTGCGGATCGCGTCGCGCGCCTGAGTATCGGCGGCCGCAGTGACGGTGCAAGTGTTCAGGACGACGACATCGGCCGTGTGAGCTTCGGAAGTGAGTTGGCAGCCCTGTTCGCGCAATTGGCGTTCGATGGCGGCGCCATCGGCTTGCGTGGCGCGGCAGCCAAATTGTTCGATGTAGAAAGTGGGCATGATCGCAGAGCTTGCGGAATCTATTTAACCATACAGAGGAGTCGCCGCGAAGGAGACTGGGCGTTGCCGGGCGGCAACCAAATCAGGGAGAGAACTTTACGGGGGGAAGAAGCACCGCTACAATCTGGATAAGTCCATGACACAACCAAGAAAGAACCCCGCAGCGCTGTTGGATGCCAAGCTTTCGGTAGTGATTCCCGTTTACAACGAGAAGGACACGATCTGCGAAATCCTGCGGCGCGTGCAGGAAACGGAGATGCGCAAGGAAATTGTGGTGGTGGACGACTGCTCGAAGGATGGCACGCGCGAAATCCTGCAGGGCATGGCGGAACGGCAGGCAAAAGGGGAAAGCCAGGCGGCCGCGACGGATGGCGGCGATGCGATTGACCTGCGCGAGATGCGGTTTTTGTTTCAGGGAGCGAATCAGGGCAAGGGCGCGGCATTGCGGCGGGGATTCGCGCAGGCTACGGGGGATATTGTGCTGGTGCAGGACGCCGACCTGGAATACGATCCGCGGGATTATGGAAAATTGCTGGAGCCGATTCTGGATGGGCGCGCGGACGTGGTGTTTGGTTCGCGATTCCTGGGCGGGCCGCAGCGCGTGCATTATTTCTGGCACTATGCGGCGAACAAGTTTTTGACGCTGCTTTCGGATGTAGCCACGAACCTGAAGCTGACGGACATGGAGACCTGCTACAAGGTGTTCCGGCGCGAGGTGCTGAAGGGGATTCAGGTGAAGTCCAACCGGTTTGGATTCGAGCCGGAGATCACGGCAAAGATCGCCAAAGGCAAGTGGCGGATTTATGAGGTGCCCATCAGCTATGCGGGGCGCACGTACGAAGAGGGGAAGAAGATCACGTGGAAGGATGGAGTGCAGGCGTTGTGGTGCATCATCCGGTATAGATTTGGGGATTGAGATCGGGAGTTGGCGGTTAACAGCGGCAAGCAACCCAAGAGCACAGCCAGGAGTGACTGTGCCACAGTAGGGCAAGCCTGAAAAATTGAAAGCTGGTTAGGCCTGAGCCATGCGGCGCTGAAAGGTCAGGAGGATCAGGTCCGCGCGGCGGCGCACGCCAAATTTATTCAGAAGATTGGAGACGTGGAACTTGACGGTGCGCTCGGCGATATTGAGCTTGCTGGCGATTTCCTTGTTGGAGAGATTCTCCAGCAAGGAATCGAGGACTTCCTGTTCGCGGCGGCTGAGATTGGTAACGGTGTCGGTCTTGAGGCGGCGACCCTGGCTGGTGAGAATGGAATCCACAAAGCCAGAGAGCACGGATCGCGGCACCCAGAAACCGCCATTGGAAACGAGCGGAAGGGCGCGAGAAAGCTGGTCGCGAGCTTCGGCGTAAGTGAGAATGCCTTTGACGCCAAGACGGAGCAGGGAATAGGCGTTGGCCTCGTTGACTGAATCTCCCACGACAATCAGGCGGGCATCGGGATAGCGCTCGAGAATGTTGGTGAGGAGCGCGCCGGTAGCCTGACGCGCGGCGTGCGCATCAATGACGTAGACCTGAGCCTTAGGAGGCTCGACATTGCGCAGGTCGGGAGCCAGAGTGGATTCGAGTTGCTTGGCGATGACCTTGAACTGCGAGGCCTTGCCGAGCAGGCGTTCAAACTCGGTAAGCACCAGGGGGTGCGGCGAGAGCAGACAGACTGTAAGTTTCGGAGACATGCGTTTATTGGCCACTGTACTTCAGGGTAGAGAAAGCAGCGCCAAGGGGCAAGGGCCTTGGGACCAGATGTTCACGAGTGGTCAATGACAAATTGGGCGTGTTTGCAGAGGCTTAGGCAAGCCGGGGGATGGGGCTGGCAGCAAGGGCAGGGCGAACGAGCGGGCGAAAAGGGTACGGTTCTGGGGAAAGGCCAAGTAAAATGGAAGGATACCCGCGTAAAGGACAGCCGAAAAAAGGGAGCGGGATGAGGTACCGAAGGATCGCATGAGGAACTTGCAGGAATCCGAGAAGGCTTTGCGGGAGCTGCTGGCGGAGCGCATCCTGGTGCTGGATGGCGCGATGGGTACGATGCTGCAGCAACGCGAGCTGACGGCGGCGGATTTTGGCGGCGCGGCGTTGGAGGGATGTAACGAGAACCTGGTGCGGACGCGGCCGGATGTAGTGCTGGATATCCACCGAAAATATTTCGAGGCGGGAGCGGACATTGTCGAGACGAACAGCTTTGGCGGGACGCCGCTGGTGCTGGCGGAATATGGGCTGCAGGCGGACGCGCACGAATTGAACAAGCGAGCGGCGGTGCTGGCGCGGCAGGCGGCGGAAGAGTTTTCGACGCCGGGGAAGCCGCGATTTGTGGCCGGGTCAATGGGGCCGACAACGAAGGCGATCACTGTGACGGGCGGCGTGACGTTCGAGGGGCTGCGGGATACGTATTACGTGCAAGCGAAGGGATTGGTGGAGGGCGGCGCGGATTTGCTGCTGGTGGAAACGTGCCAGGACACGCGGAACATCAAGGCGGCGATACTGGCGATTCAGACGGTGTCGCGGGAAATTGGAACCGGAGTTCCCTTCATCGTTTCCGTGACGATTGAGCCTATGGGAACGATGCTGGCGGGGCAGACGGTGGAAGCGATGTGGGTTTCGCTGCGGCACGCGCACCCGCTGGCGTTTGGGATGAATTGCGCGACCGGGCCGGAGTTCATGACCGACCATATTCGGACGTTGAGCGCGCTGACGAGCGAGTTTGTGTCTTGTTACCCGAACGCGGGGCTACCGGATGAAGAGGGGAAATACGGAGAGACGCCGACGACGTTGGCGGCGCAGCTTGAGAAATTTGTGGACCACGGATGGTTGAATTTTGTGGGTGGGTGCTGCGGGACGACGGAGAAACACATTCGGGCGCTGGCGCAGATGGCGGCGGGGAAGAAGCCGCGGGTGCGTCCGGCGGATTCGCATCGAGCCATCTATTCGGGGATCGAGATGATCGAGGCGGATGAGCAGACGCGGCCGCTGTTGGTGGGCGAACGGACAAACGTGATCGGGTCGCGGCTGTTCAAGAACCTGGTGGCGGAAGAAAAGTGGGAAGAGGCGACGGAGATTGGGCGGCGTCAGGTGAAGGGCGGAGCGCACATCGTGGATGTCTGCCTACAAAGCACGGAGCGGGACGAGAAAAAAGATATTCCGCTGTTTTACGAAAAGCTGATCCGGAAGATCAAGACGCCGATCATGATTGACACCACCGACCCGACAGCGGTGGAGCTGGCGCTGACGTATTGCCAAGGGAAAGCGATCATCAATTCGATCAACCTGGAGGATGGCGAGGAAAAGTTTGAGAAGGTGGTGCCGATCGCGCACGATTTTGGCGCGGCGATTGTGGTGGGTTGCATTGACGAAGACCCGAAGCAGGCGCAGGCGTTCACGCGGGAACGGAAGCTGGCGATTGCGCAGCGGTCGTACGAATTGCTGACGAAGAAATACGGGATGGCGCCGGAAGATATCGTGTTCGACCCGCTGGTGTTTCCGTGCGCGACCGGCGACGAGAACTATATTGGCGGCGCGGTGGAAACGATGGAAGGAATCCGGCTGATCAAACAGGCGCTGCCGGATACGCGGACGATTTTGGGAATTTCCAACGTTTCGTTTGGATTGCCGGCGGGCGCACGCGAGGTGGTGAATTCGGTTTTTCTGTACTACTGCACGAAGGCCGGGCTGGACCTGGCGATCGTGAATACGGAGAGGCTGGAACGTTTCGCTTCGATACCGGAGCACGAGCGGCGGTTGGCGGAGGATTTGCTGTTCCAGCATCCGCCGAAGGAAGTGCCGGCGGAGAATCCGCGCGGCGAATTGTTGCGGAGCACACCAACGGATTGGCGGGAGCAGAGCAAGGAGCAGAAGGCGGCGCTGAACCAGTATCACATCGCGGCGATTACGGAACATTTCCGGACGACTAAGAAGAAAGAAAAATTGAAGGCGGAGGATGTGCCGCTGGACACGCGGCTGTCGAACTACATTATCGAAGGGACGCGCGACGGATTGGTGGAGGACCTGGAACTGAAGCGGGCGGAGGGCACGGCGCCGCTGGAGATTATCAATGGGCCGCTGATGGAGGGGATGTCCGAGGTGGGGCGGCTGTTCAACGCGAATGAATTGATTGTGGCGGAGGTGCTGCAGTCGGCGGAAGCGATGAAGGCGGCGGTGAGCCATCTCGAACAGTTCATGGAGAAGGCGGACACGGCGAAGCGCGGGAAAGTGGTGCTGGCGACGGTGAAAGGCGATGTGCACGACATCGGGAAGAATCTGGTGGAGATTATTTTGAAGAACAACGGGTTCGACGTGGTGAACCTGGGAATCAAGGTGCCGCCGGATGAGTTGATCAAGGCGTTTGCAGCACACAAGCCGGACGCGATTGGGCTTTCGGGATTGCTGGTAAAGAGCGCGCAGCAGATGGTGATTACCGCGAACGATTTGAAGGACGCCGGGATTGGCGTGCCGTTGCTGGTGGGCGGAGCGGCCTTGAGCGCGAAGTTCACGCAGCAGAAGATTGCGCCGAGCTATGGCGGAACGGTGTGCTACGCGAAGGACGCGATGACGGGGTTGCGGTTGATGAATGAATTGATGGACCCGGCGACGCGGGCGAGGGTGTTGAGCGAGCACGCGATTTCCGGAAACGGCGTGAGCGTGACACCGACGGTGAAGATCGCGGAGAAGCCGCGAGTGACGCGTTCGCCGAAGGTGCGGACGGATCTGCCGATACCGCGGGTGGGTTATCTGGAACGCAAGGTGCGGCTGGTGCCGGATTTGCGCGAGGTGTGGAGTTACGTGAATCCGTACATGCTGTATGGACGGCACATGGGATATCGCGGGGACTTCGAGAAACATCTGGCGGCGCGGGAAGAGAAGGCCGTGGAGCTGTTTAACGAGATGGAAGAGGTGAAGAACGAAGCCGCGACATTCATGAAGGTGCGCGCGGTGTGGCAGTTTTTTGAGGCGGAGGCGGAAGGCGAGGCGCTGCATCTGTTTGCTCCGGGCGGCGCGGAACCGGTGCAAGCATGGAAGTTCCGCCGGCAGAAGATTGGGGATCAATTGTGTTTGAGCGACTACGTGTTGCCTGCTCGCGATGGGCAAAGAGATCACGTGGCGGTGTTTGTGGTGACGGCGGGCGAGGGCATACGGGAGCGCGCGGAAAAGGCCAAACACGACGGATATTATTTCAAGTCGCATGGATTGCAGGCGCTGGCGATCGAGACGGCGGAAGGCTGTGCGGAGTGGCTGCACCGGCGGATCCGCGAGGATTGGGGCTTCCCTGATCCTCCGGAGATGACCATGGCGCAGCGATTTACTTCGCGGTATCGCGGAAAACGCTACAGCTTTGGGTATCCCGCTTGCCCGGAATTGGAATACCAGGCGGGGATCTGGAGTCTGCTGCAGCCGGAAGAGATTGGCGTGGGGTTGACGGAAGGATTCATGATGGATCCTGAGGCCAGCGTGAGCGCGCTGGTGTTTCAGCATCCGGATTGCGCGTATTTTAGCGTGGGGGAGAGCGAGGAGTAGGTATCGTCTGGCAAAGGTTTACGCGCGCGATACAAAAGCTGGCTCATTTCCTTTTGTTCTGGGTTGAATTGGTGGGCAAACTTAAGAGACGGCGCGAAGTGAAAAGATATTAGATTGGTTCGTGGGCTTGCATGATAGCTTCGCGGATGACCTCCTCGGTCACGCGGAATTTTAGATCACGGCACAGTTTCTTGACGAGTTCCCGCGTTTCTCCCGCGCGATCCTCGAGGTGAAGTCGAGCAAGAATGCGAACCGTGCCAACGGTTCTTAGCCCCAGATTGGACCCGATTCCTCTGGCTCTTTTCTCGTCGCCGATAAAAGCGACAGCGGCTTTCTCTTGTGCCTGAATGAGGGCCTCTGCTTCGCCGGCATCCACGTCGAATCGCAATAGCTCGACGTTCGTTCTGTCGGCCAATGCACACTTCACGAAGAGTCCAGACCTGTAGAGTTTCCTGAGCCGATAACGGAAGCGATGCTTCGTATTGACTTCCATTTGTACTGCTCTGGGTACGTAAACAAGGTCGAAGTGAAAAGCAAGTGCCCCGGCAAGATCGAGGTGAACGAGGTTGATTAAGGGGCTGCTGTCAATTACGGCGGTGCGCACCTAATCCTTCGAGAGACCAGAAAGCAAAAGTAGACCGATCCCAACAGTGACGATGGCACCTACGGCTTGTCGGGTGTCTTTATCCAACTTCTGCTTTGCCAAGAATTGAGCCACTTCGGTTTCGACTCTACCAGGGTTGGGGTCGAACCTAGAAAAGCGAAACACGGCCGGAAACTTGCTGAGAAAAACATTGTTTGTGACCCCTTGCTCAACAATCGGAACTATGGGCTTGCCCTTACCCAGAGCGTAGTTCAGCTCTTTTTGAACTGCAGCGCTTGTTCCACTCGTGATGATTGCGAGCACGCAATCGGATTGGTCTATGGCGTTTCGCACATGGTCGTTCACGAGTGGCGCGTTTCGCGGAGCCGAAGGGAACTTGAAACCGACACGCTGTGGGACAAATACCTGTATGCCCTGCGATGCAGCGAGTGTCTGTATGCGCCAGACGATGGACTGTTCGTCAGGGTCGGTGCTGTAGCTTAGGAAGATCTTGAATGCCATGGCGAGTTTGATTCTACACGTCGGAAGTGCAACCGGCACAGTGCTTTTTGATTTGCGGCAATCGGCGTAGACCAACCGACATTTGACAAATCACAAACCCGCGCTGAGACGCGGAGCCGACTTGTGAGCCCCTCCCCTGTTTTTCATAAGTGGTGATTCTAATGGAGATTAAGTTGATTGTTTTGTATCAGATTTGAATCTGGTGATTCTAAGGGAGTTAACGGAATACGATGTGAGGGCGCGGAGGGTCGGGATTGGGAGAATCGGGTGTGAAGGGAGCGGTTTGGTTGGTGGAGGGAGGGGCCGAGTCGGGGTCTGTGGAGTGGTCTGGCTCGTCAGTCACTTCGGATTCGGTGGAATCGTCTGGCTCCTCGGGATCGCTGGGGTCGGCGGACTCGTCAGGCTCGTCGAGTTCGGCGGAGTCGTCGGAGTCCTCGTCCTCATCGGGGTCGGAGTCAGAATCTTCGAGGGATTTGATGAATTTGGGATTTAGCTTGCCGAAAGCACTGGTGACGGTGTCGAGCAAGGGCTCACGGCCGAAGGTGCGAGCGAATTCCTCTTCAGCCATGGGAAGAGTCTGCGCCATGACTTGCGCGAGATACGCGAGGGTGTGAGCGGTCTTGGGATTGATTTGGCCGCAGGCAACGGCACGGAAGAGACGGCCGAGACTGCCGTTGAGGGCACAGGCGCTGACATAGTCTGTGCAAACGGCGGAGGCGACGAAGTTCCCAGCGTTTTTGGCGGCGAGGCGCTGGAGTTCGCGCTGGGAGTGGAAGTAACAGAAATCGGCATCGCCGGGTTGACGGGGCGTTTTGCAGCGGCGGCCGTCGGCGAAGGTGAAGGTACACAGGGACGCGCGGTCCTTGGAAGATTTCTTGGACATCGAGAACTCCAGATTAGAGATTCAGAATTTGGGGGACCCCGGGAGGAAAAACGGCGGGGCGTGAATATCTACGCGGAATAGTATTGCAAAAGGTTATTAGAATGTCAAGAGAATAAATATAAATAAGTTGGCGAGGAGGACCGAAGGAAATAAAGAAGGAAAGCGAAACGCAGAGGCGCAGAGTTCGCAGAGAAGAGAAAGGCGCGGTTGCTGGCTGGGCTAAAGCCCAGCGCCTACAGGGGATAGGGGCGTTCTCAGCGGTATTTGGCAGGGGGCAATCTGGCCACGATCCCTCCACTTCGGCCCGCAAACGACGCGGGCCTACGGTCGGGATGACAAATTAAACGAATCGGCAAACGGCGCGGGCCTACGGTCGGGATGACATATTGGGCGAGTCCACAAGAGGCGCGGGCCTGCCGTTGGGATGGCAGGAAGGGGCTGGCGGGGGGTGGGTGGATTGGCGCAGGGTGGGGTGGGGGGTTGGGTCGCTATTCTCAGGCGGGTGGGGCGAGGGTGGTAAATCCCTTCCCTGAGCTTCCATAAGTCATTTATATACAGAGTATTACTCAAACGACATGCTGGGCTCGGGTGGCTTCCGGCTTGCAAGCTTGGTGACTGTAATACTGGAACTTCGCTCAGGGCCTTCCTTACCACATGGCTCTTCCACAAGGTCCCACGGGACTCCTCGCCGGAGGTAATTATGCAACAACGAATTGTGATCCTAGGAGCAGCAGGCCGTGATTTTCATAATTTCAACGTGTGTTACCGGGAAGATCCCTGGAGCCACGTGGTGGCGTTCACGGCAACACAGATACCGGACATAGCGGGAAGGAACTATCCGGCGGAATTGGCCGGGCCGATGTATCCGCAAGGAATTCCGATTGTGGCGGAGGAAGAGCTGGAGCGATTGATCCGGGACGAGAAGGTGAACGTGGCGGTGTTTTCGTACAGCGATGTATCGCACGTGAAGGTGATGAACCTGGCGTCGCGGGCGCTGGCGGCAGGAGCGGATTTTCAGATGTTGAGCGCGGAGCGCACGATGCTGGCGGCGACGGTGCCGGTGGTGTCGATTTGCGCGACGCGGACGGGATGCGGGAAGAGCCCGGTATCGCGGCGTGTGGCGCAACTGCTGAAGGAAGCGGGGCTGAAGACGGTGGCGATCCGGCATCCGATGCCGTACGGGAATTTGAAGAAGCAGCGGGTGCAGCGGTTCGCGACGGTGGAGGACCTGGACCGCGAGGAGTGCACGATTGAAGAGCGGGAAGAGTACGAGCCGCACGTGCAGAGCGGAACGATTATCTACTCCGGAGTGGACTACGCAGCGATTGTGACGGAAGCGGAGAAGGAAGCGGACGTAATCATCTGGGACGGCGGGAACAACGATACGCCGTTTGTGTTCCCGGACCTGGAAATCGTGGTGGTGGACCCGCACCGCGCGGGACATGAGGTGCTGTATCACCCGGGCGAAGTGAATTTGCTGCGGGCGAACGTGGTGGTGATCAACAAGGTGGATTCGGCGCGGCCGGAGGCGATTGAGACGGTGCGGGAAAACGTGAAGCAACGGAACCCGAAGGCGGAGATCATCGAAGCGGAATCGCTGGTGAAGGTGGAAGAGGCGGAAAAGCTGCGCGGGAAGCGCGTGCTGGTGATCGAGGACGGGCCTTCGTTGACGCACGGAGAGATGACGCTGGGCGCGGGCGTGATTGGCGCGCAAAGGGCGGGAGCAACGCTGGTGGACCCGCGGCCCTACGCGGTGGGAAGCCTTCGCGACACGTTTGTGAAATTCCCGCACGTGGGCGCGCTGCTGCCGGCGATGGGCTATAGCGAGAAGCAACTGGCGGACCTGCAGGAGACGATCCGGCGGACACCGTGCGACTTTGTGCTGATAGCGACGCCGATTGATTTGCGGCACCTGGTGACGATTGCGCAGCCATCGGTGCGGGTGACGTATGAAGTGAAGGAGCGCGGAAAGCTGACGCTGGCGGATGTGATGCGGCGATTCGTGAACAAGGAAGTGGAAGTGAAGGTGGGTTGAGAGGAGACGCACATGTACCGCAAACGGCTGGGCGCAACGCCCACGGTAACGCCGTGGCATCTGAAACCCGCGATGGGAGCGCATAAGCGGGACTTCCTTTCGCTGCACGACATAACCATCACGGAGATGGCAGGGCTGCTGAAGCTGGCAGCCGAAGTGAAAGCCCATCCCAAAACGTTCGTGACGGCGTTGCAGGGAAAGATGGCGGCGCTGATTTTCGAGAAGCCGTCACTCCGGACGCGGGTGACATTTGAAGTGGGATTCGAGCAACTGGGCGGCCACGCGGTGTACCTAGCGCCGGGAGATATCGGGCTGGGGAAGCGGGAGAGCGTGGCGGACGTGGCGCGGAACCTATCACGGTGGGTAGACGTGATGATTGTGCGCACATTTTCGCAGGCGCTGCTGGAAGAGTTGGCGCACGAAGCGCGCGTGCCAATTATCAACGCGTTGACGGACCTGCTGCACCCGTGCCAGGCGATTGCAGACCTGCTGACGATCCGGGAAGCCAAAGGCGAATTGAAGGGGCTGCACCTGGTGTACGTGGGAGACGGAAACAACGTGGCGCTGTCACTGGCGCACGCAGCGGGAAAAGTGGGCATGCACTTCACGATGGTGTGCCCGCTGGGATACGAGCCGAATGCGGACGTGCTGACGGAAGCGCGCGCGGACGCCTCGAGTACCGGGGCGGAGATTGAAGTGGTGCAAGAGGCAAAGGAAGTGCTGAGCACGGCGGATGCGGTGTACACGGATGTGTGGACGAGCATGGGGCAGGAAGAAGAGAGCGAAGAGCGGCGGCGGAATTTTGCGGGATATCAGGTGAATGAGAGACTGATGGATATGGCGCCGGCCGACGCGCTGTTCATGCACTGCCTGCCGGCACATCGCGGAGAAGAAGTAACGGACGAGGTGCTGGACGGGTTGCAGTCGGTGGCGCTGGAACAGGCAGAGAACCGGTTGCACGCGCACAAGGCGATATTGCTGGCGCTGATGGCGGGACAGGAAGAGGAGCGGGAGAAGAAGAATTAGGCTGCGGCCTGGATTTTACTGCGATGGAAAACAGATCCCTCCGCTCCGGACCGCAGAAGGCGCGATCCTGCGGCAGGGATGACATTTTTTTTGTGGGCTGCAGAAAAAGCGCCCGCCTCAGAAGGCGGCCGCTACAAAGGCAAGAGAAACCCAAGAGCACAGTCAGGAGTGACTGTGCCACAAGTAAGGCCGGAGATTCGTGAGCGGTTCATGCTGAGAAGGATGCGAGAAGTGCGATGAAACCGATTGCGGTGATTGCGATTGGCGGGAACTCGCTGACGCGGGAAAACGAGCGCGGCACGTTTGAGGAGCAACAGGCGCACGCGAAGGAGACGTGTGAGGGAATCGCCGCGGTGCAACAGAAGGGGTACCGCGTGGTGGTGATACACGGAAACGGGCCGCAGGTGGGCGAAGCGCTGCTGCGATCGGAAAGAGCGAACGGGTCGGGAGCGCCACAACATCTGGATGTTTGCGGCGCGGAGACCGAAGGAGCGATGGGGTACCTGCTGCAACAGACGCTGGACAACACGCTGTATGAAAAAGGAATGCCGCAAAAGGTGGTGAGCCTGATTACGCAGGTGATTGTGGACGCGGACGATCCGGCGTTTTTGCGGCCGGACAAACCGATTGGGCCGTTTTACCAGCGAGCGGAAGCGGAACAGAGGCGGGACCAGTTTGGCTGGAAAGTGGTGGAAGATGCGGGGCGCGGATGGCGGAGAGTGGTGGCTTCGCCGCACCCACGAAGGATTTATGAGATCGAGGCCATCCGGGCATGCCTAGATGCGGAATTCGTGGTGATTGCGGCAGGCGGCGGAGGAATTCCGGTGGTGCGGCGGGCGGGGCGGCTGCGCGGAAGCGAAGCGGTGATTGACAAGGACCGGTGCTCGGCGCTGCTGGCGAGGGATTTAGAAGCAGAACTGCTGCTCTTTTCGACGGGCGTGAAGCATGTGTTTTTGAATTATGGAAAGGACAATGCTCGACCGCTGTTTCATGTAAGCTGGGCAAAGGCGCACGAATACCTGATGCAGGGCGAATTTCCGGCAGGGAGCATGGGACCGAAAGTGGAAGCGGCGCTGGCGTACCTGGAGGCAGGAGGAAAGCGCGCGCTGATTACGGCGCCGGAGAGCATCGGGCTGGCGCTGGGCGGGTCTGAAGGAACGGAGATTTTGCCACCGGTGGGAGTGATGGACGATCCTGTGACGGTGTGATGAGTGAGATTGTGGATTAGAAGTCTTCTCAGGGATACTTCTAGTGAGTAAGCTGCGTGCCTCAGGGGTTGAAACCCCTGAACCTTTTGAGCACGTCGGCTTGGCAGAACAGGCAGGGGAAGAACCCGAGTAAGGCTTTCTTCAGGGGCTAAAGCCCATTGTCCTAGGCGGCTTTACGCCGGGGCTGAAGCCCCGGCCTCCTAAAGAGAAGGCCTTTTGCGCGAGTTGCGAAGCCATGTGCTCCAAAGAGATATTCGCTCTCGGGAGCTACTTGTGAGATAGCCCCGGTTGCGCTGCGGACGGTTGAGAATTGAAATGGCGGGAAGAAACTGAGACAGGAAAGGGTGGGCATGTACAGAATCTTGGATGCGGAATTCATTGCGCCGGGGATCAAGCGGTTTGTAATCGATGTCCCGCGGATTGCGAAGAAACACCAGGCGGGACAGTTTGTGATTTTGCGGCTGCATGAGAGGGGCGAACGCATCCCGATAACGATTGAGAGCTCGGACCGGGAAAAAGGGACGATCCGGATAGTGGTGCAGGCGGTGGGGAAGACGACGTATGAATTGAACGCGATGGGAAAGGGCCAAGCGATATTGGACGTGGTGGGGCCGCTGGGGAAGCCGTCGGAGATTGAAAAATACGGGACGGT
>Ga0209039_10002297_pt1 | contig 16480 bp, 7 predicted proteins | sample BogFormECP12_OM1_FD_188238 | JGI IMG/M metagenome (GOLD analysis project Ga0209039, IMG submission 188238) | Bog forest soil microbial communities from Calvert Island, British Columbia, Canada - ECP12_OM1 (SPAdes) (version 2) | ecosystem: Environmental > Aquatic > Freshwater > Wetlands > Bog ... | reverse complement strand
TAGGAGCACAACCGATTCAGTGTTAGCCCGAGAGAAAAAAGCCGCCCTGATTGACCAACACCGCACTCATGCAACCGATACCGGTTCGCCGGAGGTGCAGATTGCGATCCTGAGTACGCGGATTGGTGAATTGACGGAGCATTTTAAGACGCATAAGAAGGACCATGCCTCCCGGCGCGGTCTTCTTATGATGGTGAGCAAGCGTCGCAGCCTGCTCGATTACCTCCGGAAGTCTGATACCGAGCGCTACAAAGCCGTCATTCAGAAACTGGGCATCCGCAAGTAAGCTTGCCCGCCACTGAACAACCACGCTTCGAGCGTAACGCCACTCTTCGCCGCGCGCCACGTTTGCGCCGGTTGCAGATGGGCCTTTCGGGCAGCATGGCCGTCGTGAGCGCGAGTGCGCCCAGGATTATTGGTTCAGCCTCTCTCGGCTGACAGTTTCACTCCATCTCCCATCGTCGCTAGGTTTGAAGGTCGAACCGCAGATCCCTCGACTCGGACTAAAGTCCTCGCTCGGGATGACAAGAATAAGGAATCTGCAGGGGATGGCATGGGGACTACAGCGGCGCGTATCGGTTGTGTTTCGGAACGGAAGGAACTTAAGAAATGAATGAAGAAATGACTGCCACATTGCACGGCGTCAACAAACTTGAAATTAGTGTGGAGCTGCACGGTGGCAAGTCCATCCACTTTGAAACTGGAAAGCTGGCGAAGCAGGCGCATGGCTCCTGCATTGTACGTATTGGCGACAACGTCGTTCTGGCCACTGCGTGTGCCAATCCTGATCCGCGGGAGGGCATCGACTTCTTCCCGTTGACGGTTGACTACCGCGAGTATACCTACGCCGCGGGACGTATCCCCGGCGGGTTTATCAAGCGTGAAGGGCGGCCCAGCGAGCGCGAAATCCTGACCAGCCGACAGATTGATCGGCCCATCCGGCCGTTGTTTCCCGAAGGCTTCCGCTGCGAGACCCAGGTGATCGCGATGGTACTCTCGGCCGATACCGAGAACGATCCCGACGTTGCCGGCATCAACGGTGCATCGGTCGCTCTGAGCGTGTCGGATGTCCCGTTCCATGGCCCGATTGGCGCGGTGCGCGTCGGACAGATGGACGGGAAGTTCATCATCAATCCGACCTATGCCGAGAGGCGCGATGGCAATCTCAACCTGATGGTGGTCGGGACCGCCGAAGGCATCGTGATGATCGAATCCGGTGCCCGCGAAGTCTCGGAGGAGACGGTGGTGCAGGCCATCGAGTTCGGCCATCAGGAGATCAAGAAGATTTGCGCCGCCATCAGCGATCTGGCGCGGAAAGTTGGCAAGCCAAAGCGCGCGGTTGAGCCGGTCGTTATAGACGAAGCGTATCTCCAGGAATTGCGCTCCAAACTGGGCGACCGCCTGCTGGATGCCGTCAACACCGAGAAACATCCCAAGAACGAAAGCTATGCGCTCATTAAGGAACTCAAGACCGAGATCAAGGAATCGATTCCAGAAGAAGACGAAGAAGGACGCAAGAAGGCCGGAAAGTATTTTGACCTCCTGCGTGAGCAGATCTTCCGCGAGCAGGTGATCAAGGAGCATAGGCGACCGGATGGCCGTAAGTTCGACCAGATTCGCGATATCTGGATTGAGGTCGGCGTTTTGCCGCGCACTCACGGATCGGCGATCTTCACCCGTGGTGAAACGCAGGCCCTGGTGACCACGACCCTCGGCACCGGTGAAGATATGCAACGGCTGGAAGCTTTCGAAGGTGAAGCCAAGAAGCGGTTTATGCTGCATTACAATTTCCCGCCATTCTCGGTGGGCGAAGTCGCGTTCCTGCGTGGAGCAGGCCGCCGCGAGATTGGACACGGCGCTCTGGCCGAGCGCGCTCTCTACGGTGTGTTGCCGTCGGAAACCGATTGGCCGTACGCCATGCGCGTGGTCTCGGACATTCTGGAGTCAAATGGCTCGTCGTCCATGGCGACGGTTTGCGGGGCGTCGCTCAGCATGATGGATGCCGGAGTTCCGCTGAAGTCGTCGGTCGCAGGCGTTGCCATGGGATTGGTGAAGGAAGGCGACGCTTATGCCATTCTCAGCGACATCGCAGGCGCGGAAGACCACTACGGCGACATGGACTTTAAGGTCGCGGGCACCCGGGATGGCATTACCGCGCTGCAGATGGACATTAAGGTAATGGGCATCACGGCGCAGATCATGCGCGAAGCCCTGGAACAGGCACGCCACGGACGGCTGCACATCCTTGACAAGATGGCCGAGGTGATTGGCGAGCCTCGCACCAAGATCAGCGAATTTGCTCCTCGCTTCTACACCCTGCAGATTCCCACCGACAAGATCCGCGACCTGATTGGGCCGGGCGGCAAGGTGATCCGCGGGATCATCGAAGCAACCGGCGTCAAAATCGACGTCGAAGACAGCGGCAAGGTGAATGTCTCGTCCAGCGATCAGGTGGCGGCCGCCAAGGCGCTGCAGATGATCGGCGACATCACCGCGACCGCCGAGGTAGGGAAGACCTATCTTGGGAAGGTCACGCGGCTGGCTGATTTCGGAGCGTTCGTGGAGATCCTGCCCGGCACTGACGGACTGCTGCACATCAGCGAGGTCGCCGAGCACCGGATTAACGATGTTCGCGATGAGCTCAAAGAAGGCGACCAGGTACTGGTGAAGGTGCTGGCGGTGGAAGGCAACCGCATCAAGTTGTCGCGCAAAGCCATCTTGAAGGAGCAGCGCGCGAAGATGGGCGGGGAGGCTCCGCAGGACGCCTCTGGCGCAGTGACCTTCGAAGGCGGACATGAGAAGGCCGACGAGCCGGGCTCCGAGACCAACTTTAACCGCGATGGCGAGCGGCGCGAACATGCCGGCAGCCGGCGCGAGGGCGGCGGTTACGGCGGTCGCAGCCGCGGCGGCCCAGGCGGTGGTGGACGCGGCGGAGATCGAGGCCCACGTCGTGGTCCGCGCCGGTAGATGGCTTGTGCACTTGGATTACATAGGGAGAGCTGAAGCTAAGCTCTCCCTTTTCCATGGGACGATTGCCGCCGCGAGTTGCGACAGCATGTGTGTCCACTTCTCGCCAACCTCGTGAGTTGCTGAATGCCTATCCTGCTCTATTGCGTGACCCAGCCGAATGAAAGTGTGAACATTGCATCGGGGGTTTGCGATTCTCTGGTGCGCTCCCAGCAGCTGGTGGGACTACGGGTGTACTGGAGTGAGATGGCAAATCCCGAGGCATGTTTTGGCGATGCCGACTCGATGAAGAAGGCGGCCTCGCAGTTTCGTCAGGTGTTGCGGGAAATCCTGGCGGTAACAACGCCCATTCCTTTTCGCTTTGCTACACTGCTGGGAAGCGCAGACGTTATCGATCAGTACCTCGCAACCGAGCAGGAATTGTATCGCGCGGCTTTGGTGAGGATCGGGGACGCCGTGCAATACGAGATTGTTGCAAGCTGGGCAACGGATGAGCAGGCCGACCTGGCAACACCCGTCAGTGGGCGTGAGTATGTGAAGCGCCGTCAAGGGTCCGAAAGCCGCATCGCAGCGATAGACAGCAAGCTGAAGAGCGTAACGGCAGATTCGGTGCGTGAGTGGCGAGGGAGACAGGAACGCAAGACGCATCGATGGTTCGCACTGGTCCCGCGGGACAGGCGTGAACACTTCATCGCCTCATTGCGAAGCGCCGGTCCTTCCGAAGGCGTTCGTCTGCGCCTGAGCGGTCCCTGGCCTCCCAGCGAATTTGTGGCCCCGCGAGAGTCCTGAGATGACTATTTCTTTGTCATTAGATCCTCTTTTCGTGAGCACGCTTACATACTTAGAACCTGCTCGACGGTGGTGGGTTGCCACAACCTCAGCGAGCAAGTTATAAGTGGTACTTCGCCGATGGGACAGATGGCGCAGGATTTTCGCTACGGAATGCGTATGCTGCGGAAGAGCCGCGGCTTCACCGCTGTAGCCGTTATCACTCTGGCCCTGGCGATTGGCGCAAACACCGCAATTTTCTCGGTTGTCTATCCGGCGCTCCTACGCCCTTTACCCTACCGGCAGCCTGACAGGTTAGTGACGCTCGGGGAGAACCGGCGACAGTCGGACTGTTGCGCCTTCACGTCGTCCTACCCGGATTATCTCGATTGGAAACGGTCGGCCAAGAGCTTCGAGTCGCTCGCCGGCTTTTCCTCCGACGGCTTCACCCTCACCGGGACCGGTGATCCGAAGATGGTCTTCGGCGCGATGGTGACCTCGAATTTTTTTTCCACGCTCGGCGTAAGGCCGATGCTGGGCCGTGACTTTGTGGCCGGCGATGAATTGCCGGAAGGCGCAGGTCCTGCCGTCGCCATGTTGAGCTACAACTTCTGGCGAACTGATTTCTCGGCGGACCCCAATGTGATTGGGCGGACCGTCCGACTGGACAACAAGGCGATCACGGTGGTGGGTGTGCTGCCGCGCGATTTTGAGTTCGCGCCTGAGGCGTCGTCGCCACTCTGGGTCCCCTTGCATACCAATCCATACACCGGCACGGCCAGGAACGCCCGGTGGCTGGATGTGATTGGGAGGCTCGCTCCCGGCGTCAGCAGCGATCAGGCTCGGGCCGAGATGGAAGCGATTACTGGGCAGCTCGCGCAGCAGTATCCCAAACAGGACGCTTCTATTTTCGTCACTATAGGAAGCTTGCGCGATGAGATTGTGGGAAATGTTAGGCCGCTTTTGTTGATTCTGTTTGGTGCGGTGAGTTTCGTTTTGCTCATTGCGTGCGCAAACGTTGCCAATCTGTTGATGACCCGCGCGATTGATCGCCGGCGGGAGTTCGCCATCCGGGCGGCGCTGGGCGCCAGCCGCGTCCATCTGCTGCTCCAGTTGCTGAGCGAGAGTCTGTTGCTGGCTATGATGGGCGCGGTCCTTGGACTTGTAGGAGCAGCTGTTGGAGTGCGGCTTCTGGTACGCGTGATTCCTGAGGCGCAACTGCAATCCATGCCCTATCTGCGGGACGCCGGCATTAATCTCGCCGTGCTGGCATTTGTCTGCGGAATTACCCTGCTCACGGCACTTCTCTTCGGGGTTGGCCCGGGTTTGGCCGTTCCGCAGACGCCTATTACGGAGGTCTTGAAGGACGAATCACGCGGCGGCACCAGCGGGGCCCACAAGCGGCTCCGCAACGTCGTTGTGACGGGCGAGATAGCGCTCTCCATGGTCTTACTGGTGGCCGGCGGCTTAATGTTGCAAAGTCTCCGCACTCTGTTGCAGCAGAACCCGGGCTTCCAGCCGGAACACCTTTTGACCTTCGACATCAATCTGCCGGGTTTGTCTTATCCCACAGCCAAGGCGTGGCCCTTCGACAATCCAAACGGCCTTAGCCTGGAACATGAGTTTCTGGATCGTCTGCGCAGCTTGCCCGGCGTGCGCGGCGCCTCGGCGACCAGCGGACTTCCGGTCACTGGAAGGCGCAGCAGGAACCGGTTCGTCATCGAGGGACGCCCCAGCGTCGAGGGTCAGGACGAGGACTGTGTTACCCGCCGTGTGGACGCCAGTTATTTCGCGACCATGGAAATTCCTTTGCTCGCCGGGCGCCTGTTTACCGCGGCCGACACCAAGGATGTTCCGAAGGTCGCCATCGTAAACCAGGCATGGGTGAGGCGTTACGTGGGGCGCGGCGAGGACGCTATCGGGAAGCGGGTGCGCATGACATTTTCTGGTGACGAACCGTTTCGTCAAGTCGTCGGTGTCATCGGCGATGTCGCCGAAGACAGCCTGGCTGTCCCGCCTCCGGCGGTCATGTATTTCCCGGTCGATCAGAGTTCCGGATACACAGCATACCTGAGCTATGTGGTCCGCACCGCAGGTGATCCAGAGGGACTTGTAAGTGTTGTCCGCAATACGCTTCGTGATCTCGACCCGCAACTGGCGATCATCCAACCGCAGTCCATGGAGCAAGTGATCAATCGCTCGCCCGCGGTTTTTATGCGGCGCTATCCCTTCTATCTGATCGGCGGCTTCGGCGCGCTCGCCCTGGCTCTCGCGATGATCGGCTTGTATGGCCTCATCTCATACTCGGTGCTTCAGCGCACGCGGGAGATTGGAATCCGGTTGGCGTTAGGTGCGCAGCGTGAAGACGTTCTGCGGCTCATACTGCGTCAGGGAGTCGTCGCCGCTCTGGTGGGAGTGGGCATTGGACTCGTCTTTGGACTAGCACTGACGCGCGTAATGGCCAGTCTGCTCTACGGCCTGAACTACAGCGCTTGGGTGGTCTTTGCCTTCGTGGCCATCCTACTGATGCTCGTAGCGATCACAGCCTCATACTTTCCCGCCCGGCGGGCGACCAAGGTCGATCCGATCGTAGCCTTGCGCAATGAGTAGGGCGCAACATAGAGATCTCCCCGACGGGTGGAGTTCTCCCGTGTGCTCGCGTAGGATGAAATGATACTCCTGCCCCTTATGAATAAAGCTCTCACCGGACTTTTTATCCTTTTAGCGCTCGCGCTGCTTAAGGCGCAATCGGCGCCGGTCAATGGCGCGTCGCAAAATGGTTCGGCCAGGAATGCCCAACAGCCCGGAGTGGCTGCTACTGCCCAGAGCGGAGCAGCGCAGTCTCCGACTCCGCCCGATTATTCGCAAGAACCCTACGTTGTCGAACACTATCGGCAGTCTGCGCATTACGAGAATGACGGTACCGGCAGCGAGCAACTCGACGTGCAAGTCAAAGTGATCAGTGAGAGCGGTGTTCAGTCGCTAGGGCAGCTTAAGGTTGGTTACAGCGCACTCAGTGACAAGCTGGACATTGTTTATGTCCGGGTCCGCAAGCCTGACGGCACCATCGTGACCGCGCAGGAATCCGCCGTACAGGACCTGACCACTCCCAATGCCCCGGTTTACACCGATTATCACGAGAAGCACATCAGTGTTCCCTCGTTGCGCCCGGGAGATGTGCTGGAGTACAAGGTGGTCCGCACCATTGTCAATCCCCTGGCGCCTAACCAATTCTGGACCAACTTCAACTTCTCCGGGCAGGGCGTGGTGCTGGATGAGGAACTGGAAATCAATGTTCCCAAGGCACGGCACGTAGTCCTGAAGACCAAACCTGGTTACGATCCCAAAGTAACCGAAGAGGGTGACCGGCGCATCTATCGCTGGACACATTCGCACCTGGCGAGCGGGAAGGAGAAAAAGTCTCGGAAAGACGCGGGCGAGACGCCATCGGTGCAACTGACGACCTTTCAGAGCTGGGACGATGTCGGTGCCTGGTATGCATTTCTTGAGCGCTCGCGACGGCAACCCGACGATGCGGTGAAGGCCAAGGCCGCCGAGCTGGTGCGGGGAAAGACCGACGACATGGAAAAGGTGAAGGCGCTGTACGACTACGTCTCGCGCAACATCCGCTATGTCAGTCTGTCCTTTGGCTTGGGTCGCATTCAACCTCACGCGGCGAATGAAGTGCTAGCGAACGGTTACGGCGATTGCAAGGACAAGAACACGTTGCTGGCGGCCTTGTTACAGTCACAAGGAATGCAGTCTTCGTCGGTGCTCATCGGAGTTGAGCACAACCTGGATCCCGATGTGCCGTCGCCTTCGCAATTCGATCACGTGATTACCCGCGTGCCGGTCGGGGGCCGGGACATTTGGCTCGACAGCACCAGCGGTGTGGTGCCGTTTCGCATGTTGACGCTTGGAACGCGCGACAAACAGGCGCTGCTTATCTCACAGGACGGAAAGTCAGGCCTGGTGCGGACTCCAGCCGATCTGCCTTTCCAGGCTTCCGATCAAACTCACGTCAACGCCTCGCTGAATGAAACCGGCAAGCTGACCACGCAGATCTCCGCCACCATGCGAGGTGACCGCGAAGTCGGCTTCCGCTTCGCACTGCGCCAGATGCCCGCGAATCATTGGAACGACCTGTTCACCAATATGCTGCAACGCACGGGAATGAAGGGCGCGGAGATCAGCAATCTTCAGGTCAGTGATCCCAGCGATACGGACAACCCTCTAAGCATGAGTCTCGATGCCACGGCCAGCAATTTCTTCGATTGGTCGGCACGGGAGTCGAAGATCAAGTTGCCATTCATGCAGATGAATCTCGCGGGAGAGCCAGGCCTGGATGAGGACGAAAAAACTCCGGAGAAGGTAATCAGGCTGGGGGCGGCACCATCAGATATGCAGGTTGAGGTGCGGTTGAAGGTGCCGGAAAACTTCACCGTACAGGCTCCTATAGGAGTGGACATCCGCCGCGATTATGCGGAGTACCACTCCGGCTATAAAGTCGAGGGCGATCAGCTCACCACCATTCGCGACATGAAGGTCCTTGCGCGTGAGCTGCCGTACGAGCGCCGGCAAGACTATGCTGCGTTTCAGCGCGCGCTAGAGGCCGATCAGGCGCAAGATATCGTTCTGGTGAACAAAACTCCCGGTACCGTTGGAATAGGCGGCAACCAAACCGCTACGGACTTAAACGAGTCGGGTATCCAGGCGCTTAAGAACAACAATTTGCAGTTGGCAGTCGAGCTGTTCCAGCGCGTCGTGCAGCAGGAGCCTAAGCACAAGTCGGCGTGGAACAGTCTGGGCCGCGCGTATCTTGGACTCAACCAGAACGATCAGGCGATTGCAGCCTTCAAGAAGCAGATAGAGATCAACCCTTACGACGAATACGCCTACAACAATCTTGGACTGGCTTACCAGGCGGAGCTCAAATACGACGACGCCATCAAGCAGTTCCAGAAGCAGATTGAGATCAACCCTCTCGACCCGTTCGCGCATGCCGGGCTGGGCGAGGTTTACGTCAAGCAGAGAAAGTTTGCGGATGCGGTGCCGGAGCTGGAGAAAGCAGTCTCGCTACAGCCGCAGAATGCGTTGTTGCAGATTTCGCTGGGCCAGAGCTATATCGCGACCAAACAGACCGAGAAGGGGATGGCGGCATTTGAAAAGGCCGTCAGCCTCGCTCCAATGCCCGTCACCTGGAACAACATCGCATTTTCGTTGGCGGAACAGGATGTACAACTGGAGCGTGCGGACAAGTATGCCGATGCTGCGATCAACTCGGTGGAGACCCAACTGCACGACATCAGTCTCGACAACCTGCGGTATCAGGACCTGGCGACGGCGAGCTTTCTGTACAACATCTGGGACACCAAGGGTTGGGTGGAATTTAAGCGCGGGAACCTCGATCTCGCGGAGCAGTATATTGCAGCGGCGTTGCAGGCGAGCGGAAGTGGCAATATCGGCGAACATCTGGCGGAGATCTATGAGAAGCGAGGCGACCGCGAAAAGGCGATCCATTACTATGTGCTCGCGCTCGCTGCTGAGTCTCCCAGTGACGAGGCACGGGCCCACCTGACAGCACTCGGAGTCACCAAAGGCATCGATCAGATGGTCGAACAAGGACGGCGCGAACTGAAGCAGATGCGCACGGTTTCGCTTAACAAGTCAGACCAGGGCACGGCGGAGTTTAATCTGCTCATCTCACCAGTGAAGGCTGAGCAGGTGAAATTTATTAAAGGCGCCGACACTCTCAAAGGATTTACGCAGTCCTTGCAAAGTACTCCGAGCGGGATGAAGTTTCCGCCAGGGTCTTCGGCGCATGTGCCCCGTCGCGGCGTCGTCACCTGCGGAACGACCCAGCCGGCCAGCCCCACAAAGAGCGTGAAGACAGCCAATAAGTCCGCAACTATTTCCGTGACAGATAAGCCACAAACCGTCGCCGGACCGTGCACTCTGGAGCTGCGCCCCGCCGACTCAGTGCGTACCTTGGACTAGAATGTCGTAAGCGAGGCGTGCAGATCATGTCTGATTTACGGTATCCCATCGGCAAGTTCGAGTGGATTCCTCCAGAAAATGAAGAGCAGATGGCGAAGCGCCGTGTGCATTACATCGATGTGCTCGCGAAGTTGCCGTCCGATATGCGGGCTGCGCTCAAAGGATTGAGCGCCGAGCAACTCGACACGCCGTATCGTCCTGAGGGTTGGACGGTCCGTCAGGTTGTGCATCATGTTCCCGAGAGCCATATGAACGCCTACGTTCGCTTCAAGCTGGCGCTCACAGAAGACAATCCCACCATTAAGCCATACGACGAAGCGGCCTGGGCCAGAATGCCCGACATCACCGTCACGCCGATCGAAGTCTCCCTTCAGTTGCTGGCGGCATTGCATTCCCGCTGGGTCGATGTAGTGCGCTTGATGCAGCCGAAGGACTTTGCCCGCACGCTCGTCCATCCTGAACGCGGCATACTCACTCTCGACCAGATGCTCGCCATGTATTCATGGCATTCTGCCCACCATACAGCGCACATCACGTCACTACGCGAGCGCATGGGATGGAATTAGCGCGCTCTGTCCAGGCTGGAAACACTCTATTAAACGAATCACTGGGATGAATGCATTCGCTGCGACGATGTGTGCATGGTTTTCAAAATGCGAGTCGCAATCACCCCCAAATGGGGCGGTCTGCGCTTACATCGCAATAGACATCGCGTCCAATTGCCGACGCGACAAAGTTTCCATCATCGTGAACTTTGGCGTTACGTCGGACGTATATCAGCCAAGGACCGGAGGAGAGGTGGCATTAGCTAGCTCGCTCCTTGAGCAGGCACCTCGTGATTATCGAGGCCAAACAGAATGTTTCGCCAGCGGTTTGGCGGCCCAGGCGAGACAATTTAGAGGGAGGCTTTGGAAGGTTCCCTGTCGCTGTTTGGCCCCGGAGCGACATTCTATGCGACTTGGCGAAAAACGCAAGTGTTTTCTGCTGAGCGGGCTTAACTCTCTTGCACGATGCACAACTCAACGGCACAACCATTCCCGCCGGCGAGTACATCGTGAAGTACGACGCTAACGGGTCCACCTGCCTGGTCAAGTTGATGAAAGGCAACAAGACAGTGGCCACCGCTAACGGTGAGGTGAAACAGCTCGCTGCCAAGCCGCGCAACAATCAGGTGGTATTGCAGGATGCCAGCGGCGGCGTTCCTACCGTCAGCGAGATGGATTTCAGCGACAGTACGACCGCTGTCACGTTTGATTGGAATGCGACGACTGCGTCGGGGAAGTAAAGGTACCACAAGTGACGTTGAGGGAGCCTCTCGGCTCCCTTTTTCTTTGCAAAAGATCTTCGTGCGCAGGGCGATTTATGCTGACATCGTCGCCAGCCGCGCCGGCTCTTCGTGGAAGCGCACCGAAACCAGCTTTGACACTCCCGGCTCCTGCATGGTGACCCCGTAGAGGACAGGCGCCATGCCCATCGTCTTCTTGCTGTGCGTGATGATGATGAACTGCGTTTGCGAGCTCATCTCGCGCACCAGCTCGGTGAAGCGGCCGATGTTGGCTTCGTCCAGGGGTGCATCCACCTCGTCAAGAATGCAGAACGGGCTGGGCTGATACTGGAAGATGCCGACCAGCAGCGCCAGCGCCGTCAGGGCCTTCTCCCCACCAGACAGCAGCAGTACATTCTGGAGTTTCTTGCCCGGAGGTGACGCCACCACGTCGATGCCGCTCTCCGCGGAGTTCTCCTGATCGGTGAGTCGCATGAAAGCCTGCCCGCCGCCGAACAGTTTGCTGAACGTGTGGCCGAAGTTTTCGTTGATGATGGTGAAGGCCTCTTCGAACTTCTGCCGCGAAATGGTCTCGATCTCCTTGATCGTGTTTTGAGTGTTCTCGATGGACTGCAGGAGGTCGAGCCGCTGAGTCACCAGGAACTCGTGACGCTGCGCAGTTTCCTTGTACTCTTCGAGCGCCATCATGTTCACTGGGCCCATGTTGTCGAGCCGGGTACGCATCTCGCGATAAGCTGCATCTTCGGCGGCAAGCTCTTCGCCGGAGACGAGCGGCAGCGATTCGTCGCCCACCAGCTCATCGCGCTTCTGGCCAAGCTCCTGCACGCAAGTCTCGATAGCGTGTTGCACGTCCGACTGGATGCGCGCTTGTGCGGCCGAGAGCTCGCCGCGGCGGTCACGCGCCTTATCGAGTGATTCGCGGGCCGACTTGAGCGCCTCTTCCAACTCCGTGATGCGAACTCGGACCGCCCGCAATTCCTCCTGCAGTTCGCCATCACGCGTCTGCGCGACTTCGCGTTCGCTGGTCCAGGCGATCCCCTGTTCCGCCAGGTGAAGGTTTTCAGCTTCGCGTTGCTGCTTTTCGGCGGCGGCCGAATCCAGCTGTGCCTTCAGCTTGTCAAGATGCGACGAAACCTCGGCGACCATGCCTTCAATACGCTGTACGGCAATGGCTGCTCCCCGTCTGCGCTCCTCGAGAGTGGCAACCTGGGCGCGAACTTCACTGGCCAGCTGTGCTGCTTCATCGCGACGCAGACGAAGCGATTCAAGGCTGCTCTGCGCATCCTGCATCTCTGCTTCGAGGGCGCGCTGTTTCTCTTCCTGCGCCGACAACTCGCACATTTGTTCGGCGATGAAACTCTCGCGCTCGCCACGCTCCTCCGCGATGCGCCGCAGCTCCTGTTCATAGGTCGCGAGCCTCTCGCGTACTCGCGCCATCTCGGCTTCGAGTTGGCGCAGCGTGTGGCCGGATGTCATCGCCTGCCGTTCCGACTCGCGCTTATCGTCCTCCAACCGCTGGAGCAGGCTTGTAAGCTCAGTTATTTCCCGGCCCAGCGCAGCGACGCGGGTCTCTTGCTCAGCCAAGGTCCGTTCCATCTCGCCCATCAGGTGGAGCACTTCGCGCAACTCGCGCTTCATCGAGAGCGGTCCCTGGCTGCGCTGCTTGCCCCCAGTGACGGTCACATTGTGGAAGCACTCGCCCGACTGCGAAAGGAAAAATGCGTCGGGATTCTCCAGCGCCAGATCGCGGCCGGCGGCCTGGTCGGGCACGATGTAGCCGTTGCCCAGCTTCGGCAGGACCACTTCCAGAGATTTGCCGAATCCGTTCAGTACTCGGATGCAGTTCTTCAGGGGAACAACGCTGTCGCCGTGCGAAACCTGGTGCGACGCCTCATCGAACAGGAACGAGAACTTTGCCTGCGAGTCTTCTGGATGGACGAGAAAGGTGGCGCGTCCATCAACATCGCTGCGCAACAAGCGCAGCCCCTCATCGGCCGCGTCCCATGACTTCACCACGATGTAGTTCAACTCGTCGCGCAGGAAGTCGTCCACCACATGCTCGTAGCGATCGTCCACTTCCAGGAAGTCGGCCAGCACGCCTACTGGAGCGAGGCCATCCTTCATCGCGCCGGAGGTGAACAGTCTGCGTACGGATTCGGTGGCATAGCCATGCTCTGTGATTACCGCCTCAAGCGAGCCTTTCTTGCCCATCGCGCTGGCGTATTCGCCACGCACGGAGTCCAGACGGCGCTTACCTTCGGTTTCGCCAGCGCGCTTGGTTTCCAGGCTCTCGCGTGTCTCGGAGATCTGCGCGCTGAGCGCATTCACTCGCTGCGAAGCCGATTCGAACTCCAATCCGAGCTGGCCCTGCTGACCGCCGAAGCTTTCGATCTGCTGCAAGGCCGAAGCCGTTTCGTCCTGCAGGCGGTGGGCTTCGCGATCCAGCGCAGCTATCCGCTCCTCAGCTTGCGTGATGCGGTTGCGTACGGCGGACGCTGTCGAGACCGCCTGAAGAATCGCATCACGACGCTGTTCCTGCTGGCGCTCGACATTAGCCAGCACCGCCGACGCCACAGATGCTTCCTGCTGGCGCTGCTGCAAATCCTGAAGAGCATTGGCAACGTCGGCGTTTGCCGACTCCAAGGTGGCGCGGTTTGCTTCTACTTCTTGCTGCAGGCGGGCGAACTGCTCTTCCGTACTGGCGATTTCCGCCTGCGCGCCCGCGGACCGGGCATCCAGTTCAGCACAGCGCTCTTCATTGGTATGACGGCGTGCTGCAGCGCGATCGATCTCCATCGCCAGGGTATTGAGTTTCTCGCGATTCTCCTGCGACTCGCGCTCGATGGCGTAGCCGCGCTGCGTGCGTTCGCCGTGCTCGACTTCCATTTGCTGCACCGCCTCGCCCTTGGCGCGCAGCTCCTCGCCTACGTCCGCCAGTTGCGTCTCAAGCGAAAACGCTTCGGCATCGAGTTGAGCGAACTTGCTGGCCAGGACGACACGAAGCTTCGCGCGCATCTCCTCACGTAACTTGGCGTAGCGCTCGGCCTTCGACGCCTGACGCTTCAGCGAGTTCATCTGGCGAGTAACTTCATCAAAGATGTCGTTGATACGTGCAAGGTTCAGCTTGGCATCTTCGAGGCGCGCTTCCGCCAGCCGCTTGCGAGTCTTGAACTTGGTGATGCCCGCCGCCTCTTCAATAATGGCCCTCCGGTCGGTCGGCTTGCTGCTGAGAATCTGCCCGATGCGTCCCTGCTCGATAATGGCGTACGACTCGGGGCCAAGTCCGGTGCCCATGAAGATGTCCTGAATATCGCGGAGGCGGCAAAGCTTGCCGTTCAACAGATATTCGCTCTCACCCGAACGGAACAGCCTGCGGGTGACGACAATCTCACCCGCCTTGAAGGTGCGCTTGAATTTGCGCCGCCGAATCTTGAGCACCACGTGGGGAAGGGCAGGGCCTTCCGGCGCTGCATTCTCGGCAGAACCCGATTCTTCTTCATCCGTCTGGCCGGGGCGAATCTCCTCAGCGTAGCGCTCGGCCTCTTCGGCGCTGGCAGCACGCCGGGCAGACTCGTCCCATTCGTCGTCAGGCATGTCGTCCTGCACATCGACTTCGGGGTCGTTAACGTCGCCGTAGACTTCAGGATCGACCAGCGTGAGTGACACTTCGGCCATGCCCATGGGCTTGCGCTCGCGCGTGCCGACAAAGATGACATCCTGCATGTTGACGCCACGCAGCGTGCGCGCCGATTGCTCGCCCAGCACCCACGAGATGGCGTCGGAGATGTTCGACTTGCCGCAGCCGTTGGGCCCGACAATGGCGGCAATGCCATCGCCCTGGAAGCGAAGGTCGGTGCGGTCGCAGAACGACTTGAATCCGAGGATTTGCAGCTTCTTCAGTTTGAGCAACGCTTACTCCATCCGGGGCCGCTTGGTAGAGCGGGTCTTCAGACCCGCGTCACGCGGCCTCTCTTGAAAGCCAGGGGCTTCAGCCCCGCACTTCCGGGGCTGAAGCCCCAGAACGAAAATAACAACCGTAACGCGGCGCTGAAGCGCCGCTCTACCATCCCGATCAAACCAACTTTACTGTCGAAACCGGGAGGGGTCAAGACATAAAACCCTATATTTTGTGTCCGGATTCTAAATACCACACTATATTGCACCGTAGATGCAGCAAATAGGCAAATCTTGGGTGAGGAAAGAGATTACAAGGAAGAGAGAATCACGAGAGCAAGTAAGAGCTTAAATGAGGGGGTGTATCTAATTCAAGCGCAAATAGTTGGGAGTATCTGAAACGTTACAGGGGGTACATTCAGTCGCCTTGAACAAGCGGAGAAAAAAGCGGGAGAGCGCAACGCCCTCCCGCGGGAACCGTTGGGGATGGCGGACCGCTACTTCCCGTCCCCCAATATCTGGAAGAAGCGGATGATCGACTCGATTCCGCGATAGAAGTTGGGGATGTGGAACTTCTCATTCGGGGCGTGCAGATTGTCGTCGGGCAAACCCATGCCCATCATGATGCTGGGAATCTTCAGGTCCTTGTCGAACTGGGTGACAATGGGAATCGAGCCGCCGGAGCGGATGTACACAGTGTCTTTCCCGAAGACCTCATGCATGGCTTCCACCGACGCGCGCGCGTACTTGTTGTCCGTGTTCACGACACAAGCCGGGCCCTTGCTGTGCACCTTGATGTTGATCTGGATGCCCTTGGGCGTCAGCTTCTTCACGTAGTCGGTATATTTCTTCAGGATGTCATCCGGGTTCTGGTTGGGCACCAGGCGCATGGAAACTTTCGCCGAGGCACGCGCCGGAATCACGGTCTTGGCGCCGGGAGCCGTGAAACCACCAGGCATCCCATGCACTTCCAACGTCGGGCGCGCCCAGGTGCGATACAGCACCGAGTATCCGGGCTCGCCAGTCAGAACGCTTGAACCGACCTCGGCTTTGCGATACTCCTCTTCATTGAACGGCAGGCTGGCCCAGGCTTTCAGCTCGTCATCGGTCGGCTTCTGCACGTCGTCGTAGAAGCCGGGGATAAGGATCTTGCCGTCGGCGTCTTTCAGCTTGCTGATGATCTCCACCAGCGCAAACAGCGGATTGGGCGCAGCGCCCCCATAAACGCCGGAGTGAAGATCGGTCTTCGCGCCCTGCGCCTCAATCTCCGTATACACCAGCCCGCGCAGGCCGACGCACAACGTGGGCATGTCCGGTGCGAACAGTTCGGTGTCCGTGACCAGCGCAAAGTCGGCCTTGAGCTTGCCGGTGTTGGCGTTCTTCAGCACGTACTCCTCGATGCTCTCGCCGCCTACTTCTTCCTCGCCCTCGATGAGCACGCGGACGTTGATGGGCAGCGTGCCGTTGCCGGCCTTGAACAGCGACTCGAAGGCCTTGAGCTGCATCCAGAGCTGGCCCTTGTCGTCAACGGCGCCACGCGCGTAGATGTTCTGGTTGCGCTCAGTGGGC
>Ga0209039_10002295_pt1 | contig 16489 bp, 14 predicted proteins | sample BogFormECP12_OM1_FD_188238 | JGI IMG/M metagenome (GOLD analysis project Ga0209039, IMG submission 188238) | Bog forest soil microbial communities from Calvert Island, British Columbia, Canada - ECP12_OM1 (SPAdes) (version 2) | ecosystem: Environmental > Aquatic > Freshwater > Wetlands > Bog ... | reverse complement strand
CTATTCTTATTCCGTTCGCCCCAAAGCAGGCCTACGGCGAATGTTCAATTTCTTATCACTTTTCACGATTCTGCTTCTGATTGCACAACCGTTACGCTAACAACTGTAAAGTGGCTGTAAAATTGTTGTGGAAAACTTGTTGATCCAAGCAATGATTGTCTTAGTGATTTGCTCAAACGTTGCTTGCCTCTTCCTTCGCCTTGTCCGCGATCTTCTTGACCGCGACTCCAAGTCCTGCCAGCGGATTCGCCAGCGTGGTTACCACTACCTCCAACACGTCCGGTGCCATGCGTGCAATGTTGCGGAAGTGACGTGCCAAGTATCCCTCATCCACTTTTTCGTTTTTTTGTGCAGCTTCCGTGACCGTGAATTGAATCTCTTTCACTTCGGCTTTCAAATCTTCTTTGTTGGCCGGTGAAACTTTGGCATTGGCTTCGATGGCAGAATATAGTTGATCGAATAGCTGTTTGATCTCCGCCGCGCTCAAGCCGGTGATAGTTTTGTTCGTGGTGATGTTGCCGCCTGCAATATTCACTCCACCACTGACGCTGGAAATGTTTCCGACATTGATGTTCACTTGTTTATCGTCTTTTTCCCTTGGCATGTTCTTCTCCAAAATGATTGCGGCGCTTCCGTTAGAGTGGGCGTAGGATTACATTCACGTTACGAAATGGCTTAATTTCAGCGTGCTGGTATTTCTCCGCTGGGGTCCTCATAAATTGGCGTGTCACAGCCGTTCACAGTTAGTGTTATAGGCTGTATGGTATTAGAATACTTGGCTGATAATTGGATGTGGCAATACAGCCTTCCTTCATACCCTTCGATAATCCCGCACTTCTCTGTTGTACGGTCTCCAATCTTAACTGAATAATTCCAAGGATTACCATCATCCATGGATTTGTCCTCAAGCCCGGGTACCCCACCCGTCATTTTCAAATAAAAATCTAAAGAATCATCAGGATTCCAATCCAGTATCATGAGTTGGATGTCCCTGCTGCCAAAAAGGTCGCAACGCCCGCTTTGAACTGGAACAACAATAGTTGCGTTCGGGGCAATGGGAGCGGCGGGCGTATCAGTCACTGGCAAGATAGATGTGGATGAGGAAGCAGGCGTTTCCATTCCCGAGAATGATTGTGTTGACGTTGCTTCCGATCCCAATAGCGGCCACTGCGGACAGGTGGCATGATATTCTTCATTTGGAAAATACTGTGCCCATTCAGCCTGCGTAAGGTTACGCCCAACTCGCTGGCAAGTTTTTTCAATCCACGATTGCAGATCTACATCCCACAAAATGAGGGTGTTATCCTTGCTGCCAGATGCGAGCGTCTTGCCATCCGGGCTGAAGGCTACACTGTACACCAAATCAGTATGGTCTGGGAGCTGACCAAGGGCCTGACCGGTCGCCACATCCCACAGAATGACGGTTTTGTCGTCGCTGCCGGATGCAAGCATTTTTCCATCGGGACTAAAAGCGACACTCGTAACAGAACCATGGTGTCCTGAGAGTGTAGCAAGTTTTGCGGGGGCACTGAGGTTGCTGAGATCCCACATAATGATAGTGTTGTCAGAACTGCCGGATGCAAGCACCTTGCCATCCGGGCTGAAGGCAACACTGTTGACATAGTAACTATGTCCCTTGAGCGGCTGACCAATGGGCTCGTGAGTTGCCACGTCCCAAAGAATGATGGTGTTATTCGTACTGCTCGAAGCCAGAGTTCTCCCATCTGGACTAAAGGCAATTCCGTTTCCGATTTCTCCGCCCATACCAGCATATCCTGTGAGCGGCTGACCAATGGGCTGGCCCGTAGCCACATCCCACAGAATGACGGTTTTGTCGGCACTGCCGGATGCGAGTGTATTGCCATCCGGACTAAAAGCCAGGCTATATACAGCATCAGTGTGTCCCGTGAGCGTCCGTGGGCCGATAGGCTGGTCGGTTGGCACATGCCACAATATTATTTCGCCTTGGGAGCAAATTCCATTTTTATCTGCTGTTTCACAACCTCCTGCTGCGAGCGTTGTGCCATCCGGGCTGAAGGCCATGCTACCAAAAGAACCGAGCAACTGACCGATTGGCTGTCTGGTTACCACATTTGATAGAATGATTTTATCCTGATAACAGCCTTCCGATGTACTTAAACATGTCTGCGACTTGGGTGTACCCGTTAAATCATTGGAAGCTACTATCTTAAGATCTGGGCTGAAGGTTACGCCGTCTATACTATCCGTCTGTCCCTCGAGTGGCAGAATGAGAGGCGGGCGAGTTGACACATCCCATAGAACGACGGTGTTATCATCACTGCCGGATGCGAGCGTCTTGCCATCTGGGCTGAAGGCTACACTCGATACCGAAGCTGCATATCCTGTGAGCGGCTGACCAATGGGCTGGCCTGTAGCCACATCCCACAGAATGACGGTTTTGTCGGCACTCCCGGATGCAAGCATTTTTCCATCGGGACTAAAAGCCAGGCTATTTACAGTATCAGTATGACCTTCCATGTCATTATTGCACTGGCCAGTTGCAATATTGCAGAGAAGGATATCCGTGTCTTGTGAATATGCGAGCATCTTACCATCCGGGCTAAAAGCTACGCCGGGTCCTTCGCCGGGGTCAACGTCATCAATGGGGCGCTGGGTTTCTACATCCCACAGAATGATTATGTTAGTATCGCCGTATTCGTCAGCGGTGCCGGTTGCGGCAACGCTGCTGGCGGCGAGCGTCTTGCCATCTGGGCTGAATGCTATGCCGAATACTGGAGCAGCAGCAGTATGTCCCTTGAGCGGCAGACCAATGGGCTGGCCTGTCGCTACGTCCCATAGAATCACGGTTTCGTCGTCACTGCCGGATGCGAGCGTCTTGCCATCCGGACTAAAAGCAACAACATTAACAGAACCAGTGTGTCCTGATAGTGTTGTAATTTTCACCGGGGCACTGGGATTGCTGACATCCCACAAAATGATGGTTTTGTCTGCACCCCCGGATGCGAGCGTCTTCCCATCCGGGCTGAAAGCCACACTGTTTACCGAACCCGTATGTCCCTGGAGCGGCTGACCGATGGATTGGTGAGTCGCCACATCCCATAGAATGACACTGTTGTCAGCACTCGCGGAGGCGAGCATCTTGCCATCAGGGCTAAAAGCTACGCTATGGACTGCAGCTGTATGTCCCGTAAGGTATTGGATGAGTTGCGCGTGAGCTTCGGCGTTGTCCAATAAGGCGCCGCGTGTTTGATTCTCATCGAACATTCTATACGCTTCTATTCCCAGCAGAGATGAAACGGGAAAATTACCATCCCTCAAAGAACTTGCCAGCGCGGCAAGTTCTCCGGCGCGGGAGATTTTGGCCTGCGTTTGTGCTTCTGCAGCGTCTGCCTGTGCCGTGCTTGCGATGGCCGCATTCTGTTGTGCCAACTGTGCATTGGCACTGGATTGGCGGCTAAAGATAATCACCGCCAAAACCAACATTGCCATAATGACAGATATCGCTGCAATCATAGCCAACTGACCACGGCGCTGTTTTGCACCTCCAGCCTTTACAAATTCCCGCGCTAATCCATTCACCTCAAGTTTTTGTGCCGCTAACTGCTCACGCGCATTTGCCAATCGCGCGCCGGTATATAAATAGCTTGGATTCCGCTGATTATTGTCCCATTCCTTAGCATCACCGTTAATCTCGTTTTTCAAGGCAATGATGTCGCGGTTTTCATCCACTAGCTTTTTCAACCACGGCCAGGCATCGATCAGTTTTTCATGTGCAAGCGTGACCGTTTCCTTTCCCGCCTGTACGTCGGTAGTGATCAAGCGTGCATCCGCCAGTTTTTGTACGATGGATTTCACATCGTCCCCTTTTGCGCTGGCAGGGACCAGTTCGTCGAAGAGCGCTGTGCGGCGTGTATCTTGTGTGCCGCGCCCAATCTCGATCAACCCGCCAAAGATGGAGCGTGCCAACTCCTGTTCATGTAGATCCAGCTTTGCAAACGAATCGTCCGCATGGCGTTCCAACGATTTATGGATCCCGCCATGCTGTAAATAGTTTTCAAGCGTGAGCGCGATCATTCCGCCATGCGACTGGCGATAATCGAATAATTCTTTCAACGCAAACTGCATGAGCGGCAGTGTGCCTGGTTCGCCTTGCATATCGTTGATGATTTGCGAGATCAAATCGGGATCAATGTGCAGTCCAACTCGCAGGGCAGGCTGTGCAATGGCGCTCACCAATTCATCTGGCTGCATGGCGCCAATCTGAATAAACTGCTGGTTGAGCAGTGCGTTAAGCTTGGGATATGCGGCGCAGTTCTGTACGAAGTCGGATCGCATCGAGAACAAAACGATTACGCGTCCCTTCTCAACCATTGCAGTGTGGGTCAGTAAATTCGAAAATGCTGTGCGGTCAGTTTCCCCACCTATTTGTGTGAAGACCTCTTCGAATTGGTCAATGAAGAGCACTGCACGATTATCGCGGCCATCCTTCAAGGCAATCTCGCACCACTGGGACAGGATCGTAGAATTACCCCGACCTTTGGTACGGATATCTTCTCCGGCGTTGAGTGTCCCTGCTAAACTCGATGCGACCCGCGCTAGTTCGCCGATCGGATCGCGTCCCGGTTTCATCGTCTCATATAGCCAGCGTTCGCTGTGCAACTCCTTAATCGCTCCCTGTTTCAATGCGTGGATCAATCCCGCGCGCGCCAGTGATGACTTTCCACTTCCCGAGGGACCGGTGATGAATACCGTTCGAGATTCTTTCACGCGGCCGACGAGGTCATCCACCAACTGCTCGCGTCCGAAGAACAACTCGGCATCTTCCTCTTCGAAGACATCCAGCCCTTTATACGGACAGCGTCCGTCAAATGGCTTGGCTTGAAATGTGGATGTGATTTGTGTAAGCAGTACAGATACTTGCTCGGCAGTGTATCCTTTGACAATATCGCCAGCCGCGATATTCACTTCTCCGCTTACATCCGAAATATCCCCGACCTTGATTTGTTCCTTTGCCATCCTGCACCTCCCCGTGCGAAACCGTGACTTCCAAGATTAGTATACAACAGCCAAACCAGAAATAAACCTGACATTTGTCACTATGCCAGGCTTTAGGAGTTTACCGGTTCACCCTTCTCGGTAGAGCATAGCCGCAAAAGTCTCGGTTTGGGGCCTGAAATCATGTCTAAGGGGTGAGGTTGTTTCGCAGTTTTGCCCTACTCTTTTCATTCAATCTGCAAATAATTTAGGGGGATGTATTGAGTGAACCCTTCCACTACTTGCCATTATTTAACAGTCATTCTGTAATCCCAATAATGGAGAAAGGAAAAAATGTACCATCATCCGTACTACCCACCGCCTGCATCCCAGCAACAGGACCATGACTCATTGGGACAGGTCCTCTATCGGGGCGCAGAGATCGTGATGATCGTTGTGGCAATATGTGGACTGTGGAAATATATCGTGGTGCCACTCTGGGAGAGCGTCATCGTTCCCTTGTGGAATTAGTGGCAGAAAAGCTTCAACACAAAGCAGAAGCTGATTCTGCTGGCATTGCTGGCCCTGGCTGGCTATCTGTCTTGGCAAGTTCTCTTGGCGTTGATCCAGCTTTCCATGTCCTACTAACGCATCAGATGAGAAGGCAGTCTCCGGTGACCTGCTGGTTCTTCGGGCAACAGTTTCGCATCTGATGCGATGTTGAGGAGCACAGCTTTGGGCAACTTCAGCCCCATTGATGTTATTGAAAAGCACCAAGTGATAGACTCGATTATGACTTTAAAACTGTCCAACGATTTCGGCGGCTTCCCTGAGGGAAACCCAATCTGAATTAGAGGATGATGTCATCATCTAGAATATAAATCTCACATATCATTGCAAGGAGAAAGCACTTCATCGTAATGACAGGGCATACTACATACGGATTCATGGCGCCCAAAGTAGGGCAACCCGCACCAGCTGATTGGAATCGCTCCGTGTTTCAATATAACCTGTAAGAATGATTTCGCATACAGGCTCTGGCCTTTCATAGATAAGAGTGCATAACATTATCTGGAAATTTGTTAAATTCAAAAAGAGTTCTAATGTATACTATCGCCCAAAATTCGTTTTGGTGAGTATTCCATCTAACACCTCGTCTTAATCTACCATTCGGTTATGCCAAAAGCAAAATCAAAGCCTTATCCCCATAATTTACCCGGGAGGCTGAGCAGTTTCGTCGGAGAGAAATGCGGGATCCCTGAAGTCAAACCCGGGGGAGTAAAATGTGATGAAGAGACTGATACAATGTACCAGGGCAGGCTCGCCGACCGCCATGGATTACAATTCGCGCTACTGAGCGGGATTTGGCGATGCGCCCGCTAACGCGGCAGGCCTTTGCGGTGAAAATTTGGTATGAGTTCTAACTTCCCTTCTGGAACGGTTACATTCCTCTTTACCGATATTCAGGGTAGCGCCAAGATCGCCCAAGAGCACCCTGCCGCATGGGATTCCTTGCGGGCCGATCATGATGCCATACTACGTTCCGCGATAGAGACGCATAATGGCTTCGTTTTTCAGGTCATCGGAGACGCCTTCTGCGCTGCATTTCACACGTTACGCGAGGGAATCGACGCGGCGCTGGAAGCTCAGCGCAAACTGCAGACGGAAGTTTGGGATGAGGCTTCACTCACGGTGCGAATGGGCATTCACACCGGAGAGGCGTTCGCCTCCGAGGGCGAGTACAGGGGATATCTCACACTCACGCGTGTCCAGCGCGTGATGTCCATCGCCCACGGGGGACAAATTCTGCTGTCAAATTCAAGCGCCGGACTTGTGCGCGGGGAACTTCCCCACGATGTGAGCATCAGGGATATGGGTGAGTATCTCCTAAAAAGTTTGCCGGAGGCAGAACACGTCTGGCAGATTGACGCGCCAGGTCTGCGACAAGACTTCCCGCCTCTCGAATCACTCGCTGCATTCCGAAACAACTTGCCGGTTCAATTGAGCAGTTTTGTGGGCCGCGAAACTGAAATCGCCCAAGTGCTGAAGCTGCTTCAAACACACCGCCTCATTACTCTAACGGGATCAGGCGGCACGGGCAAGACTCGCCTTTCCCTGGAGGTGGCTGCCGGATTGTTGGATAGCTTCAAAGATGGCGTGTGGCTGACGGAGTTCGCGCCGCTGGCCGAGGCCGCGTTCGTGTCGCAAGCGTTGGCGTCTGCGCTGGGCGTATCTGAACAGCCGGGACGCGCCCTGATTGACACGCTTGTGGATCATTTTTTGCATCTTCATGCCTTGCTTCTGTTTGATAACTGCGAACATCTCATCGGCACATGTGCGCAAATGGCTGATACGCTCTTGAAGGCATGTCCTGATTTGCGGATTCTTGCCACAAGCCGCGAAACATTAGATATTCCAGGCGAAGCGGTTTTTGTTGTTCCGTCTCTTTCGCTGCCAGAGCCTCAACCCTGGCGTAGTCCGGCCAGCGCGCAACACGCTTTGCTTGCCTATGAACAATCTGAAGCCGTTCGACTATTTATGGAACGCGCAACCCTTGCTTCATCATCCTTTGAGCTTACTGCAGAGAATGGCATGTGGGTGGCGGAAATCTGTCGCCGTCTGGATGGCATGCCGCTCGCCATCGAGTTGGCCGCAGCGCGTGTACGGACTTTATCCGTTCAGCAGATCGCCCAGCGTTTGGATGACCGTTTTCATTTGTTGACCGGAGGAAGTCGCACTGCGGAACCCAGGCAACAGACGTTGGTGGCCGCACTGGATTGGAGTTATGTGTTGCTTTCCGAATCAGAGCGAAGACTTTTACAACGACTCTCGATCTTTTCAGCGGGTAGTACCTTGGATGCTATCCAGGCGATTTGTGCTGGTAAAGGCGTTGAGTTGGAGGAAGTGCTCGATGTTCTGTCACGTTTGGTGGAAAAATCGTTGGTTGTAGCCGACAAATTCGAGGGCGCTGAGATGCGCTATCATCTGTTAGAAACAATCCGTCAGTATGCCAGTGAAAAGTTAGCAGAGTCGGGGGATGCGGATGAATACAAACATCGTCATTTGAATTATTTTGTTCAGTGGACTGAAGCTGCCATCCCACACTTGTTCCAAGCCGAGCAATTCGTTTGGTTGGCGCGAATCGAGTTTGAACATGATAACATACGGGCCGCGCTGGAGTGGAGCCAGGTTCCAACTGAAGAAGCAGATACGGGATTAGGATTGGCCGCGATGATGGGGTATTTTTGGAAGCTACGCGGCTATCACACCGAGGGGCGAATGCGGATATCAGCGGCGCTCGCGAAAAAGAGCTTTCATCAACAGACACTTGCGCGTGCTCAAGCACTTTATCAGGCCGCCGGGCTTGCATTCTTCCAAAGCGATTATCCGAACGTACGGGCATTCGCCGAACAGGCTCTGGCAATCTCGAGAGAGCTGGGTCCGAATGGGCGATTGGAGGCCGCCAATGCTTTGGAGATATTAGCAGAAGTGGCTACTGAAACGGGAAATTATTCTGCGGCTCCGGAATTGTATGAAGAGGCTTTATCCTTGTATAAAGAAGTGGGAGATTTGGTGGGAATTGGGGATACGCTCAAGATGATGGGCTGGTCTTCGATGCGCACTGGAGATTATGAGAAGGCGGAGACCCGATTGAATGAAGGTTTGATCGTCTGCCGGCAGTCGGGAGACTTGCGTCAAATCAACTCAGCTCTGGCAGGTTTGGGAGAGCTCGCAATCCGTCGCGGTCAATACAGGAAAGCTATTGACTTGCTAAAAGAGAGTCTGAGTAGCAGCCAGAGTGCAGGCGAGAAGTGGGGCATTGCCATTGCGCTTGCCTCCCTGGGATGGGTTGCATTACTCCAACATGATTACAAGGAAATGAGGCGACTTCTGAATGAAAGCCTCGAGGTGCGCGTGGAAACCGGCGATAGAGGCGGCATCGCCTGGTGTTTGGAAAAACTTGCTGAAGCATATATCAATCATTCTCATTTTGAACGATCCACAATTCTCTTTGGAGCCGCTTCCTCTCTACGTGCCACGGTAGGCTCCGTGATGGATGCGGTTGATCGGCTGGCTTACGAAAATATGATCTCCAGACTTCAATCAGCACTTGGTGCAGAGACATTCGCAAAAGCTTGGGCAGAAGGACAAGCGATGACGTTGGTTCAGGCAATTGATTATGCCCGTATTGAGCCCCAGGAAATTGAAGAGACCTCATCGAAAGAAAAGTTCGGTGGACTGACAGAAAGGGAACGCGAAGTCGCGGTGTTGATTGCCCAGGGTAAATCCAACCGCGAGATCGCAAACGCGATGACGGTGGGCGCGAAAACCGTTGAAACTTACGTAACGCGCATCCTCAACAAACTTGGTTTCAATTCGCGCGTGCAAATTGCAACTTGGGCAATGGAAAAGGGTTTAACCAAAGAGGAGACAAAATGAATCAAAATGAACGCAAGGAACTAATCGAGGAATACGGACGCGGCTACGATTTGTTTGGCACCGCGCTGGCTCAAGCTCCGCGTGAAGGTTGGGAATTCAAGCCCGCACCCTATGAGTGGAGCGTTCATGAACTCATTGTTCATATGGCAGATAGCGAATGTATGGGCGCGATGCGTGTCCGTAAATTGATCGTCGAGCCGGGCGGCACTCTGATGGGCTATGATGATGCCAAATGGGCTGAGACCCTGGATTATCAAAATCAAAGTGTGGAGGATGCCTTGCAGCTCTTCAAGTTAACGCGGCAAACCACCTATCATCTGCTCAAAACATTGCCAGATCAAGTCGACACATATTCGGTAGTACATCCCGAGCTGGTATATCCTGAATACGGCGAGGCATACACACTCGAGAAGTGGCTCCGTATCTATACGCGTCATGCACGCGATCACGTGGAACAGTTGAAGAAGACAGTTCAGGCATGGAAAGAACAGAATAAATAATCTTTTTTAGCCAAACTCGAAACCCATTCCTACAGAGGAGCCGCAGTCATAAGACGCGGCTTTTCTGTTGCCAAAAATTGTAGGGGGTGCATTGTAGGGTTTTCCCTGACGACATTCAGCCGCAGATTGAGTAAAGTAAAGGCAAGTTCTTACGGCGAAGGCGATTTCAAATAAGTGCCACCAGTGATACGTAAGCAAACAGCATCTATTACCTAAAAAGGAGAAACTTATAACATGCCACTTTTTTTAGATATTCACCAACACATCCCAGGATTGACGGCTGAAGCAGTTGCCGGCGCTCATGAGAAAGATCTTCAAACCCAACCTAAACATGGTGTGAAATACTTGAAGTACTGGTTCGATGAAGGCACAGGCAAAGTTTTTTGTCTGGTGGAGGCTCCGAGCAAAGAAGCAGCCGCGGCAGTCCATCGCGAAGCTCACGGTCTCGTCGCGGACGAGATCATTGAAGTCAAGGAAGGCGCCTAAGTACTCGTAGCAAAATCACCCTTTGCCAGCGCCGGATGGCAGAGGGTGAAGTAACCCATACGTCAATTTGGAAGAAGAAAAAGAAAACCGCTCTGTCCGGATAACCCTGAAAAACATGCCCTAAGGAGGCAAATATGAACAACCTGGATATGTACACCCGTGAAAAAGTAAACAAGATCCACCTGGATGAACTGCACCGGGAGGCTCAAAACCACACTATGCTGCACGACGCAAAGAGGGATAAAGAGCCGAAAAACATCACCCTCAAACGAAGGAGCACCATCACTCGAGCTGTATCGATGTTGATCGCCGCGATGACATCCTTCCTTTAACCAAAACTAGATATACGACTGGTCCAGATTACGCATATATCTTCTAAGCTGAGTATGGTCAATTCTCTTTTTGACTTAGAGGAAGGCACCATGTTGCCGATCTTACCGAGCGCAGGACTGCAGCGAGAAATCTTTGAAGGGGGATGGCAGTGGTCGAAGTTGACCTGCCCCCAGTTATATATACTGGACGGTGGAAGGGAGATGGAGTAGAAGATTGTGGTGACGATGCCAATCATCCCCAAAAGCTGATCCAACTTATGGGGCAGGTCAGGCATTGACCATTTTTCATACTAGACTCCTTCGACTTTGATATGCGATTCTCTTGCTGCATCTTTGTAGGATGATGTAAAAAATCACAGAAGGACGGACTACTAAACCTTTCCGGAACCGCCGCCAGTTCCTCCCCGTCGGCTGATGAAAAACATGAAGCCCAAGACTAGCATGACCAGGACAGCGCCACCGCCGAGGATTTCGACCGGATGCCTGCTACACGTAAATCCGCAGGAAACGGGGGGAACAGGCATGGGTGTGATGATGAGTCCAGGCATAGGAGGCGTTGAAGTTGGAAGTGTAAGAAGTGACAAACACAGAGGGGCTTCACCGCTGATCTGGCCAGCTATATTCGTCGGATTTGGAGTTGGCCATACGGTGGCTGTTGTTTCGCCATAACGATCCTCAACATGTTGCTCATAGCAGGCTAACTCCGTAGCATAAACAGGGGCGAAAGTTGGAGTGGAAGTCACCAAAGGAGGAGTGGCCGTTGGAGTGGAAGTCGCTGGGGGAGGAATGGCCGTTCGAATTTTCTTTGTGGGAACTGGACGATTCCTTGGGGTAGGTGTACAAAGGTGGCCGAAGTTACAAGTGGCAGACACATGGAACTGCGGAACTGCTTCAACCATTAGTAGAAACAACCCACTCAACAAGAGAAAGGGGACCGTGTACTTTTTCATTTCTCTCCTTCCACCAGGCAAGCGGCGAACCCAGTATTAACAGTTGTCACACCATTTCCAATCAACATCCCTTTTTTCTTGAAGGCGTTAGACGAATTGCATTTCGGGCACATGCCATCTTTCATTCCAGACTCCTATTGACAATGATTGCCAAACGACTTTCTGTTCCAAAATGGGATTGGTTGAAAGGCGTTTGGCAATCACTGAACGACTATTTCAAACTCAAACGGTATCAGCTTTTGAGTCCGGCGAATTACAAGAGACTAGACCTAATCAGCCAGCCACTATTGGCAAGCTCCGGTTATAGGATTGATCTTGCAGGGTCCTGTGCTGACCCCGCCTTTGACCTTTTTAATCGCCGGGCATTCGCCAAGTTGGAAGGTGAAGGTCTGGCAGTCATATACGATCGAATAGGCCTTGGCCAAGCATAGCCTGAGATCGGGAAGAAAATACGGATAACCGGACGGGCACGGAGAAGCTAGCTGATTGGTCGCGTCATCTGCGCAATTCTGCAGAGTATTATCGTAATGGCTTCCAGATGGGCAATAACCATTATACGGTTTATTCGGGTCAGCGGGAACGCAATCGCCGATATTGTCCTTCACATACCCGTTGGAGCATACATTGGGGCCGTAGGCTGCATCGTAATCTTGGGACACATAATTCGGTGCTCCGCACGAAGTACAGAACAGGTAAGCCACCTTGGTGCCTTGAGGTCCTGAGCATGTTCCCTTGGTCTGATTCTCAAAGCAGTCGGGATTTGCAGAAAAGTTGTTGATGAAAGCCGCATCTTTGGCAACCGATGGATCACCATCGGGTGGATTCTGATCCCAAGTCGCGCCGCCTAATCCAGCAGCTTGATTGGCGCAAAAAGAGTTGATATTGCTAATGCTCGGCACGGGCGGATTACAAGCTGGAGGCAGCAACAAACTGGGATTCGGGTTGTTCGAGATCTGCCCAGCCCCGGGTAACTGTGGCGCAGCTGCACCCGGTCCTTGGGGTGTAACGGATATCGTACACACACCTGAAGTCTTATCGCAAACCGCTGGGTACGGACAACCTGATTGAACACAACTGACTGTAGATGGCGGTGTGGCGGTGCCCAGAGTACAACTAGTGGCAAAGAACATCAACAGCAGAAAGCCAAGATAAAAACTTCTTCGTAGATATTTCATAAGTTCTCCTCTTTGTTGAAACATGCATATAACAACCCGGATAAGTATAGTCAGTTTCGTCTTTTTAGTTATCCCCCATTGGACGGATTAGTTCTTTCTGACACCAGCTAGAAAAAAAGGAGTCGGCGTGATGACTTGCATCTATCAAGACTCGCGAAATCTTCTATGTTGTGCAACAAAAAAAGCCCTCGCCGTCAAAAGGCGAGGGCTGATTCTCATTAGGGACATTTGCAAGGCGCTGTGGCAGCCAAAGTAATTTGATACCCGTCGATTTCCCCGGTTGGGCAATTACAAGGTGGTGGAGGTGGAACGCCAGGAGGTGGAGCGCCCCCGCCGCCAGTGTGTTGGATTTGAGGAACTTCGCACAGGCCGGGCACGGGGCTGGTGGGGATAAAGCCGACCGCCAGGCGGCAGGTGTTATCAATCTCGGCCAAGGCTTTGATCGGATAAACCTGCGGGTAACCTTGATTGGGATCACCAGCCTGAGCATGAGTCATGTGATCGTTGTAGTCGAACATGGACGGATCAATGTTGGCTCCAGCCCATGCACCCATTGCAAAGGAAGAGGGACTTCCTACCATGGAAAGCTTGAATGCGATTTGTACGGTCTTGGGATCAGAAGGTGAAATGCGAACCCAGGCTCCATCGGGCAAGTTACCTTTGCCTTGATCAAAGATCAAGTCATAATATCCACGGCCGTTGCTGAGCTGGTTATCTGCAAGCATTGGGACGGCCCCGCCCACGTTGCCATCGGGATCTGTCCAAGCCTGAACGCCTTGAGTGCTCCAAGTGGTGGAGGAAGGATTGGAAGCGCGGATGAGCCAATCGCCGCGGCCATCCTTGTTGAGGTCGAGTTCTGCGGCGTATTGAGCAGGAAGTTGTCCATTTTTATCGGTGCCGGCCAGCGTGGTTACAAGATATCCCCAAGTATCGTCCTTGTATCCCTTAATATGGACGATGTCCATGTAGGGGAAGTAGGTATCCATGGTATTGGCGTTGAAGGGCCGCTCATACAATCCCTGGACAAAATTGTCGCCGCTCGGCTCATTTTTTGCGGTTGCCATGCTGGAAGAATCTACATCTCCTTCTTGATCAAGCAGTGTGAGCGGGAGGACCGCCGGAACATCAGAAGTTTGCACCGAGCCTGACGTTGCGGTTGGCACTGGACTTGAGGGTGGATTCGTTGGACTGGTTGGCGTGCTGGAATTGGAAGCATTGCCAGTGCCTTGACATGCTGAGGCCACAACTAAAAGCGCACCCAATATCCACGCCAAACGATTTAAATTTTTGGTCTTCACTTTCTCTCCTTTGGCTATTCGGACTTTGAATATCAACATTCTACTCTTTTGCTTAGATGAGGGCAATAACCCCAAAGTCATGGTCGTTGGGCTTATTGTGATTTCACTGTTATGAGAATCTCCATCAAAGGCGAACGAATCAAGAGTTCGTCTTGCCCTGCGGATAATTTACCAAGTCGCAGGTGTTTCATGAATTCCCCTCCAGAACGCAAAGGCAAAAAAAGCCAATCTTAGTATAGGTTGCTTCGCCTTTATTGCCATCCGCTTCGGGGTGGATTTGCTTATGCCCCATTTGGACGGATTGGTTCTTTTCATTTGAGAAATTCAGCGTGAGCTGGTAGATCAATCCAATTCCGAATTCTCGCTGCGGATTAGTCAGCGGATATTAGATGAGGGTTGCAATCCCAAAATGTGTACCGCCTCATTAGTTATTAGACTTGTCAAGGTTCGGCAAGGGGAAAGTGATCTCGGCCATTTGTACGAAAAGAAGGAACCTGATCGAGAATTCCTAACATTTGCAGGCGTTGGCGGACGAAGCATAAACGTTTTTGTCCGAGATCATGCGCAAGATGATGAGCGGAACTCCAGGTCATAAAAGAACGAGCAATCGCTATGGGTTGAGCGGAACGATCCAGTTCTCGTTTTGTAAGCACATGCCAAATCACGACTAAGATTTTTCTTGCAATGGCGGTGATCGCTTTTTGTTTTCCAATGCGTTGAGAAAGGGTAGCGAAGAGTTTGCTCCAATGGTCCGAATATCTAACAGCCACCCAAGCCGAAGCGATGAGGGCGGAACGTAATTCAGCGCGGCCCTGTTTGCTGATCTTGCCTGTGTGGACTACGTCTCCGGAAGCCCAAACCCGCGCTCCCGGACCGGCATATCCCACGAGACGGGAAGCATGCGGGAAACGATGGATATCGCCAATGGCCGCCAAGATGGTCATACCGGTGTACAGACCAATGCCTGGGATTTGCATTAGGAAAGTCATAGCATCCTTCCAGGGATTCGAGACCGATACATCGGCGACGGCCCTCTCCGTTTCCGAGATCAGTTGGTTCAAGGATTCAATCAAAATCCATTCGTGGCGAATTTGCAATTGTTCAGGATGGGAAAGGGCAAGCGCTTTCCACCATTCTTGATTGGAATGCTTAAATGGATTTGCTTCGGGGGTGCGGATGTTGTGTCGGTGTAGAAGGCTGTGTAATCGATTCTTCGCCGATAGCGGGCAAGAGCAAAGTCTCCAAGAGTATTACTAGGGACTTTGAGACAATAGGAATGTAAAGACAAAGAGCTTGACTTGAAAATTGGTTTATTGTATATTTTCACCGGAGGCCACATGGAAACACTTGGATTGAACCAGAAGAGGAACTTGCCCAGTCACCAGAAATGTAAAGCTCGCATTCACATTGACGGCTCAGCAGATTGTTTGGTCGATAATCCTGTCGAATGCCGCTATGCGATTTTGGCTGGCGATCGTTTCTATTGCAAACATCCTGAGCGGGATAAAATAATAATAAATACCAAGAACCTACAAAATCCAATATAAAATATTGAGGATGAGAAGATATTTTGGTCATAGATTGATACTCAGTGGCGGCAAGGGTTCTTCTCGATCTGTAAGAGTAAGCAGAATTCCATCAGGGGTGACGTCTTTTATTCAGCAGTTAGAGAAGCCCGGGGACAAGTGACCTACCCGTAAAATTATCCAGGCCGAAATGTGTAAAAGGTGTTGAAGATCGCCCCGATCAAGTAAAGCACTCCGAGTCCGATTTCCAGGATGTTTCGAACCAGAACGCTCATTCCAAGGCTCTCTCTCCCAAAGACCTCTTGGTAACAATCAAGCCGGTCAGGTATGTGGAAGCGAAGATAAAGGCAAAGGGGATCCAAGTGCCCAAAAGGCTGGCAAACATCGCCAGGCTCCGGTTTATGAGGAGGGCGAAGACAAAGAAATCACCTGCGACGACAAAACTGATGAAGATCAAGGCGGTTTGCAGCGGACGGGTGTAATTGAACCGAGTGAAATAGACCCAGGACAGTATGGCAAAATAGATCGGGGCGGCGATAGCATGGATAATCAAAGTGGTCTCCATCGAAGTGACCGACATGCCGATGTAAATGGTCGCCGCGCAGAGCACCCAGCCGACAAAGGCATGGAACAAAATAATGGCGAGCTTTTTAATGGTCATATTATTCTCCTTGCAGATTATTGGACGATGTGTTTGAAATCCGACTAGCAAAATAACTGGTACGGTTCAATACCTTCGCCAATTATGATGTAGGAACTGGTTCAAGAACCGGATGAACCATTCCCAAGCGAGCAATTTGCTCGAAGATCTCGGCCAATAAAATAC
>Ga0209039_10002294_pt1 | contig 16490 bp, 11 predicted proteins | sample BogFormECP12_OM1_FD_188238 | JGI IMG/M metagenome (GOLD analysis project Ga0209039, IMG submission 188238) | Bog forest soil microbial communities from Calvert Island, British Columbia, Canada - ECP12_OM1 (SPAdes) (version 2) | ecosystem: Environmental > Aquatic > Freshwater > Wetlands > Bog ... | reverse complement strand
GCAGGGCGAAACCGCCGGGCAAGCCCGCGCCTCTGCCGTCCGCGAGTTTGGCAACGTCACGCTGGTCAAGGAAGTGACCCGCGACATGTGGGGCTTTCGTTGGCTTGAAACCTTCCTGCAAGACCTCCGTTACGGCGCGCGCATGCTGCGCCGCAATCCCGGCTTCACGGCTGTTGCCGTCCTCACCCTCGCCCTCGGCATCGGCGCCAACACCGCGATTTTCTCGATGGTGAACAGCGTCCTGCTGCGGCCGCTTGCCTATCGCGAGGCGCAGCAGCTTTACCTTGTGCGTGAAATCATCCCGGAGCTGAGCCAGACCTATCCCATGCTTCCTGCAAACTTGCCGAATTTCCGCGTCTGGCAGCGCGACTGCCACTCCTTCGCCGAGGTCGCGATTGTCATGTCGACGGGTGCGACGTTGACTGGCTACGGCGAAGCGGAGAACATTTCCGGCGGCCTGGCTTCCGCGAATCTCTTTGGCGTGCTGGGTATCGTGCCGCAACTGGGCCGCACGTTTCTGCCGCAGGAAGACTCTCCCGGCAAAGATCACGTGGTGATGCTCACCGATTCGTTCTGGCGCAACCGGTTCCACGGCGATCCAACGATCGTGGGCGGGTCGATTACGCTCGACCACCAGCCCTTCCAGGTCGTGGGCATTCTGCCCGCTTCGTTCCGAGCCCCGACAGGAGTTCCCCTGCTGACGGATTACTTCAAGCCCCTCGGACTCGATCCGGGACAGTTTTCACCGCTCGAAGAATTCGATTACACCGCCATCGCCCGGCTAAAGCCCGGGACGAGCGTAGGGCAAGCACTGACCGAGTTAAATGTGATTCAGGCGCGGATTGCGCAGGACGCAAAGCAGGGGGTAGGCCTTCGCGCCGAGATCATTCCTCTTGAGAGCGCGGTGGTGGGAACGGCACGGCGCGGGCTTTTGCTCCTGCTCGCGGGCGCGGGGGCAGTGCTCCTGATTGTTTGCCTGAACCTGGCGAACCTGCTGCTGGTGCGCGTTCCAGCCCGGCTGCGGGAGGCGGGCATTCGGACGGCGCTCGGAGCTTCTCGCGCTCGACTGGCGCGGCAACTGTTGACGGAGAGTGCGTTGCTCGCGATCGTGGGAGGAGTCCTAGGCGTCGGCCTCGCGTATTTCGGGCTGCGGTGGCTGGTGGCTGTGGCGCCCGTCAATCTGCCGCGGATGGATGAAGTGCACGCGGACGCGCGGGTGTTGTGGTTCACGGTTTTCGTTTCCATCCTGACCGGAATCCTCTTCGGCGCCTTGCCCGCGTGGCGCGTGGCGCACGCTGAGCCGCAACAGACGCTGAAGGCAGGCGCCGTCACCATAACGGAGGGCCGCCCCGCCCGCCGCTTGCGGGAGTCGCTGATCGGCTTCGAAGTCGGCGTCGGTACCCTGCTCCTCATCGTTGCCGGCCTGCTTACCACGAGCATGGTCCGCTTGCTCGGCGTCGATAAGGGCTTCACGACGGAGCACGTGCTCGCCGTGGACGTCAGCTTGCCTCCGTGGAGCTACACGAAATTTGCGCAGAAACAAGAGTTCTACGAAAACGTGATGGCGCGGGTGCGCGCACTCCCCGGAGTAAAATCCGCGGGCTGGATCAGCAGACTTCCACTCCAGGGGGAGGAGAAGGTGGACAGCATCTACGTGCCCGGTCAATTGACTCCCCGGTTGCAATCTCCGGTCGCAAATTATCGATATGTGAGTCCCGGATATTTCGAATCGATGGGTATTCTTTTGCGCCGAGGCCGCCTGATCGAGCCGGCCGACCGCGACCGCAACGTTGCTCTCATTTCGGAGAGCGTCGCGAAAAAACTGTGGGCTGGCGGAAATCCGCTTGGCAAGCAATTTTACCCGGGCTCAGATGAGAAGATTCTCGCGGAAGTGATTGGCGTGGTGGCTGACATCCGGACGGTCGCCCTGGACGAGCCTCCGTTGATGATGGTCTATCTCCCTGCCGGGTGCGCTCGACCGTGGTCAGCCTCATACTCGTCGCTGGTAGTTCGGGCGGCGGTTCCGCCCTCGGCACTTGCCACCGCAATGCGTGGCGCGATTCAGAGCGTGGATTCCGGGGTCCCGATCGGGGACCTGCGGCCCATGACCGAGATCGTGTCGGAATCAGTGGGCGTCCGCCGCTTCCAAATGGGGCTGGCGTCCCTTTTTGCCATCTTTGCGCTGTTGCTCGCGGCGCTGGGAATCTACGGCGTGGTAGGGTACTCGGTAGCCCGGCGACGGCAAGAGTTGGGGATCCGCATGGCGCTTGGCGCGCGAGGTTCTGATCTGCGCAACCTGGTTCTGCTCCAAGGGATGTCGCCGGTCTTAGTGGGATGGGCAGCAGGCGTTTTAGCGGCCCTGGCCGCTGGCGGGGTAATTCGCAGTCTGCTATTCGGCGTTACCGCGCAAGATCCGCTGACCCTGGCGAGCGTGACCCTGGTCGTTCTGGCCTCCGCCGCGCTGGCGTGTTACATCCCGGCGCGGCGCGCGACGAAGGTCGATCCCATGGTGGCGCTGCGATACGAATGACGAGGGGTAACCATGAGTTTCTGGGACATGCTGTTTCACCGACGCCAGCGTGATGAGGAGTTGGACGAGGAAGTCCAAGCGCATCTACGCATGGCCGCGCAGGAGCGCATGGAACAGGGCGAATCCGCCGAGCAGGCGCGCGCCTATGCCGTTCGCGAGTTTGGCAACGTCACGCTGGTCAAGGAAGTGACGCGCGACATGTGGGGTTTTCGTTGGCTTGAAAGCTTGCTGCAAGACCTCCGCTACGGCGCGCGCATGCTGCACAAAAACCCAGGATTTACAATCATAGCGGTCATCACACTGGCCCTCGGTATCGGAGCCAACACGGCCATCTTCAGCACTGTAAACGCCGTGCTGCTGCGTCCGCTGCCATATCGGAATTCAAACCAGCTCGTTCGAATCTGGGCCACGAATTTGCGGCTTGGATCGCACCACGATGTGGCTTCCTACCCCGACTTCGCGGACTGGGCGGCGCAGAATCATAGCTTCCAGCAGGTGGCGGCCTACAGCGGCCGTTCTTACAACCTCGCCGGCGGCGACCATCCGGAGCGCCTGCGTGGCTCGCGGATCTCGGCCGGTCTCCTCGAGGCGCTCGGTGTCAAGCCCGCGCTCGGGCGTGATTTCCTGCCGGAGGAGCACCAATCCGGGCGCAGCCGGGAGGTGCTCCTCAGCGATAGCCTGTGGCGCAGCCATTTCGCCGCCGATCCGCACGTGCTGGGCAGGACGGTAAAACTCAACGATGAGAACTATTCCGTGGTGGGTGTCTTGCCCCCTCATTATAAATTTCCCCCTAATGAGCCGGCCAGACTGGTGGTGCCCCTCGAGCCCGATACCAGCCGAGGGCATGGGTTCCTGTTTGTGGTGGGCCGCCTCAAGCCAGAGGTGACGCTCGCCCGTGCGCAGGCCGAAATGAGCACAATCCAAAAACGGCTGGCGCAGGAATATCGCCAGGACAAAGAGGTGGGAGTGGAGTTGCAGTCGCTACAGGCTTCTTACGTAGCCGGTTTCCGGCCCACCCTGCTAATTCTGCTGGGCGCTGTGGGCTTTGTGTTGTTGATCGCCTGCGCCAACGTGGCGAACCTATTCCTGGGCCGCGCCGCGTCGCGACAAAAAGAATTGGCGGTGCGCGCGTCGTTGGGCGCGGACGGCAGCCGCCTGATCCGCCAACTGCTCACGGAGAGTGCGCTGGTAGGTGTGATGGGAGGAGCGCTGGGTCTGCTGCTGGCGATCTGGGGGCGGGACGCCCTCCTGGCGCTGCTGGCGCGGAATTTCGCTCTGCCCGGAGGACTTGACATCCGCGTCGACCGCTGGGTGCTCGCTTTTACGCTCGGCGTTTCACTCCTCACGGGACTGATCGCGGGGCTGGCCCCGGCGCTCGGCGCCGCCCAGGTTGATTTGAGCGAGTCACTGAAGGAAGGCAGCCGCGGCCTCACCGGCAGTCCCGTGCGCAACCGGTTCAGAAGCGTGCTGGTGGTTTCGGAGGTCGCCCTGGCGCTGGTGCTCCTCTCCGGTGCCGGCCTCATGATCAAGAGCTTCGTGCTTCTGGCCGAGGTTAATCCCGGCCTGCGCCCGGAAAACGTCCTGACGGTGGATTTTTCGCTGTATGGCGCTAGGTACACTCACACCGTCACCCGCGCCGCCACCTTCGAGGCGATGCTCCACCGGGTGAGCCAAATCCCCACCGTGCAGTCCGCCGCGGTGGTGGCAGACATTCCGCTCACTGAAAACGAGGACAGCTTCGGGTTTAGCATCGAAGGGCTTCCCGATCTACCGGGCCGGGGGCGCCAAGCCCGGTTCAACATCGTTGGGCCAGGCTATTTTCGCACTTTGGGCATCCCGCTGATCGCGGGCCGCGATTTTTCCGAACTCGACGGTGCGGGCGCGCCCGGCGTGGTGTTAGTTAATCAGGCGATGGTCCGCCGCTACTGGCCGAACGAGTATCCGGTGGGAAAGAGAATTAGCACCGACAACAAAACCTGGTTTGCCATCGTCGGGATCTTTGGCGACGTGCCGCAGATGGGGTTGAAGTCGAATCCGGAACCGGAAGTTTACGTCTCCTACATGCAAGACCCCTATCAATGGCCGTACCTGAGCATGTTGATTCGCACCGGTCCCGATCCGCTGAAGGTCTTTCCCGCGGTCGAGCAGGCGGTGTGGTCCGTGGACAAAGACCAACCGGTTTCGAATCCGATGACCATGGACCAGATTCGCTCCGATTCGATCGCCCCGCCGCGCGTGATGGCGCTGCTGCTCGGTTTGTTTGCGGCCCTCGCTCTGGTGCTGGCGGCGGTCGGCCTCTACGGCGTGGTGGCCCGCACGGTTACGGAGAGAACTCACGAGATCGGCGTGCGCATGGCACTCGGCGCCGAGCGCTTCGAGGTGCTGCGCCTGGTGGTGGGCCAGGGGATGCTCCTGGTGCTGATGGGTGACGCGCTGGGCCTGGCCGCCGCGCTGGGCTTGACGCGCGTGATGGCCAGCTTGCTTTTCCACGTGCTCCCAACCGACTTCGTAACATTTGCTGCCGTTACCTTGCTGCTCATGGGCGTTGCAACCGCGGCCAGCTATATCCCCGCTCGCCGGGCCGCGAAGGTGGATCCCATGGTGGCGCTGCGATACGAATGAGGAGTTCATCTCGCTTCACTTCTTGTGTTGCGCAGCCCCGACTTCCTTCAGGTGTTTGCGAATCTGCTCGGCATCGGGAGCGTTAGGGGCGAGTTGGAGGTAGGCTGCATATTCCTTGCGGGCGCGATCGAATTGACCCATACCTTCCAGGGTCACGGCGAGATTGTAATGAGCGTTGGGATAATCCGGCCGCAGGCGGATGGCTTCCTCGTATTCCTGAATCGCACCATTAGCATCATTCTTGGCCTTCAAGGCATTGGCCAGACTCACGTGCGCGCTGAAATCCTGCGGCCGCGCCTTGAGGTAATCGCGATAGTCGGAAATGGCCTCGTCCAATTTGCCCTGCTGTCGCAGGGTATTGGCCAAGGCCAGGCGGGCCTCGGCGTAATCGGGCTTGTTGAGCAAGGCTTCTTGATATTCCTTGATGGCGTCATCCATCTTGTCGAGGTGAACCCAATCATTGCCCAGATTGAAATGCGCCTCGGGAAGATTGGGCGTGATCCGCAGGACCGCTTGCGCTTCGGCGGCGGCTCCGGCAAAGTCGTTCAGGCGAGCCAGCATGCTCGAAAGATTCAGGTGGGCTTCCCCCCACTCGGGGCGCGCCTTCGCCGCCGCGCGAAAAGCCTCCGCCGCGTTTTGCCAATCCTCCAACTGGCTGAGGGCCAGGCCCAGGTTCTCGTCGGTTTGCGGGTCGTCGTGCAGCGCCAGGCTGGCGCGATAGGCGGCGGCCGCCCCTTTAAAATCACCCCCGTCATAGAGGGTGTTGCCGAGGTCACGTTGATAGGTGGCGTTGGTAGGATTCAGGCGAACGGCTTCCTGGTCTTCGGCGGCCGCGCCCCCGGGGTCGCCGCTCGCGCGCAAGGCCGCCGCCAGGCTGACGTGCAGGCTGGGATCATCCGGGCGCAGCCGCAAGGCGTCACGGTAAGTGGGCACGGCTAATTCCAAGTTTTTCTCCTCGGCCAGCAAATCGCCCAAGGCCACCAGAGCCTCGGCATAGTCGCGCCGCAGTTCGACGGCCTGCTCGAGCTCGGTCTGCGCCTCCTTTTGCTTCCCCTGCGCCTCCAGGACCAGTGCGGTGCGAAAATGAAATTCCGGCCTCCGCGGTTCAAGCTGCAAGGCCACGCGATATTCCGCGAGTGATTTGGGCAGGTCATCCGCCGCCTGATAGGCATTGGCCAGGTGAGCATGGGCATCTGCGTCTTCGGGGCGCAGGCGCACTTCCTCGCGGTATTCCTGCACGAAGCCCGCGACGTCACCGGAAGATTGCAGCGCTTCCGCCAGGTTGCGGTGATAGTCAGCCTCATCGGGAGAGAGGACAACGGCCTGGCGCAGTTCCCGAATTGATTCCGCCAAGTCGCCGGTCTTGCGCAGGACCAGCCCCAGCGCTTCGTGCAGCGCCGGGTCGCCGGGCTTCAGGCGCACGGCCTCATGGTACTCGCTGACCGCCGCAGGATGATCGCTGATGGAGAGGTAAGCGGCAGCCAGCTCCGCGTGAGCTGCCACATAGTCCGGACGCATCCGGACGACCCGGCGGAGCTCGTCGATGGCCCCGCCGTAATCACCCGCTTCGCGCAAAGCGAGCGCCAGCGCATAGCGGTAGTCCGCCTGTGTGGGGCGCAGTTGCACCGCTTGCCGGTACTCCTCGATGGCGTGGCTCAAATCATCGGTGGCGCGCAGGGCCGCCGCCAGGCTCATGTGGATATCCGGGTCATTGGGGCGCAGGCGAGTAGCAGTGCGATACTCGTTAATGCCGCCCGCAAAATCTCCGGCTTGGGTCAGCGCGGCGGCAAGGCCGGCATGGGCGTCGGCATTCTTGGCATCCAACTCAATGGCTTGGCGATACTCCGCGCCGGCTCCCTTGGCATCGCCCGATTGCAGCAGCGCGCCGGCCAGGGCCACGTGAACTTCCGCGTCGCGCGGCGCGAGCGCCAGCGCCATGCGGTACTCCGCCGCGGCCTCGCTGAATGCCCGGTTCAGCGATAGGGCGTTGGCGAGGTTCACATGCGCATCAACATTGTTAGGATGCGCACCGATTTCGGCGCGATACTCGGCGATGGCCTCGGGGATCTGCCCGCCGGCTTCTTCCAGCGCCCCGATGTTCATGTGCACTCCCGGAAAGTCCGGCCGCAGGCGCAGCACTTCCCGATACTCTTTCAGGGCTTCGCCGGTTTTTTGCTCCGCGGCGTAAGCATTTCCGAGATTGTAATGCGCTTCAATATAGCCCGGCCTGAGGGCAAGGGCCTGCTTGTATGCGGCAATCGCCAAGTCCCACTTGTTCAGACGTGCAGCCTCATTGCCTTGCTTCAAGAAATCCTGTGCCACGGGCGTCGTGGACTCGGCAGGAGCAGTCGGGTTTGGGGCAGGGGTTTGGGGCGCGGGAGCTTGCGCAACCGCCGGGTTGAGATTCAGCAGCATCAAGGCGGCGCATACGGCCAACAGGGGAAAGACTTTCCCCCTTCGCTTCGTCCTGATGGGCGTCCCGCCGGGTCGCATGCTAATAGAATACACCCAATGGTCCCTACCCTGCCTCGCCAGCCCCATGGGGGGCGACCCGCAATTTTGCTTTCGGTAAGGGCGCTTTCATCTTAAATAACGAAATCCAACTGCCATGGGTTGTCACAAAGCCGGTTTTGGCCGTCAAAGTCGTGTCATATCGACGTAAATGTCCGATTGTTCGCCCGGCATTTTGTCCGAGTTTCTTTTGTTTTCATACACATTCCGGCTTCGGTTGATCACTTTTAACATCTTTTTTGTGGAGTACCCCCTGCCGGACTTTCGCGAAGGTGTTGGTGAGGCGCCACAACCGGCGTAGGTGCGAGTCTTCGATCTTTTGCAAAAGCGCGCCCCTAGGATCGTCGGTAGCCATCATCGCCGCCAGATTCTCCGGGGACTTGACTTTCTCATAGCGCCGCGAGTATTGCCAGGCAAGATTCTCGTAAGGGTCCATCAACGCGACAAGCTCGGTGCGGGCTTTACGGCAGGCGTTCCTTCGCTGCCGTTTTTCCATCGGCGCTTTGAGTGACTCGAGAAGAACGATGAACTCGCGCATCCGCTCGGAAGAGTCCTCCTTACGGCCCCGCACAAACTCATCGATTTCCGCCGCCGTGGGCCCCCCCACCTCGGGGCGAAAGCGCTTGCTCAAGTTGCTCGAACGGTTCCAGGAGTTCCATGACTTGCGTGGCCTGCTTGCTGGCCGTCATCATTTCCACTTCCAACTTATTTTGAATGCTCTTGAGCGCCAGCCCGTCACGCATGCGGTGGGCGCGCCGCATCCGCCAAAACGTTTCACCCATCTCCTCCACCAACTGGCTCTCCAAACCCGCACGGGGTTCCAGGTCCTCCAGCAGGGATTCCATCATGCGCCGGTAGTCCTGCGGTTCTTCCCCTAGGGCCAGCAGCAGCTCGACCTGCGATTGGGTGCAGAGTCCTTTGCGAAAATTGGCCATGGCGGAATTTGCTTCGGGCTCCGCCGCCGATGGCCCTGGCGCTTTTGGGGCGTTCACTTCCGGCGCCGGCGTGCCTGGAGTTTCCGGTTCTTGATGGTGAGACATAAAAACCTCCTGGATCCGTCGATGGGGGCCGGGAACAGCGTCCCGTGACCAGATCCCAGTCAAGTATGCATACAAGTGTGGCTAAAACCGGAGAACCCCCCGCCGTTTTTCCGCCGGCTCAGGCGCGCGCGCGCCTGGCCCTGCGCGGTGGGCGGCCCGTTGGATTTCTGCGCGTGGCGAGGGGGGGCTTCGGTTCGTGCGGAGGGAAGGGCGGGAGGCAGGCGCAGAGACATGGGGGCACCGTGGGTCTAGCCAAGTATCTAGTATACACCATAGGCTAAGAGCTGTCAAGAGACAAAGTGTCAGGAATCTACCTTTTTTTATCCGTGCCAGGCAGTTCTGACCAAGTATGGCAACCTCTCGCCGTGCTCCGCCTGTGGACCGACCCTGAATGGGTATAGGCGTTGACCTCAGGAAGAGTGGTTTCCGAGTGCGCCGTCGCTCACCCAGAAGCTTGGACTGACCCTGCGGATTCGTTGGACAAGAATAGGCAACCAAGGAGGGGCGGTTGCCTCGAACCCCATTTCGGGATCTATACGTGCGGGGCCATTTGTCCGGCTTTAGCGACTTGAAGGAGGAACTAGAAAGTGTGGGCCAACTTCCGAGTGGCCGACTCTTCGGGACTTATCCCTGTTCGGCGACGGTCTGGTTGCTTCCGTGAGCCTGTATAATGCGTGTAGAATAAGAGAGCTCTAGGCCGTTACGTGCTGCCAGTTGCAATGGGAGAACCGTGCTCGTATCCTGCATCATGCCGACCTGCAATCGTCAGGGCCTGATCCCTGTCGCCTTGAAGTGCTTCTTATCACAGGATTGGCCCGATAAAGAACTCGTGGTGATCGACGACGGCGCTGCGAAAATAGGAGGGTTAGTCAAGCAATTGGTTCCCGATGCAGTTTATATCTACCTCGCAGAAAAGCAGATAATCGGAGTCAAACGGAATCTGGCGTGCGAAGCCGCAGGGGGCGAGGTAATCTGTCATTTCGATGATGATGACTGGTCAGCAGCGGGCAGAGTCCGCGACCAGGTGATGCGCCTCCTTGAGTCTGGCAAGAAGATGACCGGATATCACTCCATAACGTATTGGAACGGTATGAAGGCATACCGCTACGTGTCCCCAGTTCCGCAGTACGCGCTGGGAACCACAATGTGTTACCAGAAAAGCTCTTGGCATACACACCGCTTTCCGGCCAAGGATTATGCAGAGGACAATGACCTAGTCTATAAAGCCCGTGACGAGAAACAGTTAATTGCTGTGGATGCAAGGCAGATGATGGTTGTGAGGTCCCATGAGTTGTGTACAAGCAGCCCGGAGAGATTAAGACAGGACACGTGGCCAGAAGTGCCGCGTGAGAGCTTGCCCCGAGAATTCTTTGAAGCAATTGCGTAGGAGGCGCACGGAAAGATTTGCGAAGCGCAAAAGTGTCATTCACCTGCGGGTGGTCTGTCGAAAACTTCCGGTCAATCTGGACTCGTTAGCGTAAAATCCGGATAGACTCGCACTCCGGCATAGTCATAAAGCTTCTTAAATTCAGCTCGCTGCTGACTGGTTCTCTTTTTTTCCCACGGCCCAAGCTTGGAATCGAGCTCGCAAAAGCAGACATCGGTTTCGCCGCTGTCGCGCAAACTCCGGCCCTTGGTCAGTACCGTTGCTAGAACAGCCCGATCAAACTCACTTAGGTCGACCTCCTTAAAGTGCAACTCGAGTGACATGCCTAACGCGGCGTCATCCAACGGCAAGACCTCAACCCCTGCGGTACTAGTGATTGCACGAAGCGTCTCGGTCAGGGCCGCAAGCTCCGCCCCAACGTGCTTCTCAAAACTCGCCAGTAACTTCCTCGCGGATTCCGCACTTTCGTGATCAAGGTGTTTCTTTTCAGAGGCCCATTGAACAAAGCTTCGCAGGGTATCGGCCTCTTTCGGCTGAAACTTTAGTCGAATGGTTTTCTTCGCTTCACTTACGCAGCAGGCCGGTAGATAAATTCGAATGCGTCCGTCCTCAGCCGAATCCCGCAATTGAACTGCGGCAGGAGGCGGATTACGAGCGGGAGCAGCAAGCGTAACAAGCCAGTTAGTCTCGACGAATACGTGTCGCACCTGGTTAGCTTTCCCGTATACTGGGGTGAACAATGCTGACGCGACCGCCACTAACTGCGGGAAGTATGTGCTTATTTATGGCCGATTTTAGGCGCTGATCGCTCACCGCCACTTGCCCTGTGTGCGCAAGTTCGTCTAACCATCCAAACAGATCAGACTCAACCGCTGATTCTGGCCCGGCCACCGGTCCCCGCGTTTCCAAGAGCTCACCGGATGGGAAATCGCCGACCAGCTCAATGGGGTCTTGTGTTCGCCCAAGGAATCTATATTTGTAAATGCGAAGAACTTGTGGCGTGAAGATGATCCCAACCGGACACCCCATCAGGAGCATGTATTCCTTCAACTGAAGTGCCGCCTCGTCGAGGTTAACCGTACCGCCTTTTGCTTCCCCTACCAAAGCGATAGTGCCTGGTGAGTAGTCCGTAGTCACGATCACGTCAGGGCTGAAGGTCATACGAGAAGCTTATCACTGTTCACTGGCAAGGACCAACTGAATCCCCTACACGCGGCTTGTGTCTGCCACGCAAATTTCAGAGGTGTTGCTTCAACTGCCGAAAAACGCGCCACTCGGAAATTGTCCCAGGAGGGCTCGCGGCGACGATCTTCCCGGGAGCCGAAGGTGATCGGTCCTGCCTAACGCCGTAAGAGGTAGCGCAGACCCCCGGTTTTGGTGTCTGCGGCTCTTGCGCACGTTCCCGGGTGCGCGTCTGACGGCGGAGCCACGTCATGGAGATAGGTAGTTTTTCGTTTGGGACAGAAGCCAAATCCGAGAGCAGTCCCTGTCGATAGAATTTGTAGTTTTTCCAGGTAAGAGCCGCAGAAAAACCCGCAGACCGCATGACCCCATTTGCGCTACACTGCACGCGAGAGTCTTGAAAAACCACCGTTTCGCGCGGGTGCGAATCGCACGCATGGAAACTATCCTCCAGTTCTTCCGCCGCCGTTCGGATTACCGCGCGGCGACACTTCTCACCGGCAGCCTGTTCTGGCTGGTGGGATTTTTTCTGCTTCCCCTGGCTTACTTGCTGGCAGTGAGCTTTGCGCGGCGCTCACCTTATGGAATGATTGATTGGACCTTGGGCCTCGGCAATTATGCGCGCGCCTTTCAGCCTCTCTACCTGGAAGTCTACTGGCGATCGTTCGGGATGGGTCTTATCACCACGGCGCTGTGCGCGCTGCTGGGCTTTCCCGTCGCCTACACGCTGGCGCTGCGAGTTTCGACGCGTTGGAAATCCCCACTCCTGATGCTGGTGGTCATACCCTTTTGGACCAGTTTTCTCATCCGCACCTACGCTTGGATGATCATCTTGCGCAGTGAAGGTATAGTGAATAATACCCTGCTGGCTTTGCACCTGATCCACGAGCCTTTGCGACTGCTTTACACGCCACTGGCGGTGATGATTGGGCTGGTCTACGGCGAACTGCCTTTCATGATTCTGCCGCTTTACGCGGTGCTGCAAAAGTTGGATCCCACGCTGCTGGAAGCCGCCGAGGACCTGGGCGCGCCATGGTGGCCGGCGTTTTTGCGAGTCACTTTGCCGCTCTCCGCGCCGGGCCTGGTGGCCGGCTCGATTCTGGTTTTCATCGCTTCCGTCGGCGCCTTCGTCACCCCGGATTTGTTGGGTGGCGCCCGCACCATGATGGTCGGGAACCTCATCCAGAACCAATTTGCCGTGGCCCGCGACCAGCCCTTCGGCTCAGCGGTGGCGTTTCTTTTGACGTTTGTGGTCCTGGCGTTGGTAGCGGTGGGGTTACGAAAGAGCGAACACAGCACCGGGGAGATGTTGTAATGGCAGGGTCGCGTCGCGGCGGCTGGGGGCTTTCCATCACCACCACCGCCGTCTACCTGTTCCTTTACGCGCCCATCTTTGTCCTGATGGTTTATTCCTTCAACCGCTCACGGCTGTCCGCTCATTGGATGGGGTTCACGGGTGAGTGGTACGCCGTCCTCTGGCGCGATGAGCAGATTTTTCAATCGCTGGAGAACAGCCTGGTCGTCGCGGCCGCGGTTACCTTGGCCTGCGTGGTGTTCGGCACGATGTCCGCGCTGGTCTTTGCGCTGCCTCGCCGGCGCGCCAGAGCGCTGCTGGACGGCGTGGTGTATCTTCCTCTGGTCATCCCGGAAATCGTGATTGCCGTCGCCACCGTCATCTTCTTCAGCCTGCTGGCGCTGAAACTGAGCTTGTGGACGATCATCATCGCCCACATTACGTTTTGCATTTCCTACGTCATCATCGTGGTCGGGGCGCGCTTGACAGGAATGGACCGCTCCCTTCAGGAGGCCGCGCTGGATCTGGGCGCGAACGAGTGGACCACCTTCTTTCGCGTCACGTTGCCTATTGCCGCCCCGGCGATTCTTTCCGCCGCCCTGCTGGTATTCACCACGTCTTTCGATGATTACCTCATCACTTCCTTCGTCGCGGGGGTTCGTTCCACGACCTTGCCGCTGGAGATTTATTCGCGGCTGAAGCGCGGCATCACGCCGGAGATCAACGCCATCTCCACCGTTATCCTCATCACCACGATTCCGCTCGTCCTGGTGGCCCAAAGGTTGGAACGCGGCTCCATGAAGCTGCGTACGGCGCTGGCCAGCGCCGGCGCGGTTTTCCTTTTGATGGTCACGCCGGTGGTGGCGCGCACCTGGCAGGCAGGAGGGCAACTGCCGCAACTGAACATTTACATCTGGTCATCTTATATCTCTCCGCGCGTCATTCACGGCTTCGAGCGTGAGTATCACTGCCAGGTCAACTACGACCTCTATGACTCGAATGAAGCGCTGCTGACGAAGTTGCAGGCTGGCAACGTGGATTACGACCTGGTGGTCCCCAGCGATTACATGGTGGAAATTCTGGTGCGGCAGGGTTTGCTGGCCAAAATTGACAAGCAACGAATGCCCAACGCCTGGGCGAACACCGACCCGCGTTTTCTGGGGCTGCCCTTTGACCCGCCGAACGATTATTCCGTCCCCTATGCTTGGGGAACCACCGGGCTCGCGTATCGCGCCGACCTCGTCAACGAGAATATCGATAGCTGGAACGCGCTGTTTGATCCGCGCCTGGCAGGACACATTCTGCTGCTCGACGACACGCGCGAAGTTTTTGGTATGGCGCTGAAGAAACTCGGCTACTCTCTGAATTCCACCGACCCTGACCAGATCCGGCAGGCGCGCGACCTGCTGAGGCGCCAAAAGCCCATGGTGAAGGGGTATAACAGCTCCAACTTTGAGCAGGACCTAGCCGCCGGCGACGCCTGGATCGCCCAAGCCTACAACGGCAACATGACCTTCGTCATGCGCGACGAACCACGCATTCGTTACGTTATCCCCAAGGAGGGGTGCACGATTTCCGTCGACTGCGCCTGCATTCCGCGCCACGCTCCGCACCCTCGACTGGCGGAGGATTTCATCAATTACTTCCATCGCCCGGACGTCGCCGCCCGCTTCGTGAATGACTGCGGCTTCAATACCCCCAACCGCTACGAGCAGGGGGAAATCGACCCGTGGCTGCTCGCCAATCCCGCTGTCTTTCCTGACCCCGCTGCTCTCATCCACTGCGAGTTCATGCGCGACCTTGGGCCGGTTATCGCCCTGTATGACCAATACTGGACCGAGATCAAGGCCCGGTAGGCCGCGAATCTATAAAACATGTTCGCGCCATGCTTGCTCCTGCAATTCAATCTGCATGGTCAGATTCATCAGAGGGGTGACCTCGCCGAACACCGCGAGCATGGATTCCACCAAGTCTACGCCTGTGGAGCTGCGCACCTCCTCTTCCGTCATGGGGTAGAAGATCTGAAATCCCGCCCATTGATTCCTGGGCGCGGCATCCAGCAAGCGGCGCAGCTTGGTGACTCCAGGAAAATTCTCCTGGGAAAACTGAGCGCGGTCCGCTTCCCAACTGCCGGCGAAGAGGCTGAAGCCTTCACGCAAAATCAGCCGGCGCAGTTCGCGCTCCACGCGGCTCCCGGGCCGCAGACCTTTCACCAGCCGGTGCCAGTCCCAGTCAGTACGCAACTCGCATTCGCGGGCCGAGCGTGGGGCCTTCACATAACCGCGCTCCACCTGCAATCCGCACTTGAAGAGCTTCTCGTCTGTCTCCACGGAGATGAAAAACTTCGAGCAGCCAAAGCTGACGTGCGAGGAAAGTGGTTTGGCGTCGCGGTCGGCGCGTGGCAGGAAGGCGATCCATTGCCAGAAGACGCCGCGGCCCCAGCGCTCGGTGACGAATCCTTGTTGATAGCGAGCCTCCAAGGCCAGCTTCAGGATCCGGGTAATGCGCTCATTCTCTTCCAGATTTCCCACATGAATGCCGCGGCGGAAATCCAGGAATTCCGGCCTAAAGCCTATCGCCGCACTGGGCAGGGGGAGGGATGCAAGGGGGATCGTCTTCATACCGGCTCCTCGAGGTGGAGTGAATCGGCATGATTGTAGCAGGGGCGCCCCGATTTCGCATCGGGTGGTCCGCTTGCGACTTCCCGGGCGGATTTTAGCCGGGTTCTGGACTTATTACTGGGGAAAGTACGCGCCTGCGATGCGCGGACTGACTTGGCAATAGTGGGAGAAGGCGCAACGGGCACCGTCGATTGCGCCCCATTCTCCCTAAACCGATCCTGCTCTGCGCCTTACTGCGGCATCGCGGGCGGAGTATAGAGGGTATGGAACACCCAGAAACCCACAATGACCAGCAGCATGGCCAGCGAAAGAAACCCCAGCGTGCGAATCGGGATGGTCAACTTCCTCGTCTTCATCTCGGTGATCGTTTGAGCTTGAATGGCCGAATCTTCCTTGGCGTCATCCGTCAAGGGAATCCAATCACTTTCGTTCTTGGTAAGGCTCCGGCGGTAAAGGAGTAAGATAACGAACGCGACCGTGACCACTCCCCAAGCCGCACCCATGGCAGTTAGAAAATCCATAACTCATCCTCCGGAAAACTCAGACACAGTGTCGCTGAGCGAATGCTGGCCTTCATGGAAGGGAGGAAGCAAGCGGTGTTCCAATCGAGTCCATCCACGAGGGTCTTAGGGCGAGAACTTTACTTTTTGTCCGGCGGAAGGCAAAATCAGGACCTAATGTCGTCGCGATTGACCATATGGTGCGGGAAACTCAAGTCGGCCGCACCCTGCACGGTAGTCGATGCGAGGAAACTGGTCCGGGTATATGCTCCCGCACCTTGATCCCTTCTTCGAAGAGGGGGAGCTTGGACCACTTTCTAATGCGCGCCTTCGTCGCGATGCACAAGCTTGGCGTCGGGAGCTGCAGCACCGGACGGGTTTACCAAGGCGGCGGTGGGTGGAGGGGCAGGCGCGGCCGATTGCTCCGTGGACTGGTACTTTGGCACGCTTACGTAACCTTGTACAGAATCCGTGCCAATGCGGTTGATGACCAGCTCCAAGGGCTGCGGATCGCGTTCCGGGTAAAAGGTGATCGACTCATAAAGATTGACGTGCTTTCGGGTGATCTGTCTGTCGTTTACAAGCATCTGCAAATCGCAGTATTCGTGCTTGGTGTCGGCTTTGCGCAGGGCGATGCTGATGGGTCCTGTATGGTGATAAGTCTTTGATTTTTCGAAGCTAAACTCGTAATAGTTCCGCTCACCTTTCTTCTCCAGGGTCACCAGTTCCGCGTGGTTGCGAGCAATGTCTCCGCCCAATTCGGTCCGCGCCGATTGCAGATTTCCTTCGAGGTCAGATCTAGC
>Ga0209039_10002293_pt1 | contig 16491 bp, 17 predicted proteins | sample BogFormECP12_OM1_FD_188238 | JGI IMG/M metagenome (GOLD analysis project Ga0209039, IMG submission 188238) | Bog forest soil microbial communities from Calvert Island, British Columbia, Canada - ECP12_OM1 (SPAdes) (version 2) | ecosystem: Environmental > Aquatic > Freshwater > Wetlands > Bog ... | reverse complement strand
TAAAAGAACGTTTATCCAAATCCACTTGGAGCGCGGCGATTTCCTTTTCCAATTCAGCGCGCAGAGATTCATCGTTGAGACGAGAAAGCTCCACAAGATCGTTTAAATGGGATTGGAATTTGCGCCATGATTCAACTTCATCGCGTAAATTCGAAACAACTTTCATCGTTTTTTGCGCCGCAGAAGAATCGTTCCAAAAATTCGGTACTTCAATTTCTTTTTCGAGTTCGGTTATTTTTATTTCTTTACCTGCGAAGTCAAAGACGCTCCAAGAGCTGAGATGTTAATTGCTGGGCACGAGTCAAACGATCAAGCAAGTCTTGCATGATTCCTCCAAAATTATGAATCTAAAATTCCATTTACAAATGCATCAGGATTGAATGATTCCAAATCTTCCATTTTTTCGCCCAAGCCTGCAAACAAAATCGGCAAACCCAATTCATGCTGAATGGCAAAAGCCATACCTCCGCGCGCCGATGAATCGAGCTTCGTTAAGATTACGCCAGTCGCGTTGACAGCATCCTTGAATGCGCGAGCCTGTTGCAAAGCATTTTGTCCGGTAGTTGCATCAAGCACCAGCCAGACTGCATGAGGCGCGCCGTTCAGCGCCTTGCCAACCACACGATAAATCTTTTTCAACTCTTCCATCAAGTTGAAACGAGTATGCAAACGCCCGGCAGTATCAATCAGAATCAAATCAATTTTACGTGCGATGCCAGATTGGATGGCGTTGAATGCCACTGCACCCGGATCGCTTTCAGGCGCGCCCGCAACCACCTCAACCTTGAGCCGGTCGCCCCAAACTTGAAGTTGATCCACCGCTGCGGCGCGAAATGTGTCAGCTGCGCCGAAGAGAACCGACTTCCCTTCATCACAAAAACGTTTGCCGAGTTTTGCAATCGTGGTAGTTTTGCCTGAGCCATTCACGCCGACAATCAAAATAACTGACGGTCGCGTATTCCAATTCAGGGCGGGAGGTGTGATCAGACGCGAACGAAGATCACCACGAAGGAATTCGCGAAGCTCATTAGCGCGCGTCAGCCCTTGGTCCCGAACGAGGTGCTGAAGCGAGGCAAGCACATCGCTGGTTGTCTCGATTCCCAAGTCGGCTTGGATGAGTAACGCTTCGAGTCCATCCCATGTTTCCTGGTTGATCTCCGTCGCGCCAAGCAAATTCGCCAGCCGCCCAAAAGCAGACTTGCTTGTTTTGGAAAGTCCTGCGCGCCACTTTGAAAATAAATCTGCCATGAAGCGCGATTATAACATGCAGGTTTTGTGTTATACTCACGCCCGTTTAACCTGAGGAGCAGTGTATAAAGAATAAATAAAAGGTATAATAAAAACATGATTGAAGAACCCGTTCACGTAACCGATTCAGCATTCGAACAAACCGTGCTCCAATCAAGTGTCCCAGTCATCGTTGATTTCTGGGCGCCATGGTGTGGACCTTGTAAAATGGTCGCTCCGATTCTCGAAAAGCTTGCCAAGGAGTATGCCGGCAAGATCGTGGTAGCCAAGGTCAACACGGATGACAACCCCGAATGGGCGGGCAAGTATGGCGTTCAGGGGATTCCGACCATGCTGTTCATCTCAAGCGGTAAGATTGTTCATCGCCAGGTGGGCGCACTGCCTGAAAGAATGTTGCGTGATGTTGTAGCCCAATTTATGGAGGTTGTCAGCCAGAACTAAAAGCGAACATAAAAGACTAATCATTTTCGCCTATGGCGGACTGCAATGTCCACTGGCTTTATTAAGTTAGAAAGAATAATTTTTTTCCCGACTACAGATACAGAGGGCAACGCTAAGGCATTAGTAAGAACTTTGTAGTCAAAGCCATTCCATCCTGATCAACTCCCTTCATCACTGCATTAGATCACGCAAGTTCAAGAATCGAGAAAGGAAAAAATGAAATCCATCCAATTGAAACCTATATTGTTTATTGCCATCGTGCTGACGTTCATACTAAGCGCGTGCGGAGCAAAGGCAGTTCCAACGGTTGATCCGGCGCAGGTACAAGCCTCCGCGGTCGCCGCGGCCAATACGATCGTCGCTATGACTCAGGCGGCGCTGCCCACACAGACTCCAGTTCCGCCTACGGCTGCGGCAACCGACACCCCGCAACCTACACCGACTATCCCGGCTTTACCCACCTCCCCGATTCTAGCCTCACCGACAACGGCTCCTGTATCCAGCTCCGGAGGAAATTGTGCATATCTCTCAGTGAGCAAAGGAGAGAAGCACGCTACCATGCTGGTTAATAACAAAATCAATGCGCCGATCACCGTTTCTTTTTACCTACATCAGAATTCGTTTGGAGATTGCGGCTATTGGGGAACTCAAATAAAGGCGAATAACTCAACCCTGCTAACGAATCTCCCTACAGGCTGCTACTCTATAGGCGCTTGGACTCTAACCAAACCAGATAGGATGCTTAATGCAACTCCATTCTGTGATACCATCCAGGACAAATTCACCATCAACATCACACTTAGTAATATCAGCTTTGCGCCTTATTAGGGCGAGCATATTCACCGTTGAAGAGGTGAGCAGTAACGATTGCCCACCTCTTTATTATTTATTCCAAAACACGCTCAATGTGCGCGCCGAGCGAACGAAGCTTCCCCTCCATGCTATCATAACCTCGATCAATCTGGCTGATATTCCTGATTTTAGATTTGCCCTTCGCTGCCAACACGGCAAGCACCCAGGCCACATCGTTGACAATCTTGGAATATAATGAAGTGCAAAGCGTCACAACGAAGGCATTTTTGGGCCTAACGCGCCGACAAAATATCCCTCACGATTGATAGGGATTCCATAGCTATTCATCAGTAATAAAGCGAAAGGAAGGAAGAATGAAATCAAACTTGTTTTTGACCATTATCACAGTCTTTGTGTTGCTATTAAGCGCGTGCAGCACGAAAGCAGTTCCCACCGTTGACCCGGCACTTGTGCAGGCCTCGGCAGTAGCAGCAGCCAGCACCATGCTCGCCATGACGCAAGATGCGATGCCAACCGCAACACCCATCCCGCCTACAGTCGCGGCTACCGATACACCACAACCCACTCCAACGATTCCACTCTTGCCCACAAATCCAGTTTTGCCCTCACCAACAACGGTCACGTCTTCGAGTGCGGGCGGAGAATGTGGCGGACCGATTAAAGCCAGCAAGGGAGAAAATCTTGCCACCATCGTGATAAACAACAGGACCAATGTCTTGTTGGGAGTAAGTCTTTATCTCGCCAAGAATACCTGGGGTGACTGCGGTTTTTGGTCAAGCCCCGCAGGAATACCAGCTAATTCATCGACTTCAGTAAGCTTACCCGCTTCAAATTCATGTTACCATGTTACTGCTTGGACACTTGCGGGTAAACCGAACTTTATGAACTTCGGTGCCTTTTGCACGGCCTCCCTTCCCGCCCGCTACACAGTGAATGTGACAACAGCTAGCATCAGCCTTCCTTAATAAAGCAGGCATTTTCAGGAAGGCGGGCAAGTAATTGTCTGCCTTCCTGAATTATCCCTGAACACGCTCAATGTTTGCACCGAGCGCACGAAGCTTCCCCTCTACGTTATCATAGCCTCGATCAATCTGGCTGATATTCCTGATCTTAGATTTACCCTTTGCCGCCAACGCAGCAAGGACCAACGCCATGCCTGCGCGTATATCGGGACTCTCCAATCTTTCACTGAACAATTGTGTCGGTCCCTGCACGAGACAGCGATAAGGGTCGCAAAGAATAATACGTGCTCCCATACTCACTAATTTATCTGTGAAATACATACGCCCCGAATACATCCAATCGTGGAAGAGAACGGAACCACTGGCTTGTGTTGCAATGGTAATTGCAATGCTAATTAGATCGGTGGGATAAGCAGGCCATACATTCGTTTTGATTTCAGGGATTGCGCCATCCAAATCTGGAACAATCTTAAGCGGTTGTGCTGAACTAACCAAGATGTCATCCCCATCGACTTTCCATTGAACGCCCAAGCGGCGAAAGACTTCGGCGATCATCGTAAGATAACGAACGCCTGCATTGCGAATCCGCGCTTGGCCATGTGTCACCGCCACCGCGCCGACAAAACTCAAGGCTTCAAGATAATCTGGCCCAATCTTAAATTCTCCACCATGCAGGCGGGGCACGCCAGCAATGTGAAGCGTATTCGATCCAATCTCATCAATCCGCGCACCCAGGATGTTCAAGAACTGACACAACTCCTGCACATGCGGTTCGGACGCGGCATTATGAATGATTGTGTCGCCGCTTGCCGTAACCGCGGCCATAATAGCATTTTCCGTAGCGGTGACACTGGCTTCATCCATCAATACGTCCGCACCTTTCAAACCGTTCGATCGAAAGTGAAACATGCGCTCATACGTCACTTCCGCACCGAGGGCCTGCAATGCCAGGATGTGAGTATCGAGGCGTCGGCGGCCAATCACATCTCCACCGGGAGGAGGCAAACGCAATTCCCCAGCGCGCGCCGTCATCGGTCCAGCAATCAGGATCGAGGCGCGAATACGACGGCAAAGATCGGGATCAAGATCAGCTGGTCTTAGAGTCCGCGAAGTGATTCGCCATGTATTCAAATCCAATTCTTCCACGTGAGCGCCCACGCTCTCAATCAGGTGACGCATATCCAGCACGTCGCGAATGTTCGGAACATTATGAAGCGTCACCGGCTCATCGCTCAACAAGCATGCCGCTAAAAGCGGAAGCGCCGCGTTCTTATTGCCTGCCGGCGTGATTTCACCGCGCAGAGGAACGCCGCCCTCAATTGCAAATTCTTCCATTTATTCATCTCCTGGAAAGTCTTGCAGGATTGTAAGGCAGATTGTATGTTTCGCCAAGAACATTACAGTTGACTTACACGAGGTATAAACAATTTGCTATTTAGAATATAATCAAATGTATGAATCTTCTAATCATTATTCCCGTCTTGGTTGGCTGGATAAGCGGTTGGCTTGTTAATTATCTTGCCGATGTCTTGCCGATAATGCGACGGTTTTCACGTCCGGCCTGCTCCCATTGCAGACAGCGTTTCCCCCTCACGTCGTACCTCATGTTTCGTCCTTGCTCCAACTGCCATCAACGCCGCAATCCGCGTGTGTGGCTCGTTCAAGCAATCATGCTGATCGCAAACATATACATTTGGTTTAAATCTCCTTTCAGCCTTTACCATTTTCATCCGCCCTACCGGATGGAATATGTGCTGGGTGCAATTCTATTCATATACTTTGCAACAATCTTTGTGATTGACTTTGAACATCGTTTGATCCTGCATTCAACGAGCATCTTCGGGGCTCTGTTCGGACTTGGACTGGGCATCTGGATCAACAACGGAATCGCCCCTTCGCTGATCGGCGGACTGACTGGCCTTGTCATCATGCTGGTCTTCTATTATCTCGGCGTTTTATTCTCGCGCCTGCGGGCCAGACGGCTACAGGCCGCCGGACAAGATGCAGATAATGAGGAAGCGCTGGGATTTGGCGACGTAATCCTGGCTGGTGTGCTTGGTTTGATTTTAGGACCATTAATCTGGTTCGGCTTGTTGCTGGGAATATTACTCGGAGGCCTGGTCGGCGCCATCATGGTTTTGTATTTGATGATCTCAAAACGATACAAGGCGGAAGCTCTGATGATCTTCATGCCTTATGGTCCTTTTTTCATTACCAGCGCATTTCTTCTCTTATTTATACCGGCGTTAATTGCCCCCATAGTTCCCAAGTGAAATTGCACGGTTTCAAGGAAATATGCCTCCAAGGAATATCAAAGCCTTTTTAGCGCTTAGCCACCATAAATGAAAGGGACGCTTCTCATGAAAATTCTTACAAATTTGAAACTTACAGCTGACTTACACCGCTGCACAAATTGTAAAAACCGCTTATAATTAATATGAGAATATTATGCGAGAAATACTGTCAAAAGCACTTGAGTTGCGAACAAAAACCTGCTCGTCCCCCCACAAAGGAAGAAACAAATCTAGAGGGCAGAGCTTGGTAGAGATAGCTATAACGCTGCCGTTGCTTCTGATGTTATTTGCATCCATGATAGAGTTCGGTTTTATGTTGAATTACTACATGGCACTCATTGATGCCACGCGCTATGCGGCGCGTGAATATAGCAACGGTGACCCATTCCTTCCTGACACCGACACGCATAGAAATGCAATTGATTGGTTTTATATCGATGCGGCAAACACGGTCGCAAAGCAATTGGCACCGATGACGGACAGCAATGGCAATGTGGATCCCAATGATACAAGCGTCAAGACCCAGCTTAACCCGGCCACCGACGATGTGATTGTGACCGCGTACAGCGTCGATGGAACTACCATCCAGACTTTAAACATAAGCGGTTTAGACGCAAACGGTGAATATCATCTGTACGGAAACGAGAACGCCAGCGTGACGAGCAGCACCTTACTAAATACAATTCAGTCCAGCGATCCATGCGAAGGCATATTGGTGGTGGAAGTTTATTTCACCTATCATCAGGTTTTGAACCTACCCTGGTTGGCGCCGCTTGGTAGTCCGGTTATGCATGCTGACACAATCATGCCGCTGTCAGCGGCTGAACCGGGCCAACCGAACGTTATGGCATGTAGTTGACATGGAGATAAAGTTGTTTAAGAAATTGCTCAGAAATCACAGCCGGGGACAAGCTATCATCCTGGTCGCCCTTGCCTTTGTGGGGGTGATCGCCATGGTCGGGTTGGCGATGGATGGCGGCGTGTTGCTGATCAACTATGCGACATTAAAACGCAGTGTAGATGCGGCCTCGGTCGCTGCCGCTCAGCAATTTCGCAAAGGTTATAATCCAGATGACATGACCAACGCCGTGGTGGAGTTCCTGCAGCTTAATAAAACCCAGCTTAATCAATCTGATATCACCAACATCATCACCGAGACCTGTGCCACCGCGCTCACACCCGGTGACCCGGCTCTCTGCACCGACCCACCACGCAAACTGGTGCGCGTCACAGCGACACAACACGTAACCTTCGGTTTCCTGAGAGTGATCGGGATTGACGCAACGGATCTTACCGCTTCCTCCGTTGCCGAAGCCGCCTCGATTGACATGATGCTGGTCATAGATACTTCCATTTCCATGGCGGCTGCAACTGACTATAACAACAATGGAGGCAGCTGCCCTGCGGAGGGAAATCCACCGACGGTCGATCCAAATTGTCAAAATGATGTTAATGCAAATGACGATCCCAGTGTTTGTAATACTAACGGTACCCACGGTTCACTTACCTGTGAACCAATGAAGGATGTATTAACCGAAGCACAGCAATTTGCGGACCTTTTGTTTTATCCGTATGACCGTGTGGGAGTTGTCGCCCTGACCGATCAGGTGCCTGGCGACACCACCACAGCCGGGCGTAATCCCAAAGTGGTGTGGGACCTTCAATCCAGCTACGTTGCTGGAGGAGACATCACTGCCGCCGGAGTAACGGACCAAGGAAACGTTGATAACGCTATCGCCGGGGACGGCGTCGGCGGGACAAACGGTTTGCTTGGGCTAAAAGTTTTCCAACCAACAACATGCGAATATAATGCTGATAACGCGACTTTTGCCCCGGTTGGTACTGATCCCGGCGATAATGCCCCTGGGCCGTGTTTGAACTATCCTCCTTCTGCACCTAATGATGGCGCCTTTGCCGGCCAGGAATGCCCGGCGTATCGTCTTTCAAACCCCAGCGATCCGACCACGTGCAATAATACGAACGGCGGCGGGGGACTCGAAGCAGCAGGCGCTGAATTCACCAATTCCCCAACCGTCGCAGTTCGAAAAGATTCTCTTTGGATCGTGGTTGCTTTGCTGACAGGTGCGCCCAACTCAAGTTGGCCTTTGAGTTGGGACTCAACAAACAAACCTAACGGATATTGTCCTTCAAGCTTTTGGGGTGGCCAACCGCTTTGTATTCAGCCCAGCATGCAGGTTTCCCTTACAGATCCACTGCGTGTCGCCCAGAGCGACCCTACCGCCTCAAATTATACTTCGTTGGATTATGCGCTCGATATGGCCGATTGGGTAGCTGGCCCGGCAAGCGGAAACGGCCAGAACGCCAGCATATTCGGCATCTGCCTGGGTCACCGTTGTGAAAATTCTTCCGGCGCTGATCCCGACCTGCCGGAGCAATTTCTTGAATATGCAGCCGAAATTGCCGGCGGTCCAACCGCCAACCATGGCAGTTATTACTATTCCGCAGGCGTGGGCAACTTGCAGAACATCTTCCAGGATATTTATAATAGCATCACGACCAGGATTGCTCAATAACAGATGGGATGAAGGGTACCGATATGAAAACTGGTTATTTGACAAAATGGCAAAGGATGAGCCGCCGCAAAAAAGCGCAGGCCATGGTGGAATTCGCCCTGGCGTTGCCGTTTTTGTTGTTAGTCATATTTGGCATCCTCGAATTCGGGCGTCTAATGTATGCCTGGATCATTGTCGAAAATTCCGCACGCTTCGGCCTGCGCTATGCTACCACCGGTCAATTCGATCCACAGTATTGCCCAACTCCCGGCGATCCAACCTCCTGTACGAATCCTTCTAATAGCGACCAATTGATCGACGCGGCGCGGATTCCCTCCATCAAAGATGCGGCTCGCCAAATTTTCGTCGGCCTGCCCCTTGATCAGAATTCGACCCCGTCCAGCGCGGATGACGACTATCTAAATTACACAGTTTGCGCCGGGTCTCCCTACACATTTATCCCGCCACAAATGGGCGGCAGCATATATGCAGATTGTCAAAATAGTAATGGAGCCCATGAGGAAAATGCCAGCACCGCGGGCCAGACGGTCATTGTGGCGGCAGACTATAACTTCACGTTCATCGTCCTGCCCCATTTGCCTTTCCTATCTGGCTTTGTCCATTTGATGCACCTCTCAGCCTACCGTGATGGCATTGTAGAGGAATTCCGCGCCAGCCGTGCCATCAATACACCTTTGGGAATCCAGGTTCCGACCGCAATTCCAACCTTCACGCCCCAACCCACTTTAACCTTTACACCGGCACCCACTGCGACGTTTACCCAGACCTATACGCCCACAATTACCAACACCTTTACGAACACGCCCACCAACACCTTTACGAACACGCCCACGGTGACACTTACGTCCACGGTGACGCTCACGCCGACTCTTTCGGCCACGCCGACGATTACCAACACGCCGACTAACACGCCGACCAAAACGCCGACCAACACGCCGGTCAACACGCCGACCATTACCAACACGCCGACCAACACGCCAACCAAAACGCCGACGAGGACGCCGACACTTACATTCACGCCGACCCAAACGGCGACCATCACCAACACGCCGACCAAGACGTTCACGCCGACGATCACTAACACGCCGACCAAGACGTTCACGCCGACGATTACCAACACGCCGACCAACACGCCGACGATTACCAACACGCCGACCAAGACACCGACGTACACGCCGACCAACACAGCGACCATCACCAACACGCCGACCAACACGTCGACCAACACGCCAACCAAGACGTACACGCCGACGTACACGCCGACCATTACCAACACGCCGACTAACACGCCGACCAAGACGAACACGCCGACCAATACGCCGACCTTCACCAATACGCCGACCATCACCAACACGCCGACCAAGACGCCGACCAAGACGCCGACCAATACACCGACCATTACCAACACGCCGTTTTACACACCGACCATTACCAACACGCCGACCAACTCGCCCACACCCACGCCAACGGTCTGCTTCAACAACTGTTAGTGATCGGGTAAAGCCGTACAATCAAAAAATATCGCCAGGTTGAAATCAACCTGGCGATATTTTTACGTTATAATCATGTGAATCAACAAATAGGAGGTGCCCCAATACAATATTAAACGGGAAAGATAGCGCATGATCTTGTAATTCCATACAAGATGACGAGGATGAGGGTTCTCCATTGCAAGATGGAGTTAATCTGTCCTCACTCTGGCCCTCTCTCAATGGGAGAGGAGTAAGGGTGAGGGAATGAAAAAATCGAAAGTTCAGCGGAAGCCCTCTGGATGTGCCATCATCCAATTCTCTTTCCCTCCAAGAAATAATTCTGCGAAGAATGCCGCACGGGCAACCATGCGGACAAAGACGCGAAGAATGGCAACCCTATGTCATTGCGAGCCATCGTTCCTTGATGGCGCGGCAATCTCGCCTCACTCTCAAACAGGAGATTGATTCGCCGCTTTGCTTCTCTTGTAATGACATCAAATAACAAAAAAGCTGGAGGATCCCTATGTGTGGAATCGTCGGATATATCGGGCCGCGCGACGCGACGCCGATTATCCTCAATGGCCTGAAAAGGCTCGAATACCGCGGCTATGATTCGGCGGGACTGGCTATATATAACAGTGGCCAGCTCGAGGTCCGAAAAGACGCGGGTAAACTGTCGCAATTGGTTGACCTTGTGAACAAGTCACCCATCAACGGTGCACCCGGCATCGGTCACACGCGCTGGGCAACGCACGGTGCGCCGTCTGCGCGCAATGCACATCCGCATCTCGGCCAGACCGGACGCGTGGTCGTTGTGCAAAACGGCATCGTCGAGAATTTTCTCGAATTGAAAGATGAATTGATGGCGGAGGGCATCGAGTTTCAATCCGATACCGATACTGAAACCATCGTTCATTTGGTCGAACATTACATCGCTTCCGGTCTCGACCTGGTGGAGGCCGCGCGGCAAACCTTCAAACAAATTCAGGGAGCCAATGTAGTGATGTTGATCTCAGCCGACGAACCGGATAAGATTGTGGCGGCGCGCATCGGAAATGCGGGCGGCGTAGTGCTTGGCTTGGGCCAAGACGAAAATTTTCTGGCAAGCGATATTCCCGCCATCATGGAACACACGCATCGCGTGATGTTTCTTGAATCGCGGCAAATGGCAATCGTCACGCGCGATTGCATTCGTGTGGAAACCATCGAAGGCACGCAGATCAATCCGCAAGTGCATACCATTTCGTGGGACCCGGTCACTGCTGAAAAAGGCGAGTATCGTCACTTCATGCAGAAGGAAATCCATGAACAGGCACGCTCCCTGACAGATACGCTCGCAGGCCGTGTGGATTTTGTCAAAGGTCAAATCCGCCTGCCTGATTTAAAACTCACGAAAGAATTTGCAAATCAAATCGAAAAGATTTACATCACAGCTTGCGGCACCGCCGCCTATGCGGGAATGGTCGGCAAAACATTGATCGAAAAAATCGCGCGCATCCCGGTCGAAGTGGCGATTGCATCCGAGTTCCGTTACAGCGATCCGATCCTCGACAAAAACAGCGTGGTGCTCGCCATTTCGCAGTCCGGTGAAACCGCTGACACATTGGCCGCCATGGAAGAGGGCAAGCGTAAAGGCGCGGCGCTGTGGAGCATTGTCAACGCGATTGGCTCACAGGCCATGCGTGTGGCGGACGGATACATCTCGATGCAAACCGGACCGGAAATCGGCGTTGCTTCGACCAAGGCTTTTACCGCCCCGCTCATCGATCAATACATGCTGGCGATTCTCCTAGCCGACTTACGCGGCGTCATCGACGAGAAAGCACGCCGTGCACTGGTTGCTGACTTGCGTCTGATTCCTGATCTCGTGGGTCGCACGTTGGAACGCGAAGCGGAAGTCGAAAAAATTGCGTACATCTTAAAAGATGTTCATGATTGCCTCTTTCTCGGGCGCGGCATCAACATGCCCATTGCCTATGAAGGCGCGTTGAAGCTCAAAGAGATTTCCTACATCCATGCCGAGGGTTATCCAGCCGGTGAGATGAAGCACGGTCCGATTGCGTTGATTGATCCCTCCATGCCCGTCGTCTGCATCGCGCCCAGGGACCCGTGGCATGAAAAGATGATCAGCCAGATTCAACAAGTCAAGGCGCGCGGCGGCACCGTAATCGCTGTCGCAACTGATGACGATGAATTGATCCAAGGGATGGCTGATCATGTGTTGTGGATCCCAGAAACTCCGTGGATGCTTTCCCCCGCCATTACCGTGCTGCCATTGCAGATGCTGGCATATCACATTGCTGCGATCCGTGGCTTGGATGTGGACCAGCCTAGGAATCTGGCGAAAAGCGTGACGGTCGAATAAGAAGAACACTCTGGACAGTTTGAGCCGTCCAGAGTGTCTGTCAGCACTAGCACTTTCCTTTCAAACAATAATCGATTTATAAATGTATCAAAATGAATCAAGGTGTAGCAGTCGGCGTTGACGGAACGGCAAAAGTTTTGAGCGTAGAAAGATCATACGACATATCGATCTGCACATACTGTTGTTGTATCCAGCACGGATCGTTGTAACGCGGATCTCGAACGACCCACCAGCCATCCACAATTCCCCTTCCAAGAAGTTGAACGCGCGTTCCCGCCTGAATACTGCTTACGACTTCATACTTTAACGTCTTGTCCGTTGGCCCGGACCAACAATATGCAGTAGTCGTCACCAGCGGGTTTTGCGGAGTTGGGGTCAAAGTGGGTGCGCTGGGGGTGTCAGTAACAAGAACCGGCGTCAAAGATTCAGTGGGTGTGGGTTGAGTCTCGGTTTGAGTTCCGGTCGCCGAAGATTCAACAGAAACAACCGGAGTATTCGAAGGCAACACAATCGCTGGTGTCGGAGCAACTCCGCTCACACCAATATTACAAGCCAGCAAGGCAAGAATCAAGGATAAACCAGCAATCCAAATTACTAATTTTCCTCTTGACATGGTTCCTCCAAGAATAGCGTTGAACATCATCAGTGATGATTATATCAACTTGTTACTTATTTTGGCCCTAAGGTGCTTTGGCTGGCTTCGGGGTTGACGGCGGATCGTAAATTTGCAATCCATAGAAATCATAATTAATATCAAATTGAAGATCTTGTTGAGGCACCCAACAAGGATCATGATAGACCGGCCCCTCAATGACCCACCAGCCGGCAACACTTCCCTCTCCCAGCAGGATCACACGCGTTCCGGCCTGAAGCGAGCTGGCGACTTCGTAACCTGGGCCGGGTCCCAGCCAGCAAAGTGTTTTATCAATCACCAGCGGGTTTTGTGCAGTCGGAAGCGGTGAGGGCGTGATGGTGTCCGTTGTGACAGGTGTAAAAGTGGCGGCGTCGGAAGGTGCAGGAGTTTGTAAAGTGGAAACTTCCGTTTGCATTACAAAAATGGTTGCCGCTAGCACTGTCCGCTGGGCGTTCGGGATTTTCCCCTCCACTGGAAATCCGCAAGCCAGCAAAGCTGCACACAAAATAATGCCCGCCAATAGAAAACGTTTGATCCGTCCATCCATATTTCATCTCCAATCTGATTGAAACGGAATGGATGGAATGATTATATCAAGAGCAGTGATGCTCAGTGGTTTTGCTTCATCCAATCGTGGGCGAAGATTTCGGCTTCCTCATTTTGGATGCCATCCAAAATCTTTTGTGCCACATGTTCCGCCAAGTCCGGAGGATTAAACGGGACGCCATCGTCCTCCCCTCCCCAATCCGCTTCTTCTTCCACATCGCTAATCGTGTTCGCTTCAAAATCGGTGGATGTGATATATGGATAAACCACACTGACAACAATGCCCTCCTCTTTCAGCTCTTCGCGTGCGGTCAAGCTGATGCCTGCCAGGGCGCGCTTCAAGGATGAATAAGGACTCATGTTTGGAAGGTACATCAAAGCGGTGCCTGAGCTGACATTGACGATCATTCCCGCTTTTTGTTTTTGCATAATCGGGATCACTCTCTGCATCGCGATCAGCGGGCCAACCACATCCAGGTTGAAGATGTGGCGGAAAGTCTTCAGGCGAATCTTTTCCACCGGCGCATCGTATCCTTGACCAGCATTGTTGACAAGAATATCAATTCTGCCAAAATGCTCCTTCACTCTTCTGATCATTTTCCGGATTTCGCTGGGCTTGGTCATGTCCGTGGGAGCCACAATCGAATCAGGCAGCTCTTTGGAAAGAGCGCGAAGTTTAGTTTTTGAACGCGCCGCCAAAGCAACCTTCGCTCCATTCTTTGATAGAAGCCTTGCGGTTGCAAGTCCAATCCCTGATGAGGCCCCCGTGACGATGATAACTTTATCTTTTATTTGCATAGTTGACGACCTACCTGTATTAAAATAATGGGTAGCGGGCATTATAACCCAAAGCAATATACATCGGTTTACACGCTACCCAAAGATGATATAAAATTGGAAGATGTCAAAAATCAATAACTGATGTCACTCGGATTAGCTACAAGACACAGAAAGAGATTTTCCTGCGTTTAGAAAATTAGTTGTTAGGATAATCTAATATGAAATCGATTTACATTGCCGGGCCTTTGTTCAATACAGCGGATCGCTCTTATCTGGAGCATATCGCTGACGTGCTTGAAAAGGCGGGATTCAAAACTTTCTTGCCGCATAGAGATGTCGGCGTTATCCAACAATTAACGCCAGAGGAACGCGCAGGGATTTTCTACGGCGACTTGCGCGCTCTGGATCAATATGATATTTGTGTCGCTCTTCTCACCGGCCCAGATCATGATTCCGGCACTTGTGCAGAACTCGGATATTGTTACGCCAAAGGAAAGCCCTGCTACGGAATTACCGATGACATTCGCTGGATGAATAATTTCATCTGGGGCTTGTGTAACGACGGCAATAATATTGTGAAGCGTCCTGAAGACCTTCTCGAAAAACTCACGTAAGCCGCAAAATCTCTTCAACATTTATTCACAGTATTGTAGTATTAATTAGGTATACAAAATGACAAAAGGACATTATCGTTATGGAAATCATTGCCAATGTTCACCTGATTCCAAACATCGTTGCCAATCCATATTTGATTGTTGACTCCAATGGATTGGCTTTGATCGATGCTGGATTACCCGGCAGTGATAAGAAGATTCTCAAATATATATCTGGCTTAGGCTACGCTCCCTCCGACTTGAAGTGGATCATCATTACCCATTCCGACATGGACCACACCGGGGGGTTGTCTGCTATCAAAAAAAAGAGCGGCGCGCGCGTTTACGCCAGTGTCATCGAAGCTGAGGCTATGTCCAAAGGAGGTTCTTCGCGCAAAATCAAATCCCGAAATTTTTTCCGAAAGCTGCTGATGGGTGTTGCGGGCCGCTTTATGAAAGCTATGCCCATACAGGCCGATGAAATCTTGAGCGAGGGACAAGTTCTGCCGGTTCTAGGTGGATTACATGTTGTGGAGACCCCCGGCCACACCCCTGGGCACATTTCCCTTTTTTCGCCATCTACCGGTATTCTGTTCACAGGCGATTCAATCGTCTCGCGCGAGGGAGGGCTGGTGCGTTCTCTCCAATCCCTAACGTGGGATGAAGTCAAGGCAGATGAGTCGGCGCGCAAACAAGCCGCGTTGGGTGCGCGTATTGTCTGTTCGGGGCATGGACCTGTTGTCATGGATGCAGCGGAAAAATTTCCGAAGGTTTGCTAAGACATTATTTTTTGTAACGAAATTGTTAACGTTTTTCTGACCATTTGGTGTAACAATGAGGTGAAGAGTAACACTTTGATTTCACCTTTATTCAAAGGATAAGTTTTTCTAGTAACGGAGGCTCATGATGTCACCCAAAAAGTTTGTAAACCTGTTCCTTTTGCTTGCGACCCTGCTGGCATCCTTTGCCTTTACTGGCAATGCGTTGGCTGCGTCGGGTTGCGGTTCCGCCTATGCTGTTCGATGGGGAGATACATTGGCATCAGTCGCATACAGATGCGGAACAACTCAGGATGCGATTCGACGGGCAAACCCTAATCTCAGGTATTGGCTATATGCTGGCCAAACGATATCGATGCCTGGATATTACGCCAACAACAATGCATACAATTACAATACCTACAATAACAACGCATATAATCGCGCCCCGCAGAATTACGCCAACAACAATGCATACAATTACAACGCCTACAATAACACGACATACGCCCCGCAGTATGCAACCAATTATTATTCCGCCCCACAGGGAAGCAGAACCTATGTCGTCCAATGGGGTGACACAATGCGCAAGATTGCAGATCGGATGGGCATTAATCTGAATGATCTGATCGCAGCCAACCCGCAAATTTGGAATCCCAACTGGATATTCTATGGACAGGTGATCAATCTGCCCACACCAGCACAATACTATACGGTTCAGCCCGGCGATACACTCCAGATTATTGCAGGGCGCTTTGGCGCCAGCGTGTATAGTTTGGAGTCGCTTAACCACCTCTGGAATCCGAACTTAATTTATGCGGGAGAAGTCATCCGGGTTTGGTAAATATAATAAACAAAGCGCACATTCATCACAGGCTGTCCAATATTAAGTCGTTCACTTCAAAACTGGTACAGGAGATTTCCTGTACCAGTTTTGATTTTCTTATTTGACTAACGTGTCTCGGTAACTTTTCGAAGCGTCCGCGGTGCTTCAGCATCAAAACCCTTGACGAGAGTCAAATAATAAGAGAACAATTGAGCCGGTACGATA
>Ga0209039_10002291_pt1 | contig 16501 bp, 8 predicted proteins | sample BogFormECP12_OM1_FD_188238 | JGI IMG/M metagenome (GOLD analysis project Ga0209039, IMG submission 188238) | Bog forest soil microbial communities from Calvert Island, British Columbia, Canada - ECP12_OM1 (SPAdes) (version 2) | ecosystem: Environmental > Aquatic > Freshwater > Wetlands > Bog ... | reverse complement strand
GCGTTTGGCGCAAGAGTTCCCTCCCGATGTGGAGCGGCAATTGAGCGCTGAGGACCGCCGCGTGTTGCTCGACCTGTGCCATGAACACGTCGCGGCGCTCGCCAGGCAGTCGGGTGAAATGGATGCGGCCCTCCGCCGCGTACTGATTTCATTGGGCGGCACGGCGGCCCCCGCCGAGGTTCGTTTGGAATCGGCCGCGTGGCAGCCTGCCAGCGAGGAGTTGTTGAGCGCCGCGCGGCGGGTGGAGACGGTTCTCGCCGTTCTACTCGGTATGGCGGCCGCGGACAACCCGGCCGACCATACACCATCCCAGCTTCTGGCGGCGCTGGCGCAACTCAAAGCCAGCCAGGAGCACTGCCAGCGTCTCCTGTCGTACGATGGACGTTAGGCAGAGCAGATGAATGGGCGCCTGATCCCAGCCATCGTCGTGTGTTTGGCCTGGGCGGCGCCCGCGTCCGCTCAACGGCTGGTCAACCTGTATGGCCGCGTGCTGGATCCCTCGGAGGCCGCGGTTGCCGGCGCCTCCATCACGGTGGTGAGCGAGGACACGGGGTTCCGGCGCTACGCCGAGTCTCAGGCCGACGGAGAGTATGCCGTCGGTTCCCTTCAGCCTGGCGTCTACAAAATCACGGTGCGCAAGGAGGGCTTCCGCACCATGGTCCGCTTCAACGTGCGGCTGGAGGCGGCGCAGCCGGCACGCGTGGATTTCCTGCTCTCCATGGGCGCCATCGAGGAGACCATCACGGTGGAAGGGACGGCGCCCCTGCTCAGCCCCGACGAGGCTTCCACCGAGACGCGGGTGTTCCACGACGAAATCGAGCGCCTGCCGCTGAACGGGCGGGGATTACTGGCTCTGCTGGAGCTCTCGCCGGGCGCCAACGTGACGCCCGCGACTCGCGGAGAAGCCGGCCAGTTCACGGCCAATGGGCAGAGGCCCAATGCGAATTACTTCACAGTCGATGGGATGAGCGCCAATACCGGCGTGTCGGCGGGCGGCCTCCCCGCGCAGCCATCCGGCGGAGCGCTGCCGGCCATGAGCGCCTTCGGCAGTCTGGATTCGCTGATGCCGCTCGAGGCCGTGGAGGAATTCCGCGTGCAAACCTCCAATGCGGCGCCGGACGTGAGCCGGTTGCCGGGCGCGGTGGTCACCCTCACCAGCCGCTCGGGTTCCAACGAGTTTCACGGGTCGGCCGTATTCCGTTTCCGGCATGAGTTGCTGGCGGCCAACGACTGGTTCGCGAACGACGCCGGCCAAGGGCGCGCTCCCTTGCGGATGGAGGATGTATCGCCCTCGTTCGGTGGTCCCATACGCCGCAACCATACGTTTTTCTTTCTGGCCTACGAGCGGCTGGTGTTGCGCGGGCCGTATGTGTGGCAGCAGCCGGTGCCGTCGCTTTCCGCGCGCCAGACAGCCTCGGCCTGGGCTCAGCCGGCGCTGGACCTGTTTCCCGCGCCCAACGGCGCCGACCTGGGCAATGGACTGGCGCAGTGGAACGGCCGCAACATCCGGCCCTCCAGCCTGCATTCGGGACTGGTGCGCATGGACCAGGCCATCACTTCCCGCGGCACGTTTTTCGGGCGGTATAACGATTCCCCCTCCGCCAACGAATTCGGCGGCGAGCAGGTGAACCGGCTGGACTTGCGCTTTCAGAGTCTCACCATGGGATTGAACGTGCGTCCGACGGCCAAGGCGGCGCTGGATTTTCGGGTCAACGAATCCCAGGCCAGCGCCCAATCCACCTGGATTCAGGCGGGCGAGTCGAGCCCCGCCGGATGCGCGCTCCAATCGCTGATTTATCATTTTGTCGGCAGCCAAATTCCGTGCGATTCGCTGGTGCGATTTGCGATCAGCGGAGTCGGGCAGGTGGTCTCCGGCAGCGAGGGGGACCGTCGCCAGCGCCAGTTCCAGCTTCTGCAATCCGCCTCCCTCAATGAAGGCCGGCATGCGCTCCGGTTGGGCTTCGATTACCGCCGCATTGTGCCGATTCGCCGCGACGCGACGGGAACCCTGAGCGTGATCGCGGACGACATCACCGCCCTCAGTGGCGGGGCCAATCTGTGGACTGCCAGGTCCACCGCGCTGAGCGAATCGACGGTTGTTACGGAGTGGGCGCTGTGGGCGCAGGATACCTGGCAGGTATCGCGCCGCCTGACGGTTACGCCAGGGCTCCGCTGGGAATTCAGCCCGTCGCCGGTCACCAGCACCCCCCCAAACTTTTACGACCCGGTTAATGACGACGTGACGCAGGCGCAGCAGCCGCTCTGGCAGCCTTCCTATCGAAATTTCGCGCCGCGTTTGGGCGCCGCTTACCAATTGAGTAAGGATGGCCGGACTGTGCTGCGCGGCGCCGCCGGGCTGTTTTACGATTCCAGCCTGAGCATCGCCACCGATTCGATCAACGGCGGCCCATTAAGCATCTCATCGTTCAGCACCGGTATGTTCGCCCCGGTTTCCGGGCAGTTGACCTACGGCTTGATGCCTGGTCTGCGCATGCCGCGGCTGATACAGTGGAATGTATCGCTGGACCACGCCTTCGGCGCGCACGACGTGGTGTCTCTCGGCTACGTGGCATCTATCGGCGACCGGCTGCTGCGCCGGGAAATCGGCGGCACCGGCAGCACTCAGACGTTTCTGGCGGCGCTGACCACCAACAATGGCCAGTCCAGCTACCAGGGCCTCCAGGCGCAGTACCGCAGGCGTGTCGTTGATGGCTTCCAGGCGCTGGCATCGTACGCCTGGTCGCACTCCATCGACGACGATTCGAGCGATTCCTTCCTCATGTGGGCCGGCGCCGGGGCGAGCGCGGCCATGGACCGTGGATCTTCCGATTTCGACCTGCGCCACTCGTTCACGGCCGCCTTGACCTACGAGTTTCCAGCGCGCCTGGCGAGCCCCAGGCGGCTTCTCGGCGGCTGGGCGCTGGACGCCATGCTCCGCGCCCGCACCGGCTTTCCCATCACGGTTGCGGAGAACGAGCAGTACGAGGGCATCGCGCTCGCCAATGCATTCCGCCCGAATTTGGCCGCGGGCGCGCCGGTCTGGATCGCGGACTCCAACGCGCCGGGCGGAAGGTACATCAACCCGGCTGCCTTCCATTCCCTTCCGACCGGCCGTCAAGGCAACCTGGGACGCAATACCATAACGGGATTCGGAATGTCGCAGGCGGATCTTGCGCTGCGCCGCGAGTTCAGGTTGGGCGAGCGCCGTACGCTCCAGTTCCGCATGGAGGCATTCAACGGTCTCAACCAGGCGAACTTTGCGGACCCGGTAAGATTCATGAACAGCCCCATGTTCGGCCGATCCACGTCCATGTTGAACCTGATGCTGGGCAGCGGGAGCCCCGGCAGCGGCCTGGCGCCGATCCTCGAAACCGGCGGCGCGCGATCGTTCCAGGCGACTCTCCGGTTTCACTTTTAGCCAGGACGCGGCGGCTGAGCCGTGTGTTAGAATCGTGAATATTCGGAAAGATCGGGCCGTGGCGCAGCCTGGCTAGCGCGCTTGCTTGGGGTGCAAGAGGTCCCGAGTTCAAATCTCGGCGGCCCGACCATGTTTTCAACAGCTTACGGACGTTCGACCCCATTTTCATCCCGCACAATCCCGCACAATTCTGAGGGAAGCCGACACCGGCCCCTTTTTCTCCGGCTTGCCGAAGAGCCGCTCTTGTACGCGCCGCACTGCCTGCTCGCGACGCGCCAGAGCGACGATGGTGTACTCGCCGGTCATTGTGGAACGGGTGTGACCGGCCTGCTCCATCGCTTCGAACGTCGTTGCGCCCTCCTCCTGCATCAGGGTGATGTTCTGCCTGCGGAAGGAGTGCCAGCCGAATCCCTCAAAATACTGGCCGAGACGTTCGGCCGCCGGCCGGATGATGTTGCGCAGAACGTCGCGATCATCAAACGGCTTGCCATCCTTGTGGAACACGTACTCGTGCCCGGAGAGCTTCTCGTGCCCGATCATCGCCTGCGCCCGCAGATCGCGAAAATCCTCGGTCAGGCAGCCCAACGGAAGAGGACGCCGCGATTTGTCGGTTTTCGGCTCGTCCGTGTCGCCGCGATAATAGCGCTCCTGAACGTGCGCCAGGCCGCGCTCCAGATCCACCGCGCGCCACTTCAGGCCGATGATCTCCGACACGCGCATGCCTGTTGACACCGCGGTCCGGACCATCAACCCGATATCCGAGGGCAGCTCGGCGAGCAAGGCGCGAAGCTGTTCATCGCTGAGAATCCGCTTCTCACGCTTGAGCCGCTTGCGGCCGACCCTGACGCGCGATACCGGATTGCGGCTGCCGTTCCAGTAGCCCCAGTCGTCCCCCTTGGTAAAGAGGGAGCCGAGGATGGCGTGCATCGCTTTCCGCGTCCAATAGGAGAGGCCGTCGGCGTCCTTGGCATTGAGGAACGCCTGGATCTCCTGTGTTCCGACTTCACAAAGCTTCCTGCCTGTGAACGCTGGAAGAATGTGGTTCTTCAGCAGCGACAGGTCGCGTTTGCGTCCGCCGGGCGCCAAAGTCACGAGGTGGTGCTCGCTGTACATCTTCACGAATTCCTCAAACGGAATCTGGCTCTGGATCGTGTAGACCTGGTTGTTGACCTGGTGGAGAACCTGTTCGCGCAGTCGCATGGCCTCGCGCTTGGTGATCTCGTCGCAATAGCCTAACCGGCGCCATATTTCCTTCCTTTCTATCTGGTCTTTGCCGACCAGCCCTTTCTGCCGACACCGGATATACCAGTACGGCCGAGGCCCGTGGTGCCGCAGCACGGCGGGCATCTGAAACTCTCGTCTTGCCATTCGATCTCCTTGGAATGGCCCGACGAGGGTTGGCGTGACCACCACGTTATCACACGCGCCTATTGACCCGCGAGGCATGACAGCAACCGCGTCCTCTTTCAGCGGACAACCCAATCGTGCACCAAAACTGGTAAACCAGCAAAAGAGACGGGCGAGGACCGGTGTGGCCCCGTAGGGTCGCCGATGTTCTACCGGGCCGCGAGCGCGAAGGGAGAGAACATGGTACGCGAAAAATGGCTGAGATTTGGCGGAAGAGCTGTGCCGGGCTATCCAGAACGGACGGCCGGGGCCGGTGGGGGGCGTAGTTTCCGGAATTTCGAGATATCCGCAGCGCGCTAATCGTGAAAGCGAACCGTAAGGCCACACTGCCGGACAAGGCGCCACCCGTCCGCCGCGGCGGCGCTCGTCACTCCGACTTTTTTGCAGATTCTCGCTTTTGTCTTAGCATTCTCGCAGGAGCCGCGGATGCGTTACATGAAAGGCAGTGTTTCTTTGAGAAACCGAGACCGGGGTCTGCTGCATTTTGTTGCAGACGCCCGGCACATGACGCATGCCCAACTGTTTCAACTCGCTCGGTTGAAGGCGCTTGAGTTCGAACGTCCGGTTTTCAACTGGAGGGTCCGTCGGCTGGTAAATAGCGGCCTCCTGCGGAAGCAAGTCGTCCCGTATCTTGGGACCGACGTTCTGTACTCAATCACGCGCGCGGGAATCCATGCGCTGGAAGGAATGGGAATCGTGTACCTGGGCGCGTATGTCAAGCCAGAAAAGGACCCGACCGAAGTTCAGATTCCCCACGTCCTGGAGTTGAATCGAATTCGGCTTGCGCTGGAACGTTCCAATGCCCTGGTGTACTGGGTCCCCGAGGTGATCGTTCGTGTCCTGAACTTGTCGCCTACGCTCGGCTACGCAAAGGCCTACGATGCGGTGGCCACGGTCAACCTTGGGAATGACGCACTGGTGGAGTTCGCGATCGAATATGAACGCACTCTGAAAAGCGAGCAGAAATACGCGAAGATCCTGGAGGCGATCGAAAGCGAGCGGCATCTCCACACGATCCTCTACCTGGCGCCATCGTATGAGATCCTTTTCAATCTCCGCTGTCACTTCGAGCGCGCTCGACACAACATCATCTTCGCTGACGTGAAAAAGTTCGAAAAGGACGTGCTCGCTACCGAGGTGGATCTCGCCAGAGGGTCTCGCCGGATGACGCTGGAGCAGGCTTTATCGCGGAGCGCCGCGGAAATGAAATCTTCGGCGGTCGGTTGAAACGGAGGCACTCCCATCTCGGCGGAGTCTTGCCTTTGACTTTCCGTTGTGTTTCCGATTCGCTGCCGGCTGTGATCGAAGCGCTTGCGAATCATGGGCATGTGCGGCGACTAAACCTCCGATTGTTCTGTGCGATTGAATTTTGGGGAAAGGACGAGACGAGTGCGGGTACAATTCGAAGACCCGATCTCCACGTAGGCGGCGTGTGCCTTGGCCTCCGTACGCGTCCCCGCCGGCAGCGGCGCCGAGTAGAAGTTCGTCAAACACGTTCACTCAGCCACTGCCGTTCACCTTCGGAAACGAGACCGCCGCCAGATCGAATCCTTCCGGAGCCAGGGCCAGCAGGTGCTCGCGCTCCGTCGCCATGGCCGCTCCGATCGCCTGATTCCTCCCGGAAATCACCCGCTGCTCTTCTTCTTTGCAACCCGTCAGCAGCAGTTCGTTCAGGTGTTCCAGGTCCCGAGCCGCCGGCAACGGAACCAGGTGGTTCCGTCGGAAGTAGCCACCTTCCTCTTCCACGCCGCCCTTCTCGTTCCCGCGCGCCGGATTGCAGAACTCGCTGCGGAACACCCAATACGACCGGAACGCGATGAAGCGCTCGGTTTCCTCCCGGCGGTAGCCACGCGGAATCTTCTTCACGGCACTCTTCAGGTTGTCGAACCTCAGCAACTCGAAAACCCCTCCGAAACGATGAAACGCCAGCTCGTGTGCTTCCAGGAAAGCCTGCTGAGTGGCGTGCGGGTACGCCTGATGGGATGACCCTCCGCTGGCCATGGACCGCATGCAGAATACGTACAACTTCTGCTTCTCGCCGCCCAACTCCGCCTAGGCTTCGTACCAGTCCACCTGCCCCTCTCCGCCCCATGAATAGCTCTGAGGCACGAAGGTTTCTCCGCCGGCCAGTCCCAGTTCTCGCTTCTTCCACCGGACACACCGGCGCACCGTGCACTCGGCCAGCCACCACAACAGGACGAGGAGAAGGATTGGGCCACAATCAGGACAGACTGCGCGTGTTTTCATTCGCCAGCGAGTTCGTTGCGGCCGTGCGGCAGGCCCGGGATCGGGCCCGGTCAAGCGCCTCGACGTATTGTGCCGTCATCGACTCGGCGCTGTGATTCGCGCGAACCGAAACGCGGGCAGCGTCGCCGATCGCGCGGCGCATTTCTGGTGAGCACCACAGCTCGAGGATGCGCTCGGCAAAACTGGTCACGTCGCCGGGCGCGCAGAGTAACCCTGTCTTGCCGTCGGCGATGACGTGAGGAATGCTCCCAACGGCCGAAGCCACGACAGGTTTGCCGCAGGCCTGGGCTTCGAACACCACCAGAGGCATTCCATCCAGAGTGGATGGGACGACAACCACATCGGACAGCGCCATGAGGGTGCGGACATTGTCGACAAAGCCTGGCGCATGGATTCGGTCCTGCAACTCATATCGTTCGATCAAGGACAGCACGGCTGCCCGCTCCTGGCCTTCGCCTGTCATCAGGAAGCAGATCTTTTCATGTGGGCGGAGGCGCCTCGCGATCTCCACAAAGTCCGCTCTCCGCCACCGTGGCAAACTCCCGCTTTCCAAACTGCCGGTGCTTCGGCATTCTGCATGTACCCGTGCATCCGGCCACAGATTGCCTGCCGCCCCACTCCATTTTCAGTCTCATCTTGCATTGGAAACCAGCCGCGTTCCAGTCTCGTCTCGCATTGGACAATTCTTCTTCGCCAGACAACCGCGCCTCGAAGTACAATGTAGCAAGGCACGTGCGCGACACGATAGCAGCGGCACTCCTTCCGGTGAGGCCGATGGACCACTATAGAGTGGGCGGCGCCAGGTTGCGAATCATGAGTGAAACAGTTTACGACAGCGCTTTCTTTCAGCAACACGTAACGGGCAGCTTGACTTCGGCTCGGGCCGTCCTCCCAGTCTTGTTCCGGTACTACAAGCCTGAGAGCGTTGTGGATGTGGGGTGCGGGTTGGGGACGTGGTTGAAGGCAGCCATGGACTTGGGCGTTACCGACGTCGTAGGCCTCGACGGCGATTATGTCGACCGCAACATGCTGATGATCCCGGAGGCTAACTTCCATCCAACCGATCTGCGGCGGCGTATCGCGGTGGACCGGCGTTTCGACCTGGCGATCTCGATGGAAGTGGCGGAGCATTTGCCCTATCATCGCTCCGAAACGTTCGTTCGCGATCTGGTCGCATTAAGCGATGTGGTTCTATTCTCCGCCGCCCTTCCTTACCAAGGGGGCGTGGACCACGTCAACGAGCAATGGCTGGAGTTCTGGGCCATCCTGTTCCAGCGGTACGGCTACGTACCCTGCGATGTTTTTCGCCGCCAGTTTTGGGGTGACCACACGGTGGAATTCTGGTATTCCCAGAACCTGGTTGTGTTCTGTACCAAGAAACATGCCGCCAAGACGTTTCCGCGCGAGTTCCTGGCGTCTGGACGCCCGCTCAGCTACCCGCACCCACTGACGTTTGTGGTGAATGCGGCCCGCTACCGGCCGCTATCCGCAAGGGCGCTGGATTTGGAGTGCGAGGGTTACCAAAGCGTGCTGCACGCTTATCAGAACGGGGACGGAACGCTGCCGTTGCTCAGAGTGGCGGATGCTACCGACGAAGCCGGCGCTCCGCTTTTCCCGCGATGTCGCACGCTCATCACCGACCCCCAGGCGGAGATTTCGGCGCGGGATGGGGAGGTCGCGCGTCTGACGGGCGAATTGGAGGCGGCGCGGGGCGAGGCGGCGCGGGGCGCGGAGCGATCTGGGGCGCGGGATGCGGAGGTCGCGCGTCTGACGGGGGAACTGGAGGCGGCGCGGGGCGAGGCGGCGATTTTGGAGGCCGAATTGGGCCGGCTCACGACAGAGCTGATCGATCTGGCCGAATCCGGTGGTCGGTTGGGTGCCGAGCTGGCGGCGCGCGTAGACGAAGGAACCTGGCTGGAAACCGAAAACACGCGATTGGCGGAACGTCTGGCCGCCCGCGAAGGCGAACTTGACGCTTATGCCCAGGAAATCGCCCGCCGGGGAGCGGAGAACGACCAGTTGACGCAGCGCTTGGCCGTCTGCGAAGCCGCACTTGCCACGTACGCCCAGGAAATCGCCCGCTGGAAAGCGGAGAACGATCAGTTGACGCAGCGCTTGGCCGTCCGCGAAGCCGCACTTGCCACGCACGCCCAGGAAATCGCCCGCTGGAAAGCGGAGAATGATCGGTTGACACAGCGCTTGACCGCCCGCGAAGCCGAACTTGACGCTTATGCCCAGAAAGACGCCCGCTGGAAAGCGGGGAACGATCAGTTGACGCGGCGTCTCGCCGCCCGCGAAGCCGAACTTGCGGCGCACAATCAGGAAAGTGCTCGCTTGCAACTTCTGAGCAAGGAGTTCGAGAAACGCCTGGCGGACGCATCTCTCCAGGTGCAGACCCGCGAAGATGAGCTGAGCTGCACTCATGCGGAACTTCAGGAAAGCCGCCACGCAGTGAGAGCCTTGCGGGAGTCCTGGTCCTGGCGGCTAACCTCGCCCCTGCGCGCGGTACTGGATTTGGCCCTGAACCTTCAGCGCCTGCTGCGCGGCGTCAATCGTCGTATTCCGTTGCGCTCCAAGATCCTGGGATATCTGCAATGGCTCTGGTATCGCTCGCAGGTGCTCGCCAGCGGCCTTTTCGATGGGAACTTCTATCTCGCTCACAATCCAGATGTGGAGCGCTCCCGGGCCGATCCGTTGCGACACTTCTTTGTCTTCGGGGCCGCTGAGGGACGCAACCCGCATCCTCTATTCGATCTCCATTACTATGCCGTCCGGAATCCGGATGTGGCTGGCTCGAGCATCAATCCGCTGGTGCACTATCTGAAGTGGGGCGGATCCGAGGGGCGCAACCCTCATCCTGACTTCGACACAAGTTACTATCTCGACACCTATCCCGAGGTGTGCCAGAGCGGGCTGAACCCGCTGGCGCACTTCATGGGACCGGGCGTTGCGCTAGGTCTGGACCCCAATCCGCGGTTCGATGTCACCGAATACCTCGAGCGCAATCCCGATGTAGCCCTTAGGGGCATCAATCCGCTGTTGCACCATCTCGAGGAACGCGCCACCCAAAGCCTCCGTGAAACCCCTTCCGTCGAGAGCTCGCCCCAAGCACCTCCGGCGACGGCGGTCGAGTCCGGCGGGTTGCCGCCTGGAATGCGCGTCGACCCGAGGACCACGGAACTGCGAGTGACGTTGCGGGCCGACTACGAGATGTCGGGCCGGTCGCCGCTGGACAGCGAATACGACTCCATCCCGTTAGTAAGCGTCGTCATCCCCTGCTACAACTACGGTTACTATCTGGAGGATGCCATTCTGTCCGCTATGATGGCATGCTCTTATCCCATGGAGATTCTCGTGGTGGACGACGGCTCGGCCGACGCCGACTCGATTTCCGCGGTCGAAGAACTGGCCGGCCGTTACCGCTTCCGCCTATTGCGCCAGTCCCATACGGGTCAGGCCGGCGCGCGTTACAACGGCATTCGCAACTGCCAGGGCAAGTTCATCCAGTTTCTCGACGCCGATGACATTCTGGCTCCTGGCAAGATCGATTTACAGGTGGACATGATGATCCGCGATGCCAGCATCGGTATTGCCGTCTGCGAGTACGAGTTGTGCGAGGCCGATGGAACTGGCCGCCGGATGGTGTATCCCTCTACACTGGCTGGTTTCGCGTTCACACCGGAGGATTTCCTCCTCCGTTGGGAGCGCGGGTTCTCCTTGCCGATCCATTGCGCGCTGTTTCGGCGCGAGCTGCTGGATGGCGAGCAGTTCCAGTGCATTACCAAGGCGGGGAAGGAGGATTGGATCTTCTGGGTCGTCCTCGCTTCCACATCGCCACGCTTCGAATACCACCCGGACGTGCTCGCGACGTACCGAATCCATGGCCACAACACTTTCACCAACCGCGAAGGCATGGGGCTGGACTTTCTGCGGGCATGCATGTATGTGCTTCAGGCCGGCCTGAATAAGGACGACAACTTCCTGGAGGAATCCATTGACCATTTCCGGAAAGCGTACCTGGGATCCATCAAGCATGAAGCCATCGTCTGGTCGCGAACCCACCGCGTAGAATAGGACTTCCCGTTATGTCGACCATTGCCTCTTCCAATCGTCCGCCAGTCACCGTTCTGATGCCGGTGTACAACGGGGCGCGGTTTCTGAATGAAGCCATTGAAAGCATCCGCAACCAGACATTCGCCGATTTCGAGTTCCTCATCATCGATGACGGCTCGAACGACGCAACGCCGGAAATTCTGTCTCGCCATGCCGCGGACGACCGCCGCATCCGCGTCGTAAGCCAAGAGAATCGCGGCCTGATCGCCTCGCTAAACCGGGGGTTGGAGGAAGCCCGCGGCGAACTCATCGCGCGCATGGACGCCGACGACGTGGCGCGTCCCCACCGGTTGGCGGAGGAGGTGAATTTCCTGCAATCGCACGGAGATATCGCCCTGGTAGGCAGCGCAATCGATGTGATCGACGAAGAGGGCCGGCACACGCAAACCATCCGGCTTCCCGAAGATCCCGATCGGATCCGACGCCATATGCGCGAGCTCGGCTGCGCCCTGGCCCATCCGACCGTCGTTTTCCGGCGAAAGGCCGTGCTGGAAGCCGGTGGTCTGCGCCGGGCCTATCGCCACGCCGAAGATTACGATCTCTGGCTGCGCATGATCGAAAAACACGATTTTGCCAACCTGCCGGATGCGCTGCTCTCCTACCGCCGGCATGAGGGAAGCGTCTCCACGGCCCACGCGACGCAGCAGGTGCTCTCCTCGTTTTGCGCCCGCCTCACCGCCAAACTTCGACTGGAAGGCGTTCCCGATCCGACCTCCAGCATACCCTTGATTACGCCGGAAGTTGTGTGGAGCTTAGGCGTCTCTCCACAAGCGCTCGATGCGGAGATGTTCCGCGGCCTGCTCGAAATGACGGAGATGGCGATTGACCAGGGCCGGCGTTCCGCCGCGGTCGAATTCCTCTCCGTCGCGCGGCCATTCGCCGATCCTGCCCGATTACGCGAGACCGCGATAGAATTGAATCGAAGAGCCGCCCAGGCTCCGGCACCGGCGGAAGAACAATACCGGCACAGGAAACTGTTGCTTGGGGCGGACCCCGGCATTTATCGAACGGTCTTCGGCGGCGCGATCCGGATCTCGACTGCCGGCTACCCCGGCTCTATTCCAGGCGACCCACTTATGAAACCGAACACGCTCAACGAGATTCTCCAGCGCAACCGCTATGATACCGACAAGAGCGAAGAGAGTCTCCGGAATTACGACCGCGCCTTCGCGCATCTGCGCAACAGTCCAATTGCGCTGATGGAGATTGGGGTCAACCGCGGCGGTTCGCTGTATTTGTGGCGCGAATACTTCACAAGGGGGGTCATTGTCGGAGTCGACATGTACCCGCCCGCCGACTTCAGCGACCCAAGCGGACGCTGCCAGCTTCACCAGGGCGACCAGGGCGAGCCTTCGTCCTTGCGAGCGCTCGCTTCTTCCGCCAGCCCCGCGGGATTTCACATCATCATCGACGATGCCTCGCACTTGGGCGCCTTGACGGCGCTCACCTTTAAGACCCTGTTCTACGACCACCTCCGCCCCGGCGGCTTCTACGCCATCGAAGACTGGGGCACGGGTTATTGGGGCAGTTGGCCGGACGGTGGGTCGCCTGCCGTATCGTCTGAGCCGGACTTCCCCAATGTCGGGAAGCGTTTTCCCAGCCATGATATGGGCATGGTCGGGTTTGTCAAACAGCTGCTTGACGAGTGCTCGCTTTGCGACATTTTTCATCCACGCTTCGGCATTCCCCGAGTGCGCCAGAGCTGGATTCGCGGCATGCACATCAGCCCGGGCCTGGTAATTATTGAGAAAGCGCGGGAGTAGACCAATGGAGAACTTGGCCTCGGCGGGAGTTGGCTCGTCCCTGCGCAACCGCTTTTGCCAAGGTTGCGGTCATCGCCATTCTGTACCTAGTGCCCGCATTTGAGCAGATCGGCCTCCGCGTCGACGCCGGGGGACAAAGCCTGCACATTCGCTATCTGTACAGGATAGACGGATCGCACGGGGTTCCTCCGAGGGGGGTCAGAAAGTCCCGGGCTCCTTCCAGCCCGCCCGAGTTGGCCACGAAATCCTCGTTTACATGCTCGACGGCATAGGCCACGCCCAACAACGGGGTGCAGCCGTGGCTCTTGCTGTAGTCGATTCGGCGCAGATTGTCCTCGGTGATGGCTACGGTCTTCTGCGCGATCAACCCGTTTCGCACGGCAGTTGCCCGTTCGTGGATGAATTGGAGAGCTAAGATTCCGCCGACAGCGCTCAGCGCCGCCGTCGCACACAGGACGCTCCGGGAGATACGACGGCTAAGCAGGGACACGACCGCAATCAGTGCCGCGATAGAAGCCGGCGCAAAGTAGCGGGGAAAGTACCACGAGCCGAATATCAAGTGCGCCGTGAGGAAAAAGCCTAAGAAGAACAGAAACAGCGAGTGCTCGGTGGCCATTGGACCTTTGCGAGAGAGATCGTAGGCGAGCATCACGGCGGCCATGATGAGCAGCGCCAATAAAGGCCATATTGTCGGCAATTTCTGCATGACGTTTTCGACGGCGGTCCCGGTCTGCGAGCCTGCGAAACCGACCAAGCGGTCCAGGGAGCGCCTGTAGTTCTCGGGGTCAAATCGGTAGCTGATCACGTTGCCGACGAACGTTCCGGCGGCAATCATGCCGTAAATCGCCTTCGCACGGGGTAGAACGCCTGGATTCTTCCTTGGCGTGCAGCTCAGCGCCAGTAAGCACAGTCCCGACAGGCCGAGAGCGGCGATTACGGACAGCGTCCACGTGGTCTTTCCGCAGCCGCAGAATCCCGCCGTCAGGAATACCAGGCACCATCTCGATCTGAAATCCGGTCTCCTCGAATCGAATAAGACCGCCACGCCAAGAGCACCGACCATGAGCACTCCGACCGAGCCATCGATCTGCAGGTCAAGGGAGGAGATGATCGATGGGGGGGCCAGGCTCCAGGCGAGAATTACGCCCGCACAGGCGCAGAAAGGCAGCCAGCCTCGCGGCCCGGGATCCTCTCTGCGTGGAATGACGGCCAACAGCAACAGGAGCATGACCGTATACTGGAACATCGACATGGCGATGCGCATAGAGACGACCGTTCGTTGGCCGATCGCGTCTCCTTTGTGCCGATTCATGTTGAGTATGAAGCCCGGAGTCTTCAATACTTCGTAAATAATTCCTGGGTGGGCTATATAGATGTAATATTCCTTATGCGAGATCCTGGCAAGAAAGATATATGTAGGGCCTTTCGTGTGGTCCATGACGATCTTCGCGAAAATACCATCTTCATCGACTGCTGGCTCCGACCAGTAGCAGGACCGAGCGCCAAAAAATGCCGCCGTAATTACTGTCATGGCGGCTAACCAGATCAGAAACGGCTGGGGCGCCGGTTTGTGAATTGGCGAGTTCTTCATCGATTCCGTCCCGCAGCTTCAATATCAAACGGCCGTTTAGGCGGTTGCACCACGCCTGCAATAGCCCCCTAGCTGGCTACTGCCGTGAAGCCCAAGCAGAGAGTCCGTGGATTTCGATCTTCTATTCTAGCGCGGGGTCGCCGAATCGGGCAACCCGAAAACAGCCCTGCTCGGCGCTGCAAGGTGTGGGCTGGGTGTCGGCGGTCGTCGGGATGCATTCGATTCTTAGTCCCCGCTCATAAAGTATTTCCAGTTTACCGCCGATCTGTGAGATGTATGGCCGTATCGATGATCTTTCCGCTCTGTGGCCGGAGGCGAGCCGCAGGGGTTCTCCGATTTGGAGCGATTCTCTTCGCTTTGGCGTCCACCTGTTCCGCGGGCGTCGGGCACACTCTGGGGTTTTCCACATACTTCGGGGGCGCTGGCTACGACGCGATATACGCCGTTGCCACTGATTCGACGGGCAACATCTACATTACCGGTGAAACCTCATCCTGGGCATTGCCTGGAGTTCAAGGTGGACCGCAGGGCGTCAAGCCGGACCGGAATGCATTCGTGTCAAAGTTGAGTCCGAATGGTTCAACCGTGATGTACGCGACGATCCTGTCCAGTAGCGGAGACGATTCGGGAAGGGCCATCGCTGTCGGAAGTGGCGGGATGGTGTACGTCGCTGGAGTGACCTCGGGACGCGATTTTCCAACGACCCGAGGCGCGTTTCAAGTCGCTTCAGCCGGCGGCCAGGATGCCTTTGTCGCGTGCCTGGACGGAGCTGGCCATCTCGTGTATTCGACATACCTTGGCGGATCGTCAGACGACGTCGCGACGGCCATCGCAGTGGACGCTTCTGGCAACGTTTATGTGAGCGGGTACACGGACTCGATAAATTTCCCGACCACCGCTCAAGCCCCTCAGCGGAACTACGGTGGCGGCTATAACGATGCCTTCCTGGCGAAGCTGAATAGCGCCGGAGACGCGCTCGTCTATTCGACTCTCCTCGGCGGGACCGGCAGCGATGTCGTGAACGGACTAGCTCTCAATGCTTCCGGGGGAGCGTGCGTCGTGGGGAGCACGGATTCGCCAGTATTGCCTCTCACGAACCCCGTGCAGTCGGCGCTGCAAAACAGTGACGACGATGCACTGATAGCGTGCATCAACGCGGCCGGGACTCAGTGGAGTTTCCTGACTTACCTGGGCGGCACTGGAGAAGATCTGGCGTATGGCATCGCGATCGACGGTGCCGGGACAATCTACGTTACCGGCACGACGACCTCCGCGGACTTTCCCACCACGGCGCGGATGTCGCGGAGCGCATCGCGTGGAGACTACGACATCTTCGTGGTTCATCTGAATCCCGGCGGTTCGATTATTTCGTCGACAGTCCTCGGCGGAACGGGATCGGACGCCGGCACTTCGATCGCTCTCGATGCCTCCGGCGCGATCTGGGTGGCCGGTTACACGTCGTCGGTAGACATTCCTGTCGCGTCCGCCTTCCAGTCGAGTATGGGCGGGTCGTTTGACGGTTATGTCGCTCGACTTACGGCCGATGGCTCAGCGCTGCAGTTTGCCACCTACCTGGGTGGTTCGGGTGATGATCGCATCTACGGAGTGGCAATCGACAGCCAAGGTAATTGCCTGGTGGCAGGCGCCACCGATTCGACCGACTTCCCGGTTCTTCAGGGCGCACTACAGAATGTCTCGCCTTACTCGTATAACGGCTTCATCGCGCGCATCGGCGTGAATCAGCCCCCCTCGGTAGTGAGCCTGAGTCCAACTTCGGGAGCCGGTTCCCAGCAGTCGTTCACACTCACTGTTTCGGACCCGAGCGGCCAAGCCGATCTCGCCTATGCCGTCTTCCTGGCCGGCAGCGTGAATGGCGTGGGCTCCTGCGAGGTCTACTACAACGCCCTATACAACCTCTTGTTCCTGGTAAGCGATTCCGGCGCGTCCTGGTTGTCGGCGCTG
>Ga0209039_10002290_pt1 | contig 16507 bp, 19 predicted proteins | sample BogFormECP12_OM1_FD_188238 | JGI IMG/M metagenome (GOLD analysis project Ga0209039, IMG submission 188238) | Bog forest soil microbial communities from Calvert Island, British Columbia, Canada - ECP12_OM1 (SPAdes) (version 2) | ecosystem: Environmental > Aquatic > Freshwater > Wetlands > Bog ... | reverse complement strand
TAAAGCCGGGTCTCATGAGTGGGCTTTATGCGGGCCTGAAGGCCCGCACTACCCGATCGGGTCTACGCTAACTGTGAAACCGCTTTAAAGTCCGCTCGTGATGACAAAAATAAGGGACTTGTACGGCGCACCTAAAGGTGCGCCCCTTCACCCCCCTGCAAATCGAAAGATCAACTGGCCGAAAGGTGAGGAGGGTTACGGTCTTGTGTCCGGCACCGTGATCGCGCGGAACATGTATGGCAACGCCTCGGAGACGATCATGGCCACCACGATGAGCGCGCCGCCGAGCAACTGCTTGGGTGTGATTGTCTCCTTCAGCCAAAACACGCTCAGGAAGGCTGCCAACACCGGCTCCAGGCTGAACAGCACCGCCGACTCGGTTGGGCCGAGCCGCGTCTGGGCGGCCGCTTGTCCCCAGAATGCGAACACCGTAGAGAACAGGGCCAGGTAAAGCGTCGCGCCGGCTACGGGCCAATGCGACAGCGCGGCCAGGGCGGTCTGAAATCCGTATGGCGCGGGCAAGAATGCAGTGGCAATAACGGACACAACCCCGCACGTCACCACCTGCGAGCCTGCCAGCAGCCACGCCTCGGAGCGGCGGGTGAATGCGCCCATCATCACGATGTGCACGCCGCACAGCAGCGCGCAGAGCAGTATCTCAACATCGCCGCGGTTCCAGCCCGCCCACCAGCCACCGGGCAGATGCACCAGCAGATAGAGTCCATAGGTCGCGATTACCGCACCCAGGGCGGACGCCAGCTTCACCCGCTGACCGATCGCGACCGCCACCAGCGGCGTGAACAGCACGTACAGGCCGGTGATGAAGCCTGACTTGGCGGTGGTAGTGAAGCGCATGCCGTCGCTCTGCAACCAGAAGACCAGCACCAGCACCAGGCCAAGCCAAATGCCATCCACCACACCGCGCCGGACGATGGGAATGCCTTTGGCGCGAAGGATGGCGAATAGCAGCAGGCCGGCGAGGGGAAAGCGCAGCCCCATCAGCGCGCCCACGGAGAGGCCCCCGTCGAGCACAATGCGCGTCATGGGAAAGCCGAGCCCCCACACCGCTGCCACTGAGGCGATGATTAGCACCGCGGTGCGGTGGGAGATGCCGCGATCCGGGGCTTGGTTTACGCGCCTGTTCGTGTTCATGCCCGGGTAGCCTGGCCTTCTTTTTGTCGCGCGGAACAGATTTCCTGGGAAAGCCGGACTTTCATCTGAGCACGCGTCTCAGCGCCCGCCGCACTCCAGAAGGCAATGGCTTCTCGTACTCTTTGCACCTCACATGCGAGGTTCGGGAGAGCGACCTCACGGAAGGTCCTGCTCAGCCAGCCCCGCGTTGCTCCCTGACAAACCTGTTCGGCGAGCACGAGTTCCGGAGTAATAGGCAGGTCATGGCGGGACAAAGTGGCGATCCCCCCGAAGCCGAAAGGTATCTCAGAGGCCCGCAGCGCCGCGCATAGTCTTTCCAAGACACTGCTGGTCATCAGCTCGAACCAGGAGTGGAGCCCGAGCGAGATGCTCAGGTCGTTCAGTCCTATGTGGATTTCGGCGACTCCCGGTAGGTGGCATAGTTCGCCAAGAATGGCTGCCGCACTTGCACTCTCTACCAGAAGAATCGCCGCTGCCCTTCCCTCGAGGATGGCGACAAATTCTGCGGCATCCTGCAACCGCTCAAAGAACGGCAGCACAATGAAATCGGCGCCATATGCGACAGCGAGGTCGATCTGTTCCCGGCTGCCGGTATGCATCGGATCGATACGCACCGCAACCTTGGATTGGCGGAGATCAAGGCGGACGCGGCGGACGTCTTCCATCTCGTGCGTAGATAGAAACAAGGAGCGCCCCGTCTGGCGAGCGGCTTTTCCTCTCCGCTCCAGATCGATGAGGATCCGCTCCACACCCGCCTGCTCGGCCTTGCGCGCAACCTCAGGATCGTTTGTGATAAACGACAAAATCATGAGAGACAGACTAGGCGGGATTGCTCGTCCAGCGGTAGAGAATACTCGGGTCGTCCGGTGCAAGCCGCTCCTCGTCGGGATGGTCAAAATCGAAGGGTCGCGTGTTCAAGTGCAAAAGGTAAGTCTCCTCCTCTCCAAACACCTGAAATCCATGCCAGATTCCAGGGGGGATTTGCACCAGCGCCGGAGCGTCTTCCGAGATCCTAATCTCCTGCAACGACTGGAATGTCGGCGAATCTTTCCTGCTATCGAAGAGAACCAGCAACAGCCCGCCTTTCACCAGCGCTATTTGGTCCACCTGGTCCTGGTGGCGGTACCATGCCCGGACCACCCCGGGCTTGGTCATAGTAACGTAAGCCTGCCCGAAGTCAAGGCAGTGGCTGTCGTCGCAACGCTGCACCTCCATCAGGTGGCCGCGCTCGGTGATCACCTTCTTCAGGGAGATGATATTCACCTGATGGAGGCAACCTGTCCGCTCCGAAGAGACTCTACTCGGCATCGTCATAGGACCTGAACTGCTCCTTCCTTGACGCGCCGGAAGTAATCCTGTTTCTTGGCGTCGTCCCAGACATATTGATGGCCCCACCCCCGCGCCAGGTCCATTTCTCTTAAGCCCTGGCGCAGCTCATTCGATCGGGAGACGAGGTACTCGGAGCCGAGGCACTTGTAGTGCAGAAGCTTTACTTCCCGGCTGAGCGGTGTCGCAACCATGCCTTCCGGCGCCGCCTCGTGGCGGCCTGGAATGAAATTGATCTCCGTAATGGAGTCAGGTCTGAAGATCGCGGGTTTATCGTAAAACTCGTACCGGATTCCGGTTCGTATGTGGTCCGACAGAACAACGTTGGCAGCAGGAAAGATCTCGGAAACCATTTCGTACCCCGACGCAATGATTAGCGTAACCTGCTCAGGGAGCGATCCAAGATAAGCGCGTAGGTCGGGACGATATAGATGCTCGTCAATGTTGCAGACGATTACCCACTCGGCTTGACCACGACTCTGCTTCCAGGATTGGTTGTAGAAATCAACTGCCGCGAGAACAAACGAAGGTCCTTCCACGGTGAACGCAGCGACAGAAACCTTGGGATGCTTCTTTAGGAGCTCCAGCGAACCGTCGGTCGATCCGTTGTCGAAGATGAAGTACCAATCGACGATTGAGTCATAGTGCCGGAAGAAAAACGGCAGCATACGCGCTTCATTCCAACACAACGCGTACAGGTGGATGCGTGGCCTTATCACGGAGGCCATCGTCCCCGAGCTTTCATCGCCCCTTTTCACCTTACTCGAGAGTCGCCTTCTTCGCTTGTATCAACCCCTTCACCCGCTCCACGAATACCTCAGCCTTCACCGATCCTTCAGCCTTCTCTTGGCCGCGGACGCGCACGTTGACCTCGCCCGCTTCCATCTCCTTGTCGCCGACGACGAGCTGGAAGGGCACCTTCTGTAGCGCGTGCTCGCGGATTTTGGCGTTCATCTTCTCGTTGCGCAGATCAACGTGCACGCGCACCCCGGCAGCCTTCAGCTTGTCGCCGACTTCGTTGGCGTAGGCGTGGTGCTTCTCGCCAATCGGGATGACGACCACCTGCACGGGTGACAGCCATACGGGGAACGCACCTGCGTAATGTTCGAGCAGCACGCCGAAGAAGCGCTCTTCCGAGCCGTAGAGCGCGCGATGCACCATGAGCGGCTGGTGCCGCCTGCCGTCCTCACCGACGTACTCCAGTCCGAAGCGCTCGGGGAGGTTGAAGTCGAACTGCACAGTGGAGAGCTGCCACAGCCGGCCGATCGCGTCCACCAGCTTGATGTCAATCTTCGGCCCGTAGAAGGCGGCTTCGCCGGGAATCAGCTTGTACGGGATGCCGCGCCGGTCCAGAACGTTCTTCAGCGAGGCCTCCGCTAACTCCCACTGCTCGCCGCTGCCAATAAAGGTCGCGCGGTCGTTCGGGTCCCAGGTCGAAAGTTCCACCTGGTACTGCTCGAAGCCGTAGGTGTGCAGCACGGAGAGCGCGAAGTCCATGCAGCCGCTGATCTCGTCCTCGATCTGCTCCGGGGTGCAGAAGATGTGGGCGTCATCCTGGGTAAAGCCACGGACACGCAGCAGGCCGTGCATTACGCCCGAGCGCTCGTAGCGATAGACGGTGCCCAGCTCGCCCAGGCGCACCGGCAATTCGCGATACGACTTCAGCGAGTCCTTGTAGATCAGGACGTGGAACGGACAATTCATCGGCTTCATGCGATAGTTGGCGTCGTCCAGTTCCATTGGGGTGAACATGTTCTGCGCGTAGTAGCCCTCGTGGCCGCTGATCTTCCACAGGTCCACGCGCGCCACGTGCGGAGTGGACACCAGCGAGTAGCCGCGCTTCAGGTACTCGTTGCGCATCCAGTCTTCCATCTCCTTGCGGATGAGGCCGCCCTTGGGATGCCAGAAGATCAGCCCCGGCCCGGCCAGCTCCTGAATGGAGAACAGGTCGAGCTGCTTGCCCAGCACCCGATGGTCGCGCTTCTTTGCTTCCTCAATCTTGTGCAGGTACTCATCAAGGTCCTTCTTGGAGAAGAACGAGGTGCCGTAGATGCGCTGCAGTTGCGGGTTCTTCTCGTCGCCCAGCCAATAGGCGCCGGCGATGTTGAGCAACTTGAACGCCTTGATCCGCCCGGTGGACGGAATGTGCGGCCCGCGGCAGAAGTCGGTGAACTTGCCGGTCTTGTAGATGGAAATCTTCTCGTCCGGCTCGGTGAACTGCTCGATGAAGTGGCACTTCATGAAGTCGCCTTCTGACTTAAAGCGCTCCAGCCCTTCCTGGCGGGGCAGAAACTCGCGCGCGTAAGGCAGGTCCTGCTTCACCAGCTCCTGCATCTTTTTCTCGATGGCCTCGAGGTCCTCGGGCGTGAATGGCTTCTCGCGATAGAAGTCGTAGAAGAATCCGCTCTCAGTCGCCGGTCCGTGGCCGAGCTTGGTCTCGGGAAACAGCTCCAGCACCGCCGCGGCCATCAGGTGCGCCGACGAGTGACGATAGACTTCCAGCGCTTCGGGGTCGCGTTCAGTCAGGATGCGTAGCTCGGCATCCTGCTCCAGCGGACGAGTGAGATCCACTAGCTGAGCGTGGTTCTGGGCCGGCTCGGCTGCTGCTTCGGTCGCAGGCTTGTGCCCGTTGCCGCCGCCACCGTTGGACGACAGCGGCTTGATCTGGGCGGCAAGCGCGGCGTCCGCCAGGCGGGGGCTGATGCTCTTGGCGATATCGAGTGCAGAGGTCCCGCGCGGCACGTCTTTCACGCTGCCGTCGGGCAATTTCACGTGTATATTCTCGGCCATAATGACTAACCTACTGGCAGCTCGCATCTCGAAGCTGCGGATTATCAAAGACTTGAGTTTATCGGAGGGTAGAGGGCAGAGCAATCGGGGTGTTACCGCGATGTTCGTTCGCGCCGCGCGCGCACTTCCAGCACCAGCGCGCCGGCGAAAGCCACCGCGCCCAGGATGACGGCCACAGGGATGGCCACGTGCTTATAGGCGTTGGTCATATCTACGTTGCTTCCCTTAATAATGCCATAAAACACGGTGCCGACGATACCCAGAAACAGGCCCACTCCCATGCCAGCGGCCATGAACAGGAGTGTGGTAAACAACACGCGCACGGTCGAAGTGAAGACGATGGAGACCTTACTGCGTTGCTTGCCGGGCACGGTGGCAGCGTAGGACATTGTTCTCTTAGGGTACAACAGCAGTTTCCGTCTGTGGAAAACTGGGGACCGCAATTCTTACGGTTTTTCTTGACATGCGCCGGATTTCGCAAGTAAATACTCGCGACGCATTTTCAGGTAGCTACCTGGCTAGGAGCAAGGGATGAACAAGGCAGACCTGGTTGACAAGATCGCCAGCTCGCAAGGCATCAGTAAAACCGCGGCGGGGGGAGCGATCGATACGATAGTGGATGCGGTCACGGCGGCGCTGAAGAAAGGCGACCGCGTGACCCTGGTCGGTTTCGGGACATTTTCGGTTTCGCAGCGCAAGGCCCGCAACGGGCGCAATCCGCAGACGGGCGGTGTTATTAAGATTGCCGCCCGGCGAGTAGCGAAATTCACTCCCGGTGTTGAGCTGAAGAAGCACGTCAACAAGAAATAGATGTAACAACTTCGACATGTTTGCGATTCTGCGGCAGGGCGAAAGCTCTGCCGCGTTGTTGTCTGCGGAGATGTTCCAGTGTAGAGTTGATGATTTTCCAGGGCAGTCAAGGAGAGATTCTGTGCACCGCATGACACTCGGCGACTTTGAACTTACAGTCCTTTCGGATGGCATCTACCACAACGATGGAGGCGCCATGTTCGGCGTCATTCCCAAACCGATGTGGGAGAAGCGCGCCAAACCGGACGAGCGCAATCGCATTCCCCTGGGCACCAACTCGCTGCTGGTGCGCACCGGCGAGCACAACGTGCTGATCGACACCGGCGTCGGCAGCAAGCTCAGCGACAAGCGGCGGGCCATCTACGACCATGAGCCGCTTCTGCTGAAAAGCTTTGCCGAGGCCGGCGTCTCGCCCGACGAGATCGACATTGTCATCAACACGCATCTGCATTTCGATCACTGTGGCTGGAATACTTATTACAAAGATGGCAAACCGGTGCCGACATTTCCACGCGCTCGCTACTACGTGCAGGAAGGCGAGTTGCAACACGCGCATGAGCAGCACGAGCGAGACCGTGTCAGCTACATGACAGACAATTACGATCCGCTGGTGGCCGGCGGGCAGATGCAGTTGCTCAAGGGCGACGGGGAGATCGCTCCCAGCATTTCGGTGAAGGTTTATCCGGGGCACACGCGCGATTTGCAGGCGGTCATCGTTCGCAGCGGTGGGCAGGTGGCGTGTTATCCCAGCGACTTGGTGCCCAATACACATCACCTGGAGCCCATGTGGGTACTCGGCTACGATCTTTACCCGCTGCAAACCATTGACAACAAGCACTGTTTCTACGGCGTGGCCATACCGGAGAACTGGCTGGTGGTGTTCACGCACGATGTGCAGACGCCGTGGGCTTATCTGGAGCTCAATGAGAAGGGGGCGCCCGTGGCGCGGGCGGTGAAGGAAAACGTTCGCTCGTAACTTGCAAGCCGTCGGGAGCCGGCACGTGGAAACTATTTACGAAACTCTGGTTCTCCTCCTACAATGTAGGACTCACACAATGATCGGAAAGGCAGCGGCATGGGCAAGAAAGACAAGAAGGACAAGAAAGACAAGAAGAAACGCAAGGATGAGGACGTAGAGTCGAAAGCCCTCGACCTGCGAACGGTTGAGATACCGCCGCGTCCGAAACCGATGAAGCCCGCTGACATTCGCAGTTTGCGCGAAAGCTTGAATGCCAGTCAGGCCCTGTTCGCGCGCCTGCTCAACGTCAGCTCCAACGCGGTAGAAAGCTGGGAGCAGGGCATCCGCCAGCCGCGTCAGGCCACGCTAAAGCTGCTGCATATTGCGCGCAAGAATCCCAGCGTGCTACTGAGCTAGATTTGTGACCGAGGCGGGGAAAACCGCCCCTCCGCCCGGCGTGCGGCGGCGCTATTTAGTCTTGAACCAGTGGTACTCAATCCCGATTTCCAGCGCATTCAGTGACGGATTGTGACGGCCAATGTGTGCGTTGGAGAGGTGCCAAAAGCCCACGCTGGCAGTGACAGCATGTCGCGCGCTCGTCAAGATGGCTGCGCCCGCACTGGCGCTGGCTGTGAAGTTCAGATACGAAGTATTGCCGGGAGGCACGTCGCGGGTGCTTAGAATTCCACCCACACTCATCTCCACGTAGGGATGGCGGGGGCCATTTAGGAAGTTCCACTTGAATCCGACAGGAGAAATGCCTCCGCCGTAAATGACCTGCGGCTTGGTGAGGACGAAGACAGGGATGACGTCAAAGAAGTATTCCAGCGTCCCTCGCAGCGGTCCTCTACCCGCCGGACCGGCAAAGACGTAGCCTGCGCGAAAGCCGGCCATGGAAACGTATTCGCCAATGTCGCCATTGGCTAAATTGCCGATCGCTTCTCTTGCCCAGACACTGAGATCCCACGTTCCGGTTTCGCTCAGGGGAAAGGCAGCCGGGGCGCTTGACGCACTTGAGGCGGCCGGTAGATTAGCAGCGCTCAGACCAGCGGAATCCGGCGAAGGAGCCGACGCGTTCTGCGCCAGGGTGTATCGATTGGCGAGGAAGAACAACAACACGCTGGCAACTACCTGGCATGCAGTTAAACGCATTACTTTACCGTTGCAATGAGGCAGGCCGTCGCAGGGCTGCCGCGTTGGATGGCATAGATCTCCACCTTAGCAGAAGGCAGCGCCCGCTCGAGGTATCCTCTAAATCCGATATAGTTGCTCGTCATCGACGGACGGGTTGCCTGATCGATAGGGCGCCAATCGCCAACCGCAGCGAGGCCCATAATGATCCCATCAGTCGTGGCGATGATCCCAGATGGTGCTCGGCGGTGCTTGTAGTCCCAGGCCCAACCCGTAATGCGAAGCCCCGGCGGTTTCTTGCCTACACCCATAGTCGCGCTGGACTCTAATGCTCCGGTGCATTCAGTCGGGGAAGCCACACGAAACGCAGACGACAAAGGCTTACCCAGTAGGAAGTAAGCTTCGCCGGAGTAGATCGACAACCGGTCACGTTGCAGGTATGGCACTTCATTCATCAAATAACTTAGTTTCACGCCCACGTAGGACAGTTGTTCCGAGTCATACACTCCAGTCAGCAAGACCATGGATGCTGCGTTGAGTTGAAACGCGTGCAGTCGCGCCTCCCTGATCGGATACCTGGCCAAATACGCCCCTCGCAACATCACAGCGAGCAGGACAAGCTGCATCACCGGCAACGGAACTCGTATGTGCCAAATTGCAGCAGCAGTCCGATAAACGACAACGTAACAAACAAGCCAAGGAGCATGAAGTTGACTTGGAATCCCAGCACGAAATTGAACCATTGCGACGGACAGAACAGGCAAAACGCCGCCAGGCCGGTGCCGGTGCGCCACAAATCCCCGCGCCATCCGCCTAGCACCCGCATGCTCCATGCCAGCAGCGCCAAATGCAGAAGCTGAATTACAAAGATGCTCGCCAGCAGAAACACCTGCCTGGCCTGGAAGAAATGCAGATCGGCGGCCACAAATAACTTCGGAATTACCAGCCTGTGCTCGTTGTGCTGTTCCCAGAGCCAATGAGAAAGGGTAAGATCGCTGCCGCCGGACACAAGGTCAATCTCGGACCACCCGTCGACGTAGGGCAGACTCGAGTAGCTGACCACAACCAGGTACAGGGCCAGGCCGATGGTGATAACTCCACCCAGCAGAATTGCATAGGAAAGAATTGAGACGGCGCCGGGCGCAACGCTTCTGTTCGTCAGTGATGGATTTGCGGTCACGGAAGCTGAGCAGCAGCGAGTTGTTCGTGTGCAGGTCTTGCGCTCAGCAGCGTCTCGAAGAAGCGATCTACGGCATCGAGAATTTCCGTCTCTGTCCTGGCTTCATACACCGATTTGCGCAACTGCCCGCCGTGCGGCACGCCGTGTGTGAACCATGACGCGAACTGCTTCATCTTGCCGGCCGCGCCGCCAACCCGCTCGTCCACCAACATGCCGAAGTAGGTACGAATCATTTGGTATCGATCGTCATTGCTCGGCAGCTCATAGGATCCGCTGCTCGTGTATTGCTCGATCTGGCGGAAGATCCACGGATTCGACGCTGCACTGCGGCCGATCATGACCGCGTCACACCGAGTTTGCGCGACCATCGCGGCCGCGTCCTCGGGCGAGCGCACGTCGCCGTTGCCGATCACTGGAATCTTGACCGCGTCCTTGACCGCAGCAATCCACTCCCAACGAGCCTGACCGCCGTAGCCCTGCTCGCGGGTGCGGGCGTGCAGCGCAACGGCCGCGAGTCCGCATTCTTCTGCCATCTTCGCCAGGTTGATGTGCACAATCTCTTTGTCGCTCCAGCCGGCGCGAAACTTCACGGTAAACGGAATCTTCACTGCCGCTCGCACTGACTCGAAGATATTACGGATGAGCGGAAGATCGCGCAGCAAGCCCGATCCACCGTTGCACTTGACTACCTTCTTCGCCGGACAGCCAAGGTTGAGGTCAACCAGATCGAAACCCAGGCCCTCGACGACGCGCGCCGCCTCGGTCAATGTCAACGGGTCACTGCCGAACAGTTGCGCCGAGATGGGATGCTCGTTGCCGTAGAACGTGAGGTACTGCTTAGCCTTCTTGTCCTTGTGGCGGATGATGCCGTCAGCCGAGGTGAACTCGGTCATCATCAGGCCACAACCCCCAAGGTTGCGAATGAACCGGCGGAAGACGGTGTCGGTGACGCCGGCCATGGGCGCCAGCACCGTCGCCGGTCGAATCTCGACTCCGCCGAGCGTGACAGACGCAGGCACGCGCGCCTCCGCAGGCGCTATGTGCTCGGCCGGATTGTCGAAAAACTTGTGCATTGAACTTCCTGGATTCAAATTCGCACTTCGATGTCCGGACGTACCTTTTCGAGCAATTTCTTCTCAATATTATGCAGCTTCACGGGATCAACACGAAAACGCTCGGGAGCAATGGAAAGCTCGGCGGTTGGAGGCTCGTCTCCTCGATCTACAATTGCGATAATTCCAATCCTTCCGATTCCATCCGGAGAGTACAATAAATCGCCCAACCCATCTACTAGCACATCGCGAATGCCTTGCGGTATCGCTAAATACTTGTAATGCGCTGCCACGGACATGATATGAGCATGTATCTCCTTCATCTTTCCTTTCCTTAAATGCAGTATCCACCCAGCGCCCGGGGTGTCCGCTGGCGGGGCCGGCGTTCTCACAAATTCGATCTCCATCCTGATCTCGACGGCATGCAGGTCTCCCGATCCTGCTCGGTCCACCGCCAGCACGTCAGCGGCAATGTACGGAGAACGTGGCTCAAGGTAAATATTCGGCACTAGGAGCTTCTTCCGCAGAACTTCGGCCACGGCGTTCACGGCACGTCCTTTCTGCTGGCGGAGCGTCAATCTTCGATGTTCCCCCTTGACGATCGTTGTCATATGCTTTCTTCATCCTTCAATAACGGTTCAACCCACCCATAGAACTGTTCGGCGGCCAGGCACAGGATATGAACCCTCTCGTTATCGACTTCCTCTTCACCGTACGAAACTTCGGTCTTCGCGTTCACCAACTCATCCAGATGCTGGATGCCGGCTCCCGATATTGCCGCTTTCTCGCAAGCCTTGATAATAGCCTTTACGGCCTGTTTATGGTCGCGACTACGTGGCCGCTTGCCGGTAAGTTTGATCAAAAGAGCGTCATTGTACGAAATCGCGCTGTGCACCGCTAACAGCGCCGCAGCAGCAGCATAGGATGACAAGTCCGCCCAGCAAAGCTTCATTGCCTCCGCCAGTTGCAAAGCCCGACTGTGATAGACGCCTACGCTAATTTCGCTCATGCAACAAAATACATAAGCCCATTACCAATTGTAACGAACCCCACCTAACACACGACCGCCCTGGTGAATACCTGCTCAGACAAAACAAAGCCTCCGCCGCGGCGGAGGCTGGATGTGAAACTCGTCGCTTCGCTAGTTCTTTGCGGCTTCGACCTTGGCGGCCTCAACCTTCGCCGCTTCTGCCTTGCCGGCATCGGACTTGGCGTACTTGCGGCGGAAGCGCTCGACCCGGCCCGCAGTGTCAACCAGCTTCTGTTTGCCGGTGAAGAACGGGTGGCACGCGGAGCAAATTTCCACATTGATGGCGCCCTTGTGGGTCGAGCGGGTGGTAAAGGTGTTGCCGCACGCGCAATGCACGCGCACTTCTTCGTAAGCCGGATGGATGGCTGCCTTCATAAGACTCCTAACTTGATTGTCGCAATTCTCGATTTTACCGGAAGTTGGGCCACAGCGGCAATCAGACTGGGTGCGCCCTGGTCGGTCACGGCTTGCTGTTTGATTCGAAACAGGGCACGAAAGATTCGGGGCGGGACCGACCGCAAGCGCTTGCCAACATCGCTTCCTGCGGTCAGCATTGCTCAGGAGGTACTATGAACCGACCGCGAGTGCGAGCTGCTGTGAGCACCAACTGCGTGGCATTATCCGCGCTGACTCTCGTTGCCGTGATGCTGGCCGCATGCCAACTTCCGGCGCAATCCCCGAGCCCGACGCCGGAAGCTTCGATGCAGAGCACCCAATCGCAGGCTGGCACCTCATCGCAATCGGCGGCGCCAGACGAGCGGGCGCAAATGCGAACAAACCTGGATCGGATGGAAAGCCTGCTCGGCAACATGAGCAGCGAGATCGAGTTTCTCCGCGACCAGAACCTGCAGATTCTGCTGCGAACCAACTCACAGATGTGGACTATCCTGATCCGCGATCTGCGCCGCCAAATAGACCGCGAGGAGCAGCAACGGAGTCGCATGCCGCAGCCGGAAAGCGGACCCACTGCACCGAAGGCTACGCCGCGTTAACGCAGCGAACGGTTGTTTAGTGGATTGAACCCGAGTTCGCAGCGCTCTTCGCTCGGTCTCACTCCGATAGCGTGTTTGCGGGTTCGTCGTCGGCAATGCCCAGTTTGCCTTCGAGTTGTGCGATTTCGGCCATCAGGCGATGGTCGTAGCCCTTGAAGTTTCGCAGGCGGTAGATAAATTCCCCCAGCAGCATCAGGCGGCAGCACACCACCACAATAAACACCAGGGCCAAGGAGATGTCGAGGTTCTGGTGAAAGCGGCTATAGGAATCGACATCGCCACGGGCCGCCGAGCGCAGCGCCACCACCTCCAGAAACACTCCTCCCAGAAAAAGGCTCATCAGAACCAGCACCAGGATGAAAGTTCTGGTGACGTACAGCAACGTGGTGAAGGCATTGTTCTGGCACTCGCACAAGTTGAACAGCTTCGCGTTCACCGAAAGAAGCCTTGCCTTCAGGATCCAAGTGCTAAGCCTCTGCGGCGGCAAGGACAGGAAATGGCGGACCGTGTCAGCGTACAGCGCTACCAGCGCGCTGATAACGACCAGCAGGATTTCCAGTGGCAGCGCATATTCGTGGAGCCATTCGGCGATTGCAGAAAGCATACTTTTGGGCAATATACCACGCTGACGGCGTTACGCGGGCTGAGCGGTCAGTTCTGGCGCGGTTGAGACGCGGACTCCTTCTTAGTGCGTGCGACCCGGCTTCAATGTTAATCAAGTGTCGGAAGCAAACAGTCTTCTGGAAGGTTTGGCACAGAGTGATATGACTCCCATGATACGTGAGCTTTCTGCTCGCCGACCACCGGGAGTTGGAGACCTCAGCTCACGCGAAGTCCTGTTCTTGTCAAGTGACATCCCCAAGTAGGAAGTGCTTCCGCCGCAAGCTCCTGCTCGTTCCTGAAGGGGGCCGGCTGTCGCGGATGCTTTGTACGACGCTACACTATCAAAGGCCTTTTCGCCAGAAAGGCTCACTTGGCTGACCGCCTGGTTAGCAGGTGCCATCCGCTGATTGATGCGGTGGCCGTTGCACCCACTTAAAAGTTTGGCGAACTACATACCAGGCCGCGAGTGAAAACGTCTTGCCGTTTGTCGCTGGCCTCTTGGTGAACGGTCAGCGTTCGTAGTTTGTAGCCGATCCCGATCGACTCGTAAACTGAGGCCAGCAATTCTGCGATTGCTGGCAGGTTGGTCTGCGCCAGTGCGACGATCGAAGGTCCCGACCCGCTGAGGCAAACGCCCAGCAGGTCTTCGTGCTCAAGCTGCAGAGCCTGTGCGAGGCCGGGCACAAGTTTCTGGCGAAATGGCTGGTGCAGGCGATCGCCCAGCGCCTGCTTCAACAGGGAGAAGTTTTCGCTCTGCAGTAACTGTAGCAAGAGCGAAAGCCGCTGCAGGTTGAAGACAACATCGCGTCGCGGAATGAAACTGGGCAGGACCTTGCGCGAATCGGCGGTGGCCAACGGCACATCCGGAGTGACAACCACAAATGCCAGCGTTTCCGGCCATCGAAACGACGTGGCATACACGGAGCCGTCGGGAAGCTGACAACTAGTAGTAAGTCCGCCCAACAAGGCGGCCGAAGCATTGTCAGGATGGGCTTCCAGCGCGCATGCCGCATTCACGATGGCCTGAAGCGGCAGCGGTCCTGCCAATGCCTCGTACAGGCGCAGACCTGCTACCGTCGCGGCTGCGCTGCTGCCCAGGCCGGCACGCATGGGGATCTCACTACGAACCTCGACGTGCAAGGAGGGAAACGAAACAGAATTTTGCCGAGCTAGGAATCGGAACGCGCGCTCGATATAGTTTTCGCCACAAAGCTGGTGGTCGAAGAAGCGAAATTCCAGCCTGTTGTGTCCGGGGATCGTCCTCACCGTCAGGCGCAGGTAAAGCTGCACCGCAACCGCCAGCGTGTCAAAACCCGGGCCCAAATTCGCAATCGAAGCTGGGGCCTTGATCTCGAACGCTTCCTGGCCGGCGATCAGCGACATGTTTACTTCTGCAGTAGTCATCATGAGTTCAGCCCGCTGACGCTCTCATGTAGCCGCTGTGACTGGATGATGAAATCGGTGTCTTTGAGCGCGTGACCCGTGAGAATGGCGACGACAACGGCGTCACGGTCTATCTGCCCTCGTGCCGAAAGCTTGCGCACAGCGGCGAGCGTGGTCGCCGACGCTGGTTCACATCCGATGCCGTCGCGCCCGATCATCACTTTGGCTTCGGCGATCTCCTCGTCCGTCACATCCATGACGAAGCCGTTGCTATGCTGAACCGCGCGCAATGCCTTCCTCCATGAGCGCGGATTTCCGATTCGAATCGCCGTGGCAGCGGTCTCAGGATTCTCAACCGCTTCAAGATCGGAAGCGCCGGAACGCCACATTCGCGCAAACGGGTTGGCGCCTTCCGCCTGCACGACGACGAACCGTGGAACCTTCTCCAGCAACCCGGCTGCTTGTAACTCAGCAAATGCCTTACCGAATGCCGACGTGTTGCCGAGGTTGCCGCCTGGAACAATCACGTAATCGGGCGCTTGCCACTCGAACTGCTCCAGCATTTCGAACATCGCCGTCTTTTGTCCCTCAAGGCGAAACGGGTTGATGGAATTCAGAAAATAGATTTTGCCATTGAGCGTTTGCAGAAGCCGGTCGAGTGCCAGGTCGAAGCTGCCGTCTACTTGCACCACCTCCGCTCCAAAGTCGAGCGCCTGCGCCAGCTTGTTCTGCGAAACCTGTCCCGCGGGAAGATAGACCTTCGCGGTCAGCCCAGCCCGCGCGGCATACGCGGCCAGCGACGCCGCGGTGTTGCCCGTCGAAGCACAGCCGACCGCCTTCGCGCCAACAAAGCGGGCTTCGGTTACGCCGACGGTCATCCCCAGATCCTTAAAGCATCCCGTCGGATTCCAGCCGAGATGCTTGAAGCTGAGATGACGCACACCAGCCCATTCAGCCGCTCTTTTACCCTGCACCAAAGGCGTGTTGCCTTCCGCCATGGTGACGATCTCGGCATAGCCGCCCGGCAAGAACTCTCGGAAGCGCCAGACACCACTAGCGTCGAGCGGAGCGTACGAACTTCGCCTCTGCAACCACATTCGCTTCAGGTCGCCGGGAGTATTTGCCACTCTATCCACCGCAACCTCAAGCAGGTCGGTACACGCCGGACACGCCAAAGCGCGATCGTGCAGGTCCAACGTCGTGGCACATTCTGGATTGCTACAACGCAGATTCATCACATCGCCCCTATTTCAGAATCGGCATTCTCAGTGGAGTCTCGACCAGGAAATCAAATCCGCCGATCTCGGCAAGTGCCGCTTGCAGCCGGCTCTCCTTGCACGACTCCAGCGTGATGACGAACGGCAGCTTTGACTTCATATAGCCTGGCCTCTGCAGCACCGCGTCCACATTGATGTGATGGCGCGAAAACACTCCGGCCAGCGCTGCAAGAATTCCCGGCCTGTCTCTGACTACAAAACGTATATATTGCTGCAACTCGATATCGGCCGTAACTTCACACGAACTGGCAGCCGGGCGGTGCGACCTTCCGATTCCGTTCGACAGGTGTCGTACCGCCTGAAGAAGGTCTGACACGACGGCCACTGCAGTCGGATTCCCTCCCGCTCCGTGACCCGAAAACACCGTGTCTCCGCCGAACTCTCCGGTGCTCACTACCAGGTTCTGGCTTCCCGAAATTCCAGCCAGCGGAGAATCTCGCGGCAAGATTGCGGGTCCGACTGATGCGTAGATCTGTCCGTGAACCAGCTTTGCCGTGGAAATCTGCCGAATGGTGCATCCGAGTTCATGGGCGTAATCGAAATCGACCGCAGTGACGTGGCGGATCGAGTGGCACACCACCTGCCGCGGCCGCACTTCAACGTTCAGCCCAACTCGCGCCAGAATCGCCAGCTTAGCGCCTGCGTCCAGTCCGTCAATATCGTCGCTCGGATCGGATTCTGCAAATCCTGCCTGTTGCGCTTCGGCGAGCGCCTCCGCAAACGAAGTGCCCGCCTGCTCGATTCTGGTCAGAATGTAATTGCAGGTTCCGTTGAGAATGCCGCGGACCTGAATCAGCCGGTCGCCCGCAAGCCCGTCATGCAG
>Ga0209039_10002289_pt1 | contig 16515 bp, 13 predicted proteins | sample BogFormECP12_OM1_FD_188238 | JGI IMG/M metagenome (GOLD analysis project Ga0209039, IMG submission 188238) | Bog forest soil microbial communities from Calvert Island, British Columbia, Canada - ECP12_OM1 (SPAdes) (version 2) | ecosystem: Environmental > Aquatic > Freshwater > Wetlands > Bog ... | reverse complement strand
TCGGGCTGAGCATAATGGGGGGCCAGGGGTAACAGTACAAACTGGTTATCTTCATACGCTATGGAACCAGTGGGCAAAATAAGTAAGCGCTCACATCGGATTTACTCTCTGACTTGCCCCAACACCGACCTGTGAGCCGCTGCGTTCTTGAGGAACTCTGGACTAATGTTGAGAATACCTACCGCTATTTTCCCACCTTCCCTGATTGACGGCTCAGTCCTGATAGGTTGATCCGATTGGTCTGCAAATGGTGGGCCCAGGGGAGCAGTCAAAGCCCCAAGTCCTGGTGGTTCCTCAAATGTCTTGAAAACAGATTTCAGCAAATACAAAAAGGATATTTTCTCCACAGAGGCATTCTCCGGTTTCAATCGGTACTCCAGCGTTATGGGCTTGACTGGGCATGGATGGCGGTCATTCTGATCGATGGTGCACGGCCCGAGCCAGTCCTCGTCGGCATCCCCGCTTTTTTCCCGTAAAAAAAGCAAGGGTCGCGCGGGATCGCGGAGAAGATTCAGCGGCACGGCAAGTTCGCAGATCGATATTTGTTTCCCGAGGATAAGAATTTTCGTTGAGTCCGGAACCATTTTCACGAGAATTTTTGTGGGTTCCTCAGAGCATGCTGAGGTCATCTGATGTAGCTGCATTATTAGGTCCTGCTTCACGGCCGCTTCGTAGAGGTACCATTTCGTAAGCTGCAGAGAAAACAAAATCGAAACCATGGAGAAGAGCAAGAAAGCGTAAGTCCTTAGAAAGCGGCTTCGCAATGCCGCGACCAAGGACACAATAATGAGCAAAACGCCTGGAATAGAGACCACGGCAAAGCGGCACGAGAAATTGTGGGGAGCTGGATATCGGTCGGCCAGAATGTAGGGAATTGCCCCGAGAAGTGCGATTGTGGTTCCAATCATTATCCGTCGGAGCGTAAGATTGACGCGGGCAGGACCTGCAATAAGACCTGCTGGGTAGAGGTAAGCCAAGACTCGTGTTAAAATCAGGCCTAGCACGGCAACAACCGCTAGGCCGTACCAACCGACCAAATCCGCGGACCCAGCAGTGATCAACCAGATGGCGCGCGGGTAGTACAGGATGGTCATGATGAAACATTTTCCGATACTTAGGACATCAAGATTCAACGCGTTGTAACCTGCATAAGATCCATAGGGCTTCAAGAAGGTGAACCGGAGAATCACGAAGACAAGGGCCACGGCCCAAACAGGGGCACACTGTCGCACGGTTTTATACAGGTTCTTACGGAATTCATTGACGAATAAGACGCGCAACGGCTCCAGCATCATAAAAGTTTCATATCCTAAGGACAAACCGAATAACACCAGCGCCAGAACATTAGGCGCCAATCGCGGCGAGGACATCACCCACACCGACAGGAGATAGCACAGCAGAAACAGGTCAATGACACTTGTGACCATCACCCCCCTGGCGTAATAGAATGGTGACAGTACGTAGAGCGCCGCAATCCACACTGATATATTTTTTGTCGACTCGATCTTGAGGAATATCCGATGAAGTAGTAAAGCAGCTCCAACATGAGAAACTACGGCAACGGCTCTCGCCAATACACCGGCGTATTCCCCTCCAAGCCAGTAATACAATAGCAGAGGCAACGAATGTCCTGAGTGGCTCGCTTGGAGTTCGTACTCAAATAACATTCCTGGCCCTTGAACCCAAAAGACCCACAACAAGGCCCAGTCGTCCCAGTACAAGTTCTTATTCAAGAGGAACGGTACATAGATTAGGCCGAAAGCAAGGATTAACAAGGTCTCAGTCCGCGTGCTCATTTGTGAGGGCCTTGGTACCCCACCTGTTGAAATAACCTGTGTTTTCTGCATCATTGGATCTATCCGGCTGACCGCGTCAGAATAGTTCGAGGGCTTTGCGTCCATCTCTACCACGTTACGCTAAAGCTCTTCGTAAGTGGTGTAACAGGTGGAACACAGGTTCAAGCTTTTGTGTAGTCCTGCCTGAAGCAGTTCTCTATAAATGGCAAGATGCCTGCTGTGATTCCAGACACGCGAAAGAGTGGATTCTCTTATGTCGCCCACGGTCAACAATTGGTCGAAGTCTCCACAACAACAGGTTATTTTTCCGTCCCAATCTACGCTGAGTTTTTGGAATACCTCCGTGCAGGGTCCGTACACTTTTTTTATGGTCTCAGTCTTCCTCAACTCACGAATCTTTCTTGCCAGGGATGGCTCTAGGCCATCTACCGGGATTGTATACAGCAGCGTTTTCCCCACTCCTACTGAGTCTACTGTATGTGCCCAGTACTCAACAAACTGGCTGATTTCTGCCTCTGAATCATCCAACACGGTGGTGGAGACATGAATAAAAGGCTTTTCCCGATCTCCCCTTAAATGGACGAGTCGCTTTATAGCATCCGTCAGTTTGTCATATAGACAATTGTTCCGTATCGACTGATAACGCTCTTTAGTGGTCCCCTGGAAAGAGAAAATCACTGAATCCACGGCAAGGTCAACCAAAGCATGCATGTGCCTTTCTTCTAAGGCAAGACCATTGTTAGTAATATGAAGCACAAGCTTCTTTGACTTGGCGTACTGACAGAACCCTATGATCTTCGGGTGCAAGAATGGCTCACCAAATCTTATGAACCTTATTGGAGTCTTATATTTCGCACATTCATCTATGATTTTCCTGAAAATATCTTCCGACATAAAACCCTTATCCCTTTTCATAGCGTGTCTAGGACACATGATGCAGGCAAGATTACAGTGATTGGTTAGCTCAATGTCCACCAGAAAGGGGAAGTCCGGCAGCCTATCCTTGTTTTGCAGAACGGACGCAAAACCTGCATTGTCGTAAAGGGTACGGAAAGGGTTTTCTCTTTTTGAATGCGGATTGTGGATCAACATTGCTGTCAGAACTCTCCCATGAGCCTACGTGGAGTCATGATTGACACTATCTTGAGTGAAAAAAGTCCGAAGATTCCTTTGAACAGGATCAACCAGTCGCGACGGGATGCCAACATGTGCGGAGCTCCAGTCTGACGTGGAATCATCTTATGCTTTTTTGGAATGTGATTGACGGATGGCGAGCAGACGATCGCAAATAGCCGATGCAATTTCCGGATGCCCGCGTACAGTCTCCTCGGTCACGACTCCCTCTCGGAGCCTCAAAGGAAAGTCGAAGGATTGATCCAAAATGGCGGCGATGTAGAGCAAGAGTCTCTCCTCATTAACCGGGCTCAGCTTCAGTGTTTGATGGACAGATTCAGGAAGCCTCGATAGATCGGGACAATGTACAAAACCATCCTTCAGCGCCACATAATGAGGTTGCCCAATTACAATGGCGGGTTTCCCAAGTTGTATTGCTTCCCAGCCGGCTGTTCCCGTGATTACACACGTGAAAGCGGCGCGTTTGATGAGAGACAGGCTGTTCTCAAATGGCGAAACCAAGACGACACCCGGCATCTTTTTGAGACTGGCATAGAAGCCAGCCGGTCTCTGCCCGAGCATCGGGATATGCTCTTTTACCAGCAGGTTCATTCCCAGAGGTAGGCTCTTGACCAGGGCCTCCACTACTGCAAGTTGATTTGTATGCATCGGAGCGCTTACGATTGTGGATGCCTCAGGGTCAAGGTGGAGTGGATAGTAGGCGAACGGACCTGACGGCAATGTTCCTTGTGGAGAGAAAGTTCCATTGCGCAAGATCCAACGTGCTCGCGTAGGCGTGAACACACGATCTTTGATTTCGTCCCATTTCCCCACATCACGCAGGGACGTTCGTCGGCCCTTGGTGAAGAAACGGACTGTCTTGCCCATGTACACAGCCAGTCTTCGAGCCGCATCACCGACCGAATAGGCATTTCTGAGTCTGACAGTTTCGTACCCGTCAAAGAAAGCCTCATACGTTTGATGGTGCGCCCTGAACCGCAGGAGGTAATCTTGTGCCGCGGGCATCTGGTGGTCTAGAAGCGAAGGAGAAGCCAGAGCGCGTTCAAACATTCTGCGAACTGGTGCCAAGCTCCCGTCAAGAGAATCGTCCAGCACGTGCCGGGACCCCAGACGCGCGAGAATTACTTGGACAAAAGGAATCTGGAGCACCCTACAGAAGAGCCCGAGGGTGTACGGTATGGCGTTGTCCACATAACCGACTACCACCAGGTCCGGCTTGAGGCTCGTCAATCTCTCAAAAGAGTAATTCAGTATGCCGAAAATGTAACGGCGCAACATCTCGTGATCTCGTGTGACGTCAGTAAGGTAGCTTCGTCTAACGCGCCACGCTCCGGTGATAAAACCCTCACTGATGTTTCGGTCCGAGGTGATGATTCTTTTGGCTACTCCCGGGCCGAGCATAGCTTCATATTCCCCAAGCCGTTTGCTGTCCCACGGTGTTGCAAGCCATTGCCGCTCCAGCTCGTCGAGGGAATCCAGCGGCGATATGCGAGGATTGGAATAACTTGCCACTCGTTTGAGTACACCGTCCCGGTACCAGGCTATACCGCCGATAGATGCCTCCGGGATACGGGCTTTCAACTCGGTGGCTATGCCTAAAGGCCACTCCAGAAAGACATGGTTAAACTCAATGAAGACTTTCATGATGCATGCTATTCTGTCTGTGAATGAGCCGACATTCCGGCCATCGCCCGGGAAGCCCGCATGGGCCTTCGGGTCAACGTCATGTGTTCCAGCCGGTAAACTTCGTCGGCCGCGTTTACCAGCGCCGGTTGATGGGAAATGGCGATTATGGTGACGTTGCCGCGCAATTGTTCCAAAGTCTCGCAAACCGCTGCCTCGGTCTTCGGATCCAGAGCTGTTGTGGCCTCGTCTAGAATAAGGAGCTTAGGGCGGCGAACGAGAGCGCGCGCAATAGCGATGCGCTGGCGCTGGCCCCCGGAAAGTCTTGCCCCTCTCTCTCCCACGACCCAATCCATTCCCCCGGAAAGAGAAGTGACAAAATCCCAGCTCCCCGCCGCTCTGAGGGCTTCTTCCGCATCAGCTCGGCTGAGGGCCGGATCTCCCAGAGTCACGTTAGTAAAAATGGTGTCGTGGAACATGATTGTTTCTTGTGGCGCGTAGCCAATCATGCTTCGCCATGCCTTCAAAGACATGTCAGTGACCGGAACATCATCTATAGCGACTTGCCCACCTTGAGGGCTGAACAAACCGATTATGAGATCCGCTATGGTAGTCTTGCCCGCTCCGGAAGGACCGGTTAACGCGATGAATTCTCCCGCGGGAATAGTGAAATAAACGTTTCTCAAAACTGAATTATCGCCGTATGAGAAACTCACGTTGCTGAAAGTTATGGCCTGATTCAAAGTCGGAGTTTTAGCGTTGAGCGCAGGTTCGTTGGCGGCTGTGGCCCGGTCTATGGCACTCCGCAAGGACCAAAAAGAGCTCTCCAGGCGTCGCAACCACTGGTAATTTTGCTGGACTATTCGCATCTTTCCAAACGTTCGCCAAGCGAGAACGGCAAACAACATTACGGTTTCCAACGGGGCTTCCCAAACCGTAAAAGCAACAAGGATACCCACTGCAACAAGACAGACCAGGGCGAACTCGCTTAGGGTATTCAAGCTCTCGGCGCTGAGCACTTCTTTACCCCTGGCCTCATAAAGATCGTGCATGTCTTTTTCCAGAAGAGGGACCACCCGTTCTTCGCAAGCCATAGCTTTAAGCGGTTTAATTCCCTGCACGCTGTCGACTAGACGGGCTGACACCTCCTGGAGCAAATCGGTTTGCCTTTCGCCCGCGCGGCGGGCCATGGTGACAAAGCCGTTCAACAGACTCAACGTCAAGGCTCCACCTATCAGAGCGGCCACGGTGACCTTCCACGAAACCAGGAGGGCTACGGCAATATACATGGCCGCCTGCAAGCCCGCGGCCATTATTCGACACACCAAAAGAGAAGTTTCAGAAGCGTTTCGGGCTTCTGTGGTTATTGCATTTGCAAGACTCCCCTGCCGTTGGGAGACAAAGTATTCCCATCGGGCCCCCATGAGGGCTCTGATGAAGTCCATTCGAAAATTGACTTCCACGCGGGCAGCATATAAACTCCACTGGCGTGCTGCCAATAAGATTAGGCCGGTTTTTGCGGTCATCAAGACAAGTACCAAGACGATCAGCATGCCAACTGTCGGCTGAATTCCGACCGCTTGCAACGTGTCGGCTATCATCCTCCCTAACTCGGTATTATTACGAGCCTCTCCACCCGCTACCAGCCCCAGTAGGGGCAGCAAAGTGGCTATGCCAATACCTTCCGCCAGGCCTGCAAGGAACAGAGTCAAGGTTACGACTGCCGATTCCTTTGGATAAGCCCGCACCAATGTTTTGAACAGATCGAGCAATCTTCGATCTTTCAGCATTATCTCCAACTCTCCATTATCACCCTGCAGCAAACTCTCGCCGAGAACTTTTCCGTGATTCCCGGGTCGCTATTCGACGTTTCCCACTCCGTCTCAAAGGAGGATTTGTCGGATGCACATGAAGGCTTCCGCATGGGGAACGTTTACGAATCCTCCCCGGTAACGGCTCAGAGCCAGTATGGACTCTACAGAGCGCTCATGAGGTGACTTCTTTAATTGGGAGGCATACATCTTTGCAGCCTCAATCTTAAGGTCAATCGTTTCCGAGATGTCAACAAAGCAGTTTGGGGTAAAAGCCGGAAAAATTCCTGGAGAATTCCAGTTGGTTGACGACACGGCCTCGTAACAGTAGATGCCGCGGATTTTGACGCCTATCGGACGAGCCGCTACCATCGCACAGGCATGCACTATCTGGTGATCGCGGTTTACATCCCCGGGAAAAGGCAAGAACAAAAGATCCGGTTGGATTTCTTGAAAGTAATCCAGAAGCAGATCATTGATCTTATACTGGGGTAAGGTATCCAGTTTGATTGCCGGCAAGTCTGCGAAGTGCGTCTTGGTCACACCCAGCAATTGATGAGCCCTGAGAGCCTCTTCGCGTCCCCGTTTGACCAAATCCTGATCAAACAGGTCGTCTCCTTTGGTTACCACGAAGACATGTACTTCGGCTCGGCCTCGGCTATACTTGCATACAGTCCCTCCCGGACCAAAGACCTCGTCGTCGGGATGTGGCGCAACAAACAGCACTCGCATCTCCAATATTCTCCTTCAATAAACGTCAGAATCTCCGAGCGCCACCCATGGAGATGAGAATCTTGGAATTTTGACTGCGCTTGGCGATTTCATGACTACAGGGAAACGTTCAGCACGGGCGGTAAACCCGCGCTCGAGAAACAGTGGCTCAAATGCGTTGCCCGTCGTCAGTACCACATTGAGCATTGAACTCTCCCGAGCATAGTTCTCGGCTACGGAGATAAGTTGATCGGCAACATCATAAGTCAACGCCACAAAATCGACTATATGAACCTTGCCCATGTCCTGAGCGGACAGCTTTTTCAGAACTACCAGTCCTTTTACGTCGCCATCATCAGCGGCAAAGCAATCATATCTGGCAGTTGGTTTCTCCATGTAACGCCAATTTAGGGTACGGTGGTCCTTGATCTGAAAAAAATCAAACGACTTGGCAGCCTCTTGGATCAACGCGTCGAATCGTTGATCAAACCGCTCAACTCTGACCGCTCCTCCGAAACCTCTTTTGAAATGCCTTTTCTCAAGGAACCGATACTCTGCTGGTACCTGCCAACCGCCCTTCATAAATGCAGGGAAAGATTGCCTGATGTATGGATTGGGGAATGTCACACTGTATTGAATGCCGATACGGGACCCGTGATCCACAATGACATTAGCAAGCTTTCCGAAAACGCCCATTCGTCGGAAGTCCGGGTGGGTGCCACCGCTCACCAACAGGCTTATTTGTTGGTTTTCGGATCCGATGCGATAAGTGAACGTTTGGCTACATATCACGCCAGCTGGGCGTTCGCTCAGTCTTTCGAGGGCAAAGTAGACTTTGCTCATCGAATACGGATGCTTCAATTTGTACCATTCGAACTCAGTGCGATCGAAATCCATCTCGAACACTTGTGACAGCAAGGTCAATATCTCTTTCTTGCTGTCCACCGGATTCACAAGCCTGTAAACGAAACGGTCGTCTTGAAAAATGTTCTCTCGTGATGGCATCGGCCGGCTAGTGCTTGGCCTTGTCGGTGCCGCAGAATTTGCAGCAAGTTGCCTGGCTCTCTTCATTCACTGCCCCGAAATTGAACACAGCTGGAATCGCCATGAACACGATCTTGATGTCAAGAAGCAAAGACCAGTTGTCCACGTAATAGGTGTCCATTTCCAGCCGTTTCTCCCACGGATTTCTTGCCCTGCCCTTAACCGCGGGTAATCCTACTATCCCCGGCAGTACATTGTGACGGCGACATTGATCGGGAGTATAGCTGGGGATGTACTCCATGAGTAAGGGCCTGGGACCTACGAAGCTCATGTCGCCTTTGACGACATTCCACAGTTGCGGCAGCTCATCAATGCTCGTTTTACGAAGTAATCTCCCCAATCGAGTGAGGCGATCAGCGTCGGGGAGCCAGTAGCCGTTTTCGTCCTTTTCATCGGTCATAGTCCGGAACTTCAACATAACGAAGGGCTGCCCACAAAAGCCCGCACGTTGATGACGGAAGAGGACCGGCAGACCCATGTGCACCCAAATCGCAACCGCAGTGAGTAAGAATACTGGGGAGAGGACGATCAGGGTGGTGGCCGCGAAAACCATGTCCAGAACACTTTTTATGGCCCGGCTCATGCGACGTGTCCTCTTTCACTCAGGGAGCTTGGTGCTCCCGGCTCCGAATGGGTAAGGGATGAAAACGAAAGACCCTTACAGCCCATACTCAGCGAGTACTCTGCAGACAAAGCTTCCCAGATAGGTTCCGGCTTATAATGAGCGAGTACGAGTTCCCGCCCGGCTTGCCCGTGTTTCATGCGTAGTTCGGGATCTTCGATGTAGATGCGGATCGCTTCCACCAGAGCTTGAGCATCCCTTGGAGGAACAAGCATGCCTGTCTCCCCCTCTGCCACCGCATCGACGCAGCCTGTTACCTCGGCGGCCACAACAGGCAGCCCCATAGCTGACGCTTCCAGCACTACATAAGGAAAACCCTCTCGATAAGAAGGAAGAACCACTATATCCATAATGCCATAGTAAGTCGGCATATCGTCGTTTGCTACAAAATCAAGCATTATCACTCGATCATCATCAGCCAATTCTTGCAAAATACCATTCGGCACAGGATTGTGCGATTCCGCAGGGCCTATCATCAGCAGACGGCTGTCATCGTAGGCATTCCTGATGCGCTTCCACGCAGATGCCAATTCGACGACACCCTTGTCCCTTACCAACCGGCCTACAAACCCTATGACAATCGAGTTTTCATCAAGGCAAAAATGTGACCGCAGCTCCTGCTTTTTGTTCTGATCAAGATTGGCCGGATTAAATCGGCTGACTGCATCTATGCCGTTGCAGCTACCGCATTCAAGAACCTTTATTTTCCGCTCAGAACACAGGTGCTGTAAAACAACCCCATCCATTACCGAGCGACTCACTGCCAAGGCCTGGTCGGCCAGGACACATGCGGTCCATTCCATCAGTTTCAGCAGACTCCGCGCTGGCCCTCTGCGTATTTCCGACATGACGCCATGCAGAGTATAGAATCTTACGGGCACCCTCGCAAAAGTCGCGGCGAGCATACTCAAGACCCCGGCTTTCGGAGTATGGCCGTGAACTATGACGGGCCTGATTTTCAGGAACAATATCCAGAGACGTACAGCAGCTATCAAATCAGCGAGCGGTGAAATACCTCGCGTCATTGTGATCGCATGCACGGGCAACTGTTCTCTTCGGGCGAACTCCTCAAGATCGGGTCCTCCGGAGGATACGGCAATGACCTCGAATCCCTTATTCTTTAAATATGTTATCTGCCCTTGAAAGAAACTTCGGAGCGTGAGACCGACGGTAGTCACCAAAATAAGCTTTGGTTTTCTTTCAGCCACAGATCGCGCATTGGGAATGAAAGCGTTTTTCTGGTTAGATCTCACTCACAGCCTCAAAGAAGTGTACGTTCCGATGGGAACGTAAATCATACGGTTATTTGAGGTAAACGAGACGCCCGCCGGCGAAGCGTTGCATTTGAACTCGCAGCTTACGCTGGAAGTCCTTCCGTTGCCAACGGGGCAAGACTACTAGTGCCAACAGCGCGGGAACTGCCTGAACGCGCTGCCTTACGATCAATCCTTCGTTGGGAAGATAGCTGAAGAATATACAGAAGAGGATACTGGCTAGAATCGCCATCTGAACTTCAGAAATTTTCAAGGAGTACCGACCTTCGGGTTTTATTATCCAAATGACCGAACCCAGCAGGAGAGCCGTAGTAACCCACGTGTCCAAGAAGGCCAAGACCATACGCAAACTTCCTAACTGCCAGGGGAAAGGCCTGAAAAAGAGCGCGACGAACCCTGAAACAAAGAATATCGGCCCGGTCTCCCCATATTCGATGTTGGATGCACCGCCGGCCTCCCCGAGCACCCGCGCCTGTTGTTCGGCGAATGAGAGCGGTGCCTGGACCGAAGCGTCTACTGCCCATCTGGTTTGAAAGGAATGCATGACCAAGGGGAGTAACAGCAATGCTAATAGAGCATAGACGCGTTGACCCCTCTGAAACAGGCCGATCGCCGTTACCGCTGCTACCCACGGAATCATAATATGAGGGCGCAAAACGGAGCCTATCGCAATTCCAAGCAGCACCATCGGAATGCCCACCAAAAAAGAACTACCGCGATGGGGAGAACTGTTCGCGAAGACTTGGCAAATAGACCAGTACATCAGGGCCTCTTTGACGTTCATGGTAGTCCAATAAATCACCGATGGGCAAAAAATGATGAGAAGCAGCCACGGAGAGTCCTTTCTGGCATAGGGAAACACTTGATGAAAGTGGCGAATGAGAACCAATCCACCCCAAAAGCCAAACCATCCATTAGCTGCCGTCACAAAAACGTCGGTCGTCCCCGTGATGTACATTATGAAGCCCACATAACATTGATACACACTGTTTCCGACAGCCATGTGATCCCACACGAGACCCCACTTGTCAGCGCGCATGTGATCGGCCATGACTTCACCCCAATACGCATGGGCCCAACCATCTGCCTTCCAGACATCCAGGAGTTCTCCCGAGAGGACATCGCTGAATACCGCGTACGCCATCCATAGTAGGCCGCCCAATATCACCCAGCCGCGAAAATCATTGGAAAAGACGGGGGCTCTAAGGTAATGCGTTGCCAGCAACGGCACAGTAGCTGTCAGCAGCATCAAGAAAAACGCATCGTTTAAGTTCACTGTCGTCCTTTCCCCGAGTTTAACCAGTAAACATAGTAATCTTCCAAAGCCTTCAGGCACGACGAAGAGTTGTAGTGCTTGGTCACATATGCCCTTCCTGCTCCGCCGAGAGCCTTAGCCAAGTCGGACTCGGCCAAAATTTCGGTAATCTTCGTCGCCGCCTGATCCAACTCTCCAGGGTTAAAAAGATAGGGGTGAAGAGCCGGTGACAGCACCTCCCGATGAGCAGGAATGTCAGTTGCCACAACTGGCAATCCCGTTGCCTGGGCCTCGAGCAGAACGTTTGGAAGCCCCTCGGATTCTGAACAATAAAGGAAAACCCTCGCAGATCTTAGCAAGGCCGGAATCTCCGTTCGATCTCTTGGCCCAAGAAAATCAACTGCCTCGGAGATTCCCAGCCCCTGAGCCAGGTGTCTGCATGCAGATTCATAAGTGCCCGTTCCGACAAAAACTAGACGAGCCTCAGGAACAGCCTTACGAACAGCCGCTAATACCCGTACCGTCAAGTCCTGTCGCTTGGATCGAAGAAAAAAGTTCCCCACGCAAATGATCACCGGCGAAGTGACGCTACTTTTCTCGTTTGGGATAGCTGAAAACTTCTGGGTGTCCACACCGGCTGTCCAGACGAGGAAGCGATCCGAGCGCCTTCGCCACTCCGGCCATCGCTCGTCCAAAGTTGCTCGGGAAACAGCCACCACATGCGTAGCGTGACGACGAACCCAGTGGCGGCCCCAGCCGGTCACCACGACCCGGGCTGCTTTTATCAGCGCGTTTTTGTCGGCTTCGGCTCCGACGTACCCCATATCTCTCATGTGCGCAATTCGCACCGGCACCCCGGCTTGTGCCGCGCCCCGCAGGGTTGCGCCGCTCCAGGCTTCGCCGTGAGAGTGCACAACATCATAAGTTCTGTTTCTGAGCATGTGGAAAAAAAGGCGAGAAAAAGAGAAAAGATTAGGCGACTTGGGACAAAAAAGAATTTCAGCTCCATAGCTCCTCGCCTCTTCGGCCAGGTAGCCGGCCTCGGCGCCGATGACGCATGCATCCATATGGAAATACTGGCGGTCATAGGAGCGTAAAATTCTCAAAACTTGCGTTTCCAGCCCGCCTTGCCGAAACCAATTGAGTACATGAAGTACGCGAATCGGCGGTCGTGATGTCACATTAAGATGCGTCAAACGTGAAAACTCGCACCGTCCGTTATTGATGAGGTTCCCTTGAGAACTGGGATAAACGCCCGGGTCAGACTTTTCCTTTGTTGAGGCAAGCTGCCTGCGTTGGGAATTTCCGGAAAGCTCCACGGCATCATTCTCTCACAACTTGTACCAGCTTTCCCTGGGGGGTCAGGGGTATTTTCTCAACCCACGAAATCGACACAGGAACATCACCAAGAAGGATTCGCAACCGCTGGCGGAGTTCTCGGTCTGTCTCGGGCGAAAAAGGAGTCCCTTTGAGGCGGAAAAGTATCTTCCGATCACCTTGTAAGACAATTTGGAATTGCGCAACCTCCGGATACTCTTTCAGTATATGGTTCCAGAATATGCAATTGATCGTTTTCCCATTTGGCAGGTTCAGCAGCCCTGCGAAGCGGCCCTGCAACTGCTTTATGGCGCGAATACCTGATTCGTCGCAATCTTCTGAATCGAAACTCCCCGCGTCACCTACGTCGAAACGAAGAAAAGGAGTGCCCCGACACGCTGTGTTCGTCCAAATCAATCGTCCGGTTTCTCCGGGACCGACAGGTTTGCCTTTCTCGTCTACAATTTCAAGGAATAGTAAAGGGCGCAACACGACGAGGGGGGACCCGACTTTAGGCTGATAGGCCATAGAAGAAAGCTCTCGTGCTCCGTAATAATTGAGGATCGGAATCCCAAACGCGTTGCGAAAACACTCACATTGGCTTTCATAGAGCATTTCTCCGCCGTTCCAAGCAGCAACCACGCGACCGGACTGTGGCAGATCTCCCCTCGCCAAGGTTTCACGTGCTATGAATTCGAGCATACTGCTGAATCCGTAGATGGCCACGGCCGGGTGCTTTCTTAAGAGTTCCAAAACTTTGTCCACGGTGGTCGAAGTCAGTTCATACGCGTCTATGAGCAGGAGATTTGCGAGACGCAGAAGAACTCGCCGGCTAAGCGCTTGCTGCTTCCCTATGTCGCGTTCAGATCCCCATACAATAATCGTTGGTAAGCCCGGCCTCCAACCTACCTTCAATCGACAGTAAACATTGGTGGCTTTGCTGGCTTGCTGCATGTTGGCGTCATGGAGAAACCATGTGGGCTCTCCCGTGGAACCGCCCGTTGAGGTGATAATTCCTTTGATACCAAATCGTCGGCTTATTTCGTGCGGAAGAAAACGCTCTTGCAAATCCTGTTTGGAGAGGATAGGAAGATCTGGCCAGATGCGCCACAATTCATCCGGATTTCGCACTTTGGCAGCCTCACGCCACTCCGGTAGAGCATCGTCCCGCGTTCCAAAGTAACGGATTTGACCGAGTAACCGCCTTGCCAGTTCGGCGCGGGCCTTGTCCGGTGAAATAATTTGGAACATTTCCAGGTTGCTCCACCACTTGTTCATACCCTGGCGCCAGCAGTAAGCATTCCAAAGTGCAGCGCTAAACATTTCGCGAGGCTGAGAAGACATCTTTTTGAGAAGTTTAAGGATCAAGACCGGTACAGACTTTTGAAAGGAACGGGTTTATTAAAACAGGCTTCGCCTTCGTGCATCATCAAGGATGATACTGATTTGTCGGCATTTTTTGGACAGCAGCCAATTCTGATTTCCTGACCCTCCCATTCTTCGAGCGATCACCCGAGTGTTGCCCTAATCTGCCGATTTCCCGTGTTGTTGCGCGATCCGTGAACAAAATCGCGAGCACAATCGAATCGTACCAGCAAGAGTGCGACAGTTCTCGTAACTCATTGGATTCATTTTAAACCTATAAACCGTCAAAAGCAAGTCTCAATCCGCTTGGCAAGAACTCGAACGCTGTCAGCATGAATGGGATACGCTCTTACGCGAAGATCCTCAAAAAGACTGACGTAACGTTTCGCATGGAAACGGTAAAGGCCCACATTTCAAGGATTGCAATCTGAATCGGTCCTGGTAAGATCGTATGATGTGAAGCCTGGAGAGAGCAGGGTTCAAGTTTTAATAAGGGGTTGCTAAAATCGATTGAAACCTATGGCTTCATAACGGCAGCCCATCAGCCAAGTGGGCAAGACTGCATCCGCTCTACTGCAACTAAAACAAACGAGATCATATTGCAGTGCTTTATCCGGCATGCCGTAAGGAATGGCTCAAACAGGGGTGAAAAACATCTTGGCACTAGGGACGAGGGCAACGAGAGGGCATGGCTTCTTGGAACCTTTCTTGGCAAGAAGGCGATATAGAATGGCGCAAAGCCTCATTCTTTCGGATCGTCGCAGTGGTTGCATAGTTGACATCGGGTGTGGCACGTCCCCGCTTTTCCTGGCAAACAGTGACTTTGCCGAGAAGATCGGGTTGGACAAAAGTTTCAATTCCGGCATTGTCGAGTCGTTCGCTTCCCCCAACTTCAAACTTGTCGAGCATGACATAGAAAAGGTTGTAGAATTGCCCTTGGAGAGCAATTCTTGCGATGTGGTCACCATGCTTGCGGTCATCGAGCACATTGAACCTTATCGCTTGAAACCTCTCTTTGCTGAGATTTACCGCATACTGAAACCAGGGGGCAAATACATTATGACCACGCCCGCCCCTTGGGCGGATAGTTTACTGAGGATCATGGCAAGGATGAAGCTTGTAAGCCCCGCGGAAATCGACGAGCACAAAGGCGCTTATGATTGCGCATCCATTTTTGCCATGCTCGTGGTCGCTGGTTTTCGCGAGGAGAACCTACAGGGTGGGTACTTTGAACTCGGACTCAACGTTTGGGCCTCTGCAACCAAACCCTGAGAGGAGGGGAGATTTGAAGTTTTCGATTGTGATACCCTGTTATAATGAGGTCAATACGCTGGAACACTTGATAAAGGGGGTGAAGGATTCTTCACTAAACCCCAAGGAAATCATCCTGGTCGACGACAGTTCGAGCGACGGGACGACGGAATTGATTCGCAGTAATCTTATCTCGCAAGTTGATCAGGTCGTGTATCACGAGACGAATCGCGGCAAGGGGGCGTGCCTGAGGTCCGGCTTTGCGGCAGCGTCAGGTGACGTGATAATAGTTCAAGATGCGGATCTGGAATATTCCCCTTCGGATTATGACAAATTGGTCGAACCAATTCGAGAAGGCAAGGCGGATGTAGTCTTCGGGTCCAGGTTCCAGGGCGGAGACAGCCGTCGAGTTCTCTTCTTTTGGCACGCAATTGGCAATCAGGTGCTAACCCTCCTGTCAAATGCTTTTACCGACCTGAATTTGACGGATATGGAAACGGGCTACAAAGTCTTTACAAAGGAAATCATTAGGCAGATCACGATTGAGGAGGATAGGTTCGGAGTGGAACCCGAAATTACGGCCAAAGTGGCCAAGCTACAATGCCGGATCTATGAAGTGGGGATTTCTTATGCCGGAAGAACTTATGCGGAAGGGAAGAAAATCAACTGGAAGGACGGATTGACGGCAATTTGGTGCATCTTTAAATACAATCTTCTCCGTTAAATCCATGCTGAGTTAGCGATTTCTACCTAGTCATACTCGATCCCACAACACCCTGTAGTTCTCTTTCCAGCCTGAGGGAAATCGTTCGTCAAGAAGCGGCTCCAGTCGCTTCAAAGTGTGGCGCCAGGGCGAATCTCCTTTTGCCAAGATATCAAATAGTTCGGTGAGCAATGAGTCTAAATTGGCAAGATCTTCTTTGGGGAGATAGGATGTCGCTCCCTGTTGCATGGCCTTGAGGAGATAGTCAGGACTGAGGGCCGGGGCTGTCAGCATTACGCAGGGGAAATCTTTCTCGACTGCCGTATCAAGCAGATCGAGGCCTTTCACGCCCATAATGTCCAAGATCACCATGTCATAGCGTCTGGTTCTCAGAAGCTGCTGAGCCTTGTCAAAATTTCCGGCAGTTTCGATTCGGCACATATCGAGGAGTTCCACTATGGTTTCCAACACATCAGGTTCATCATCTACGGCCAGAATCGTTTTGCCTTTGAGCACCTCAATTCTCCTTTGTCTCGCTGAGTTGTAAGGATTGAACCAGCTTGACATTAAGAACCTCTTATCTATAGTATAAAGAAATCTGGAGATCAA
>Ga0209039_10002286_pt1 | contig 16529 bp, 12 predicted proteins | sample BogFormECP12_OM1_FD_188238 | JGI IMG/M metagenome (GOLD analysis project Ga0209039, IMG submission 188238) | Bog forest soil microbial communities from Calvert Island, British Columbia, Canada - ECP12_OM1 (SPAdes) (version 2) | ecosystem: Environmental > Aquatic > Freshwater > Wetlands > Bog ... | reverse complement strand
CATCGGCTCGGCGCCGCGGACCGACGAGGTCCCCGGTGCTGTCGAGCATACGATCTCGGTCAAGCCGATCGCCCATTTCGCTCGGCGGTGGGAGGCGCTGCTCGCCCGCGCCCAGGAGATGCCGAGGCTGCGCCTCGCGGTGGTCGGCGGCGGTGCTGCCGGCGTCGAGCTCGCACTCTCGGCGCAATATCGGCTCGCCGGCCTGTGCGGCGGCGCGGTCGAGGTTACCTTGGTGACCCGGGAAGCGCTGCTTCCTTCGCACAACCGACGGGTCCGCCGGCTTTTCGAGCGGATCCTCGCCGAGCGCCGGGTTGCCGTGCTGACCGACAGCGAGATCGTCCGTGTCGAGCCGGGCGCGCTGATCGGTGACGACGGGAAGCGGATCGCCTTTGACGAGGCCCTGTGGGTGACCGAGGCCGGGGCAGCACGCTGGCTCGCCGAAACCGGGTTGCCGCTGACCGCGGACGGCTTCATTGCGATCGACGAAACCCTGCTTTCTACTGGAGATCCGAGCATCTTCGCCACCGGCGATGTCGCGACGATGATCGCCCATCCGCGCGAGAAGGCCGGCGTGTATGCCGTGCGCCAGGGCCGGCCCCTTGCCGCGAATTTGCGACGCGCGCTTGCCGGGAGGCGGCCGCGGCCTGCCGTCCCGCAGCGACGCGGGCTGGCGCTGATCGGCACCGGGGACGGGTATGCCGTTGCCTCGCGCGGGCCGTTTGCCGCCTACGGCGCATCCTGGTGGCGGCTCAAGGAATGGATCGATCGACGCTGGATGCGGCGTTACCGCGAACTACCGGAAATGGCCGCAGAGGAGGGCGAAGACCCGATGCGCTGCGGCGGGTGTGCCGCCAAGGTGCCGGCCATGGTGCTGGCACGGGTCATGGAGCGATTGCAGCCGGCGAGAAGCGATGCGGTCTTGATCGGGCTCGACAGCCCGGACGACGCCGCGCTTATTTCGTTTCCTGGTGCGCCGCCTGTGTTGCAGACCGTCGATTTTTTCCGCGCCATGGTCGACGACCCCTATCTCTTCGGACGGATCGCCGCGACCCACGCGCTCGGCGATATTTACGCGATGGGCGGCACCCCCGAGAGCGCGCTCGCCATCGCCACCCTGCCGCCGGCGCGGTCACCAATTGTCGAGCACGACCTCTTCCACATGCTGCGCGGCGGGCTCGACGTGCTCGAAATGGCGGGGGCGGTGCTCGTCGGCGGGCACAGTGCGGAGGGCGCCGAGCTGGCCCTCGGCTTCGCCGTGACCGGCCGGCCGCGTCCCGGGAAGCTCTTGCGCAAGGGCGGATTGCGCCCCGGCGACCGGCTGATCCTGACCAAGCCGCTCGGCACCGGCGTGATCCTCGCGGCGGACGCGCGCGGGCTGGCACCGGCGCCGATCGTCGAGGGCGCGATCGCGACGATGGTGCAATCCGCCGGCCCGGCCGCCGGGTGCCTGCTGGCATATCGCGCCACCGCCTGCACGGATGTGACTGGGTTCGGGCTGCTCGGCCATCTCCTCGAAATGCTGCGCGCCTCCGAGATGGATGCCGTCCTCGACCCCGAGGCGATACCGGCGCTCGACGGTGCGGCGTCCCTCTTTGGCCGCGGCATCACCAGCTCGCTGCATGCCGACAATATCGCAGCACTCGCCGCTCTCGGCACGGGCCACACCAGCCCGGAAGATCCGATCGCGGCATTGCTGATCGATCCGCAGACCGCGGGCGGCCTGCTCGCCGGCGTCCCCGCCGATCGCGCAGCTGCGTGCGTTGCCGAGCTGCGCGGGCTCGGCTACCGGGCGGCCGAGATCGGGTTCATCACTCACGCGGCCGGCGGCGATCCAAGGGTCCAGCTCGAGCGGGGAGCGACCCAGGCGCTCCCCGAGCCCGCCGTCGCGTCATGACCGAGCGCCGCGCCGGACTGCCCGCCGTCGATCGCGTCTTGCGATCCGATAGGGGCGGCGCATTGATTGCGCAATACGGGCGGCCGCTCGCCCTCGACGCGGTCAGAAAGGCGCTGGCCGAGCGGCGCCGGTGCGCTGCCGACGCCTCGGTGGCGGCGATCATCGAAGCGAGCGCCGCCTCGCTCGCCCATATCATGCAGCCTTCGCAGCGCCGCGTCTTCAATCTGACCGGGACCGTATTGCACACCAATCTCGGTCGAGCGCCGCTGCCGGAGGAGGCGATCGCCGCCGCGACGGCAGCGATGCGAGACCCGACGAGCCTCGAATACGACCTCGCGACCGGCAAACGTGGCGAGCGCGATGACCACATCGCGGGTTGGCTGACCCGATTGACCGGGGCCGAGGCGGCACTCGCGGTCAACAACAATGCCGGCGCGCTGGTGCTGGCGCTGAATACCCTGGCGGAAGGGCGCGAAACGATCGTCTCGCGCGGCGAGCTGATCGAGATCGGCGGCTCGTTTCGGCTGCCCGACATCATGGCCCGCGCCGGCACGCGGCTGCGTGAGGTCGGGACGACCAACCGCACCCACCTCGCCGACTTTGCGGCAGCGATCGGGCCGCAGACCGGGCTGATCCTCAGGGTGCATACCAGCAACTATACGATCGAGGGTTTCACCGCCGTGGTGCCTGCGGCAAAGCTCGCTTCCCTCGCCCATGAGCGCGGAATGCCCTTTGTCGAGGATCTCGGCAGCGGCTCGCTGGTCGATCTCGAACGCTGGGGGTTGCCATACGAGCCGACCGCGGCGGAGGCGCTCGCGCAAGGAGCCGATCTCGTCACCTTCAGCGGCGATAAATTGCTGGGAGGTCCGCAGGCGGGGCTCGTCGTCGGCCGTGCCGATCTCGTCACGCGGCTGGCCCGCAACCCGCTGAAGCGCGCATTGCGTCTGGACAAGATCCGCCTGGCGGCGCTCGAAGCAGTCCTGCGCCTCTATGCCGATCCCGATCGCCTGGCCGAGCGTCTGCCGGCACTGCGCCTGCTCGCCCGTCCGCATGGCGAGATCGCGGCATCAGGCCAACGCCTGCTGCCCGCCGTCGAAAAGGCGTTCGAGGGCATTGCCGAGGTCGGCCTGGTCGATACGCGCAGCCAGATCGGCAGCGGCGCATTGCCGGTATCGCTGCTGCCGAGCGCTGCGCTCGCCCTGCGGCCGGCTAGCGGAGGCGGCACTGCAGTCGAGGCGCTGGCCCGCGCCTGGCGAGCATTGCCGATCCCGGTCATCGGGCGCATCGAAGGGGGCCGCGTTCTTCTCGACCTGCGGTGCCTCGAGGACGAGGCGGCATTCCTCGCCCAGCTCCCCGTGCTGGCCAACAGCACGTCATGATCCTGGCGACCGCCGGCCATATAGATCACGGCAAGACCGCACTGGTGCAGGCGCTGACCGGGGTCGACACCGACCGCCTGCCGGAGGAGAAGCGGCGCGGGCTGACGATCGATCTCGGCTTCGCCTATGCGACATTGCCCGACGGCACCGAGCTCGGCTTCGTCGACGTGCCGGGCCACGAGCGTTTTCTGCCCAATATGCTGGCCGGGGTGCTGTCGATCGACCGGGTGCTGTTGGTCGTCGCCGCCGATGACGGGCCGCGCCCGCAGACTTTGGAGCACCTCGACATCCTCGAGCTGATCGGGATCGCCGAGGTCACCGGGGTCGTCACTAAGATCGACAGGGTCGAACCCGGACGGACCGCGACGATCGTGGAGGAGGTCGAGGCGCTGCTCGCTTCAGCGGGGTTTGCCGGAAGTCCGATATTTCCGGTGTCGAGCCGTAGCCGCGACGGGATCGCGGCCTTGACCCGCCACCTTCAGGGGAGCGCGCGCATTGCCGACCGCAATCGCGCAGCGGCGCCAGTAGCGGGCCTCTTCCGCATGCCGATCGACCGTGCCTTCACCCTGCCCGGGATCGGGCTCGTCGTGACCGGTACGGTGGCCGCCGGCACCGTAACGGTCGGGGAGCGGCTGTCGATCAGCCCGAGCGGCATCGCCGCGCGCGTCCGTGGGCTGCATTCGCAAAACCGGGCGGTCGAGAGTGTCGCTGCCGGTGAGCGCTGCGCGGTCAATGTCGCGGGCTCCTTTCCCGAGGGACGCGAGCCGAGCCGCGGCGATTGGATCGTGGCGCCGGAACGTCACATGCCGGCGCGGCGGCTCGATCTTTTTGTGCGGGTGTCGCGCTTCGCGGAGGCGCCGCTGCGCGACGGGCTGCCCGTCCACCTCCATCTCGGCACCGCGGATGTCGTCGGCCGCATCGCAGTACTCGGGGGACGTTCGATCCTCCGTGGCGAGTCCGGTTTTGTCCAAGTCGATTTCGAACAACCGATCGGCGCGCTCCATGGCGACCGTGCCGTGCTGCGCGACCATGCCGCCCGGCACACTCTGGCCGGCGGACGCGTCGTCGATCCGTTTGCGCCGCGGCGCGGCCGGCGGCTTCCCGCACGGCTCGCGGTGCTCGAAGCGACCGCCGAAGCCAATCCGGCGCAGGCGCTCCTCCGCATCCTGGAGGTCGAAGGGCTCGTCGCCCTGCCGGATTTCTCGCGGGCGCGAAATCTGACTCCGGCCGAGCTCGACGGTCTGACGGGTGCCGGCGAGTTCTTGCGTGTCGGAGCGGCGGGCGCGCTGGTCGCCGTTACTGCCGATCGGTTGGCCGCATTGTGCGACCATGTCGTTGCCGCGTTGGCCGCATCGCATCGGGCACAGCCCGACTCGCTCGGTCCGACTGGGCCCGCCCTCCTTGCTCGGCTGGGGGCGCTGGCGCCCGAGGCGGCGCTCGAGGCGGCACTCGCGGCACTCGCCGCAGCCGGCCGGGTCGTGCGCGAGGGCCCAGTGTGGCGCTTGCCCGAGCATCGGCCGCGGCTGACGCAGGCCGATGAGCGGTTGTGGGAGCGGCTTCAACCGCTGCTCGCCGTCGAAGATCTCCGCCCGCCGCGGGTGCGTGAGCTTGCGGCAGCACTCGCCCTCGAGCCCGATGCGGTCGAGCGCTTCCTCAATCGGGCCGAGCGGCTGGGCCGCGTTGCCAGAGTCACCGACAACCGGTTCTTTCTGCCGGAGACGTTGGCGCGCCTCGCCGAAATCGCCCGAGAACTCGCCGAGGGCTCGCCCGAGGGCACCTTCACCGCCGCAATCTTCAAGGACCGCTCCGGTGTCGGGCGCAATCTGACAATTCAGATTCTCGAGTATCTCGATAAGATGGCGGTGACGCGCCGCGAGGGAGACGCCCGCATCATGTTGCGTGGCCGCGAGGTCTTCGGCTAAACCGAGCGCGGAAGAGCATCGGGTCCGGTGACTCGCGCGGACTTCAAATCCGTTGGAGGGCGCTCGGCGTCCTCGGTAGGTTCGACTCCTGCCTCTTCCGCCAATTTCGAACCACCCTCCTTGCAGGAGCCGGCGGATGGCGAAGAAGCTCAGGGCGGGAAGCCGCCAGAGGCGGGAGTCCTTCGACCTATTGCGGCGTCGGCGGTTTCGGACAATCGGCAGTGTTCGGGTAGGCGTAAGTCGTCTGGTGGGCGGCCGAACCCGAAAATCCGGGACAGCCATCAGCGACGGTGTTGCAAGCCTCGGCAGGCGGGATCGCGCTCAGATAGGCGTAAATCGCCTCGAGGTCGGTGTCGGTCATGCTGTGATAGGTGGGCCAGGACATCGTCTGGAGCACATCCGGGTTGGCCCCGGGCGTGCCGAGCGCGCAAATCGGATCGGTCGGATTGTTCTCGCAGGCGATGTCCTCACCGGTCCGCATCACCTTGATGAATTCCGCTTCGGTGAGGCCCAACGGACGACCGCTCGCATCCGGCGTGATGTTGCGCGACATGAAGCCCCCAAAACACCGGCCCCCCGCCAGGTAGTGCTGGATATTGAAGTTTGCCCGCAGTTGCCCGGACACACTCTGGTCTGACGGCTTGCCCAAATAGGGATCGTTGAACGCCGGGTTGCTGCCGGCGCTATCGACCAGTGGCAGGAATCGGGGAAAAGAATGGCAACCGCTGCAATCTGCCGCGGCATTGACCAGATAGGCACCAAGCCCCACCATGTAGGGGTCCTTGCCGGCGAAGTTCAGCTTGTTCTTCGGAATCGGCGAAGCCTCAAAACCCTGCTGTATGACCGATCGCTCGATCGCATCCTCTGCGTCCTCCGCATAGGATATGGCGCTCATGGTCACCGCGATTGACACCGCGACCACGCACGCGCTTCGCCGCCACGACATGTTCCGATCCTTACGCTGTTGGTGGAACCGGCATTCCCCGGACTCTCGGAGCGCCGAGCCGGGTAATGCTACACGCCGAGCGTCAACGAGATGTCTGTCGCCGGCTCAGTCGTGGGCTTGCTTGGGCTACCCTAGCTGGATCGAGCCGGCTTCCGGTCCCTTTCGGCCCTCCACGATGCCAACGACGACGCGCTGTCCCTCGCTGAGGCTCGCGATACCGGCCCGCTGAAGCACGGAGGCGTGCACGAAGATATCCTTCCCGCCGCCATCCCGAGTGATAAAGCCGAACCCCTTGACGGCGTTGTACCACTTCACGGTACCCGTCTCCTGGACACTCGCCTCCGAGACCGCCCGGTCGTCCGGGGAGGAAAAACTCGGTCGAGGGCGTTTGAACGCGACCGCAGTGCTGCTGTCCACGCCGATAACCTCGATGACAACAGGACCCCGCTCCCCCGGCGCCACCCGCAGCTCGAGCGTCTCGCCAGGCTGTACCGTGCCGATGCCGAGCCGCGAGAGCACGCTCACATGCAGGAAGGCGTCGCCGGACCCGTCGGAGAGCTCAACGAATCCGAACCTCTTAGCGAGGTTGAACCATTTCACTTGGCCACGAACCGGTGGCCCGGATGGTTCCTCGGACTCTGGTTCAGTGGGCTGCAACGGGTCATCGGGATTGCTCGCCTCGTCTCCAGCGGGCTGCGACGGGTCATGGGGATCGCTCGCCTCGTCCCTGGAGGCGTCATCCTCCACAACAACCTCTGGTGCCTGTGCCTCGTCTCTGTCTCGCCTAAAGACAAATTTCCTTATCGCGCGCAACATGTGTGTGCCCTCAACGGCTGAACCTCCGACTCTCGCGACTGCGGGTGCGCACGTCAATTGCGGCGGGCCAGAAAAACAAACCGCTCGCGGCCCAACATCCGCGCGCGGCCAACGATGGCCGTCGATCGCGGCGACCAAATGACGGCCGGGCCACGTAGCCTCACCCACCACCGGTACTTTTCGGCCGTAGCGGCCTGAGCCACCCCAGGCATCAGCCGTCGCCCATGCTCGACGAGGCGGCGCGAGCTACCGCGCCGAACCGGCGCCACGCCAATCCGAGGCCGAGGCTGCGCTGCGCAAGACCCGCCCAGACGAGCTCAGCCTGCGCGAAGCGCTCGACCTCGTCTACCGTCTGAAGGGCCTGGTGGCGGAGTAAGTCGGCCGGGATCGGGTTCCCTGGTCGATGGGAAGATACTGCGAAAAACCCGATTCCAGGCCGTCAAACGATCGAATGTGTGCCGGCAAGTCCTTGATCTTGCGAAACGTCCGAGGGCAAATTCCCTAGGCGGCCGAACAGGGAAATAAATCCGACGAACAGCGAGACAAAATCGACGATCAGGGAATTAAATCGGCCGAGCACGGAACGGCCCGGCAGGTCAGAAAGGGGAGGCTCCGGCGGCCGGCCAGGGTTCGCTCGGTTGCGGTCGGAGCGCGTTTTCGATCTCCGCCATCACCGGCGCGATCGCCGGATCTTTACCCACAAGCGGCTCGGAGCGCAGGCGTCTCATCCAACGCGGTGAGGTCGCCGGTTACAAGCACTCCCTCGAGCATCGCCCGTTCGAGGCACCGTGGTTCTATGCCGTCGACACCGCCGCAGTCATCGGCGGCGCAATCATTGTCACCGCGGTCCCGGATCTCGTTAGCCTCAACCTCGCGGTCGAGGTGATGAATGCACTGATGCTCCCGTTGGTGCTGGGCTTTCTGATCGCATTGGCCGTGCAGGCGCTGCCGGAAGGGCGTTGACCGCGCGGCCTCTATGGCTGGATCGTCATCGGCGTATCGAGTCTGACCGCAGCGCTTGGCGTTTATGCCGGCCTTTCCGGGATCGGAAATTAAGGCGGCGTCTCGAAACCGCACGACCGCGTCTACCGCTTTAGATGCGACCCGAGGTATCGCTGCGGCGTAACCCTCCCGGGAAGTCCGCCTAGCGCCCGGTGGGCGGTTAAGATGTCGCACCGATGCAAGCTGTGGTGCTTGCACCAATGCAAGAGACGTCGAGATGGCCAGCATGCAGATTATTACCGGCCGCGAACGACGACGGTCGTGGAGTGAGGGGCAAAAGCGCGCCATTGTGGCCGCGGTTTTCGCCCCTGCGGCGATCGTCACAGATGTCGCCCGGCGTGCCGAGATTTGCGCCGGACAAATCTATCGGTGGCGCCATGAGATGCGCTGGACCGAGCGCGCTTTCTCGGAAGTGGTGATCGCCCAGATCGATGACCGTGGCAATGATAGCGCCGCACTGGGCCCGGCGCCGGCGATCAAGGTTGAGTTCGCCGACAGGGCTCGATTGCGCATTGCGGCATTGACGCCGCCTGAATTGGCGGCGGCGGTGGTCAGGGCGTTGCTTCGATGATCCCGATGCGCTCTGGCGTGCGGGTGTGGCGGGGGGCTGAAGGCTTTTCCGCCCTAAGCTTGCATTCGCTGATCGCACCGGTTACGAGCGCCCCGCCAGCATGGGGCTAGCGTCAGATGCGACGGCGACGACGGCAAAGGTGCGCCTTGATGCAGGCAAAGCAGCGCGTTTCAGCGCCTCGGCGCGATCAACTGCCTGCTTCGACTCGCCCGCAGTGCCAATGCCGTTGCCGCAGACGCCCAAAAGAGCGATCCTGATTTTAGTTAACTCGCATTATGGGGGAGATGCCAGCATGTGCAAACTGTGCGATGAAGGAAAGCCTCAGAACCATTTCGGCTCGCGGCGCAATTTTCTGAAGGGTGCGGCGGCGACCGGGGTCGCCGCTATGGGTCTCAATCTGTTCGCGGCCCGCCCCGCCGCGGCGGACGACCCGGACGACCCGCCGATGGACTGCGGCCAGCCGGGTCGGCGCTACGTCATTCGCGGCGGCTCGGTGATGTCGCTGGATCCGCATGTCGGCGACTTTGCTCAGGCCGACGTGTTGGTCGAGGGCAAAAAGATCCGCGCGGTCGGACCGAACCTTCACGCCGGCGATGCCGCCGAGATCGACGCCAGCGGCCGCATCGTCATGCCCGGGTTTATCGATACGCACCATCACCAGTTCGAGACGGCGCTGCGCAGCTTCCTCGCCGATGGGATCCTGATCAACGATTCGTCGAACTCACCGAGCGGAAACACGACTTACTACGAGTACATTCTCCTCAAGTTCGCCCCCGTATACCGGCCGCAGGATGTGTATATCAACGAGCTGTTCGGGGGGTTGAGCCAGCTCGACGACGGTGTCACGACCGTGCATGACGTCTCGCAAATCCACCACACGCCCCGGCACTCCGACGCGGCTATCCAGGCACTCTTCGACACCGGGCGTCGTTTTGCGTTCGGCTATTTCGAGGGCGCGGGGACCAACGGCCCCGCCTATGCATATCCGACGGATGCATCCCGCATCAAAACGCAATACTTCTCCTCGACCGACCAGCTCGGCACGATGATCATGGGCGGCGAGGTCTACCTGGGGGATGCGGTCTACGAACAGTCGTGGAAGATCGGGCGCAGCCTCGGTCTGCAGATTGCGGCGCACATCCTCTCTCCATTCGGGATACGTCCGATCCTGGACCAGCTCGCCGTGGGCAACGGCGGCGTCAACCATGACATCGCGATGGGTCCCGACAATTTGTTCATCCACATGACTGGGATGTCCGATTCTGGATGGCAGGGGGTGCACGACGTCGGCGCGCAGGTCTCGATCGCCTTCCCGATCGAGATGAACATGCGGCACGGCATGCCGCCCATCCTCAAGATGCAAAGTCTGGGCATGGAACCGTCACTGAGCACGGACGTGGAGTGCACGATGACGGCGGACTTCTTCACCCAGATGCGCGTTTGCATGAACATGCAGCGCATGATGGTGAACCAGATGGTGCTGGAACAAGGAACATTTTCGCCACCCTTCCCGAACGATTGGCCGACCCCGGCCCCCGGCACGCCGCCCCTGCTCACGACACGCGATGTGCTGCGCTACGGCACGATGAACGGCGCCAGGGCCCTTCGACTCGATGGCAAAGTCGGTTCGCTCACTCCGGGCAAGGAAGCGGACATCATCATCCTCGACGCCACGCGGATCAATGTGGCGCCGCTCAACCAAGTGCCCGGGGCCGTCGTCTCGCTGATGGATCGCACCAACGTCGAGACCGTGATCGTCGCCGGCAAGGTGCGCAAATGGAAGGGGCAGCTTCTCGACGTCGACCTGCCAAATCTGCGTCGGCAGCTCGAGGCCTCGCGCGATTATCTGTTCAATGCCGCAAACATTCCGCAGAACCTGTTCAGCAGCCAGTGAGAGCGAATGGTCGCTCAACCGTGGCTTGAACCTTTTGGACGAAGGAGCATTACCGCTAGCTCAACAGTCGAGGCGTTCGGCGGGGTCGTTGCCTCGTATTCGCAAGATCCCTAGCCTGCCGGCAAGTGAACCAGCTGGAGCCGCGCGATGAGCTTCACGATCCTTCTGTTGGCCCCGGATGCCGACCCGTCGTGGCCGGAGAAGATCAGCCGGGCCGTACCGGGTGCTGTCGCCAAGATCTACACCGACCCCAAGGACGCTCTTGCCGACATCGAGACTGCTGACGCCGCCTACGGGACAGTGCCGCCCGAACTCTTCGCCCTGGCGAAAAAATTGCGCTGGATCTGTGCGTCCCGCGCCGGTCTCGGTGGTGCCTATTTCTACGATGCGCTGGTCAAGAGCGATGTTGTCGTAACCGGCATGCACGGTAGCTACAACGAGCATCTCTCCACCCACGCGGTGGCGTTTCTGCTCGCCTTTGCCCGGCGCTTCGACCACTACCTGCCGCTGAAGCGCTGGCAGCGAGGTCCGGGGATGATCGATCTGCCGACCCAGACGGTGCTGATCGTCGGGGTCGGCGGCGCCGGCGGCGAGGCCAGCAAACAATGCGCAGCCTTCGGGATGCGGGTGCTCGGCATCGACCCGCGGGTGACAAAACCGCCCGCCGGCATGGCCGATCTGGCTACCCCCGACCGGCTTGAGGAGTGCCTCGGCGAAGCCGATTTCGTCATCGTGACGACACCGGAGACGCCGGACACCCTGGGAATGTTCAACACCAGGCTGTTCTCGCGCATGAAGCGCGGCGCGTACTTTATCAATATCGCGCGCGGCCGTTGCGTCGTGACCCAAGACTTGATCGCCGCGCTACAGTCCGGCCAGCTCGCGGGTGCAGGTCTCGATGTCGCCGACCCCGAGCCGCTGCCATCCGACAGCCCGCTCTGGGGAATGCCTAACGTGCTGATCACGCCGCATGTCGCGATCCTGGGCACTCCCTATCGCCAGAAATGGGAAGCGATCCTTCTCGAAAACTGCCGGCGCTTCGCCGCGGGTCAGCCTCTCCTCAACGCCGTCGACAAGGAAAAATGGTACTGACCTCTATTCCAGTGTTCGCGGATCGTCGATCGCGAATGTGAGATGCTGGGTCGGCTGAGGGGTGGTGGTCATCAAGCTCACCCCGTCCGGCGCCTCGAACCGGTGCCACGCCCCTTGCGGAACGATCACCACCATCCCGGCCTTCAGCGCATAGGATTGCGGCCCGTCCTCGGTCATGATGTGAAAGGTCACCGCACCGTCGACGACCTGCACGATCTCGTCGCCGTTCGGGTGGCGCTCCCATGGCCCCTCGCCGGAGAATTTGGCGGCATTGATGGCGCTGTCGCGGTAGGGCGCCAGCCGCACGAAGGAGCCCTGGCGATCGGCTTCCGGCGTCTCCGGGGTGCGTCCGCGCAACATCCTCAGTTTCGCCATCTCGGCGTTGAGATCGATAATCGTGAGCACGCTTCCCTCCGCTTGGCTATGACGCTGGTCGTGTTAGCATCGCCGGCGGTGCTGAGCGAGGACTGAAATCATGAAGATCGTCGATATCCGCACGATACCGCTCTCCTATCGCTGCGAGCCGCCCTATGGCAGCGCCGGCGGCATGCAGGCGCGGCGCGGCGGCCTGTTGGTCGAGATCGAGACCGACGAGCGGGTGACCGGGATCGGTGAGGCCGGGGTCGGCGGTGGGGCCACCGCGAGCGTTATCGAGAAGGTGTTGCGGCCGATGCTGATCGGCGAGGACCCGCTGCTGATCGAGGGGCTGTGGCAGAAGATGTTCGCGCGCACCCGACAGTTCGGGCGGCGCGGCATCGTTATGAATGCAATCAGCGGCATCGACATCGCGCTCTGGGACATCGCCGGCAAGGTCGCCAAATTGCCGCTCTACCGTCTTTTCGGCGGCTGCCGCGACCGGGTCGAAGCTTACGCCAGCGGCGGCTTCTACCAGCAAGGCAAATCGATCGACGACCTCGCCGGCGAAGCCGAGGGCTACCGCGCCCGCGGCTTCAAGGGCATGAAGATGAAGATCGGGCGCAACCCGTCGACACAAACCCATTTGCGCCATCTGGTCAACCATGCCGAGCTCTGCGAAGTAGAGCCCGAAGAGGACATTGCGCGGGTCACGGCAGTGCGCCGTGCACTGGGACCGCAGGCGAAGCTGATGGTCGATGTCAACTGCGCCTGGAGCCCGTCCTTCGCGATCGAGATGGGCCGTGCGCTCGAGCCCCATAAGCTCTATTGGATCGAGGAGCCGGTCGCGACCGACGACATCGCGGGCAGTGCCATGGTCGCCGATGCGCTCGCCGCGCCGATCGCCGGCTACGAGACCGAGATCGGGCTCGACGGCTTTCGTGAGCTGATCACCCGCGGTGCGGTCGACATCGTCCAGCCCGACCTCGCCTGGTCCGGCGGTTTCTCGGAATGCCGCCGTATTGCCGCGGTGGCGCAGGCGCATCACCGCATGGTGGCACCACACGCCTTTGCCGGCGCCGTGCTGCTGGCGGCCTCACTGCACTTCATTGCGTCGATTCCGAACGGCCTGGTGTTGGAATTCGACCAGAACCCGAACGGGCTGCGCGACGAGCTCCTGAAGGAACCCATCCGGATCGACGGCGACGGGATGATCAGCTTGCCGGAGCGCCCGGGTCTCGGCATCGAGCTCGATCCCACGGCGATTGAGCGCTATCGCAGCGAATGACGGCCCGGACGCTCTACACGATCGGCTACGAAAAGGCACTGCTGAGCGACGTCCTCGCCACCCTCACCACTGCCGGCGTCTCAACATTGCTCGACGTGCGCGACCGGCCGATTTCTCGGCGGCCGGGGTTTTCGAAACGGCAGCTCGCAGCGGCGGTCGAGGACGCCGGGATGCGTTATATTCATTTGGCGGCGCTCGGGACACCGCCGGAGGGCCGTCTGGCGAACCGCCGCCACGAATGGGAGCGGTTCTGGGATATCGTCGACCAAAAGTTCGCCCGCGCTGAGGCCGAGCTCGATCTACGTCAGGCTGCTGAGATCGCCGAAGCGGCGCTGAGCTGCCTGCTGTGCTACGAGGCCGATTGGCGGGTGTGCCACCGCCGGCGCATTGCCGAGATTCTGGCACGCCGACACGGCTTCGAAGTGCGCCACCTGACCGTGCGGAATTGCGGCACCTCTGAGCCGCCATCACGGGGAGGATCATGATCAGCAGGAAATATTCTATCACCGCGCCAATTTTACTGGGGTTCTGCCTGCTCGGGTTTCCGGCCTGCGCCCCGCAGCCGGGCGAATCCTTCTCGCATGCACAGATCCCCGCGATCGCGCCGGGAATGGCGCGGGTGTGGTTCATGCGGGATACGGACCCGCAGGAACAACAGGGAGAACCAATAATTTACGTCAATGGCCAAGCCGTGGGCCGGAGCGAGCCGGGGACCGCCTTTTTTCGCGACTTTCCGCCGGGGGCGTATGGTTTCAAGGTACAGAGCTACGGTATCCCAACCGGTTACAAGGACAAGCTGAAACTCGCCCCCGGGACGCAGGTTTATCTGGAGGTCCAATGGGGCGGCAGCTGGTTGGAAGGGACTGCAGGGGGCGAAGCCTTCTATGTGCGAACACTTTCGCCGGAATTGGGCCAAGCCTATCTCCAGACGATGCGCTATCTCGGGCCGGCCGGCGCCGCCGCGTCCTGAGCCCGCGCTGCTGATCTGCCAAACCTTCGGAGAGCGAAGCCATGACCGTCAGAACGGGATTTGGCGCAGGGTTGTTGGTCGGCATGGCGATACTCGTGGCCGGGTTTCCGGGCGGGGTGAAGGCCCAACAATCACCAGGCCAACAAACCCCGGCTCCCGCGATCGACGATGACGACATCGGCGGGGTCGTTACCAGCCGATTTGGACCCGAAGCCGGGGTTTGGGTGATTGCCGAGACGACCGAGCTCGGAACCCGCTTCGCCAAGATGGCGGTCACGGACGAACGAGGGCGGTATGTCGTGCCGGACCTCCCGAAGGCATCCTACAAGGTGTGGGTGCGCGGCTACGGCCTCGTCGATTCGCCAAAGGTCGCGAGCGAGCCGGGCAAGATCCTGAATTTGACCGCCGAAACCGCGCCGAGCCTCGCCGCCGCGGCACAGTATTATCCGGCGATCTACTGGGCCTCGATGATCAAGATCCCGGATCAGAGCCGGTTCCCGGGAAGCGGCGACAAGGGCAACGGCATACCGGAGACCTTCAAGACGCAGCAGCAATGGTTGAATTTCATCAAGACCAATGGCTGCGGCAACTGCCACCAGCTTGGCAACTACGCGACGCGGTATCTGTCGCCAAAGCTCGGCCATTTCGAGTCGTCAGAGGACGCGTGGTCGTCTCGGCTGTCGGTCGGGCCGGCCGGGCATGACATGGTGAACTTCATCACGCAGGTGATGACCCCGGACGGCGGCCACCTGAAGGCGCTCGCCGATTGGACCGACCGCATCAATGCGGGCGAACTGCCGAGCCGCACCCCGCCGCGGCCGGTTGGCGTCGAACGCAACATTGTTGTGACGGTGCGCGATTGGCTCGACCCCAAGCATTATCTGCACGACCTGACGACGACCGACCGGCGCAACCCGACGGTTAACGCCTACGGCCCGATCTACGGTGACACCGAGCTCAGCAGCAGTGCGCAGCCGGTGCTCGACCCGGTGCACAACACAAAGACGACGATCCTGCCGCCGTTCCACCCGGATACTCCTAGTTCGGCGCTAGCCAACCAGGTCGTCAATCCGTCGCCCTATTGGGGCATGGAGCTGACCTGGGACAGCAAGGTCAACGCGCACACCTCGGTGATGGACCAGGACGGGCGCGTCTATTGGGCGGCGCAGAACCGCTCGCCGAAGGACATCCCGGATTACTGCAAGAAGGGATCGCCTTTGCGCTCGGCCCAGCTCTACCCGCTTGATGTGCCGCATGAGGGCTTCTTCCAGAACTCGCGGCAGGTCACTGTCTTTGATCCGAAGACGCAGAAGTTCACAATGATCGACACCTGTTTCGGCACCCATCACCTGAACTTCGCCGAGGACGCCGACAACACGCTGTGGCTCAGCAACAACACCGGCCTGGGCGGAGCCCCCGTGACCGAGCTGGCGGTCGCTGGCTGGATCAATACCAAGCTGTACTGGCAGACCGGCGACGCGGCGAAGGCGCAGGGCTGGACGCCGTTCATTGTCGACACCAACGGCAACGGCAAGCGCGACGAGGGCTACAACGAGCCCGGCCAGCCGCCTGATTACAGCAAGGACACGCGGCTCCCCTACGGCATGTACGCAATCGCGTATTCACCGGCGGACAAGACGATCTGGGGCTCGAGCCTGGCCCATCCCGGCTACATTATCCGCCTCGATCCGGGCGCCAACCCGCCGGACACGGCACTCGCCGAGATCTACAAAGTGCCCCTGCCCGGCTTTGGCATCCGCGGCATGGATGTCGACCGCAACGGCGTCGCGTGGCTGCCGCTCGACAGCGGCCATATCGCCAGCTTCGACCGCCGCAAATGCAAGGGGCCGCTCAACGGGCCGGGCGCCGAAGAGGGTGAGAAATGCCCCGAGGGCTTTTCGTTCTACGCATTACCAGGACCGGGCTTTCAGGGCGATCCCGGCGCCGAAGAAAACCCCTATTACCTCTGGGTCGACCAGCACAACATTTTGGGGCTCGGCGCCAATGTGCCGTTTGAGACCGGCAACCAGTCGGATTCACTGCACGCGCTCATCGGCGGCCAAATCGTCGAACTGCGCGTCCCCTACCCGATGGGCTTCTTCGCCAAGGGCCTCGAGGGCCGCATCGATGACCCGACGGCCGGCTGGAAGGGCCGCGAGCTATGGGTGACTTCCGGCAACCGCACACCGTTCCACATCGAGGGTATCGACGCGCCGGCGCCCGGCGCGCCGGGTACCACGCCGCAAACGCTATCGAGCCCGCTCGTCGTCGAATTCCAGCTCCGTCCCGACCCGCTCGCTCATTAGGCGGAAGTTCCCTCTTTCGGCAACGTCAAGCGATTGATATTTCGGCATTGTCTTCTCTGCGTATAGCATAGTGTAGCCATGTAAGATAGAATTTA